>Ga0209815_1000424_pt1 | contig 31403 bp, 19 predicted proteins | sample CoawatmetaG00DNA_FD_187507 | JGI IMG/M metagenome (GOLD analysis project Ga0209815, IMG submission 187507) | Marine microbial communities from the West Antarctic Peninsula - Coastal water metaG002-DNA (SPAdes) (version 2) | ecosystem: Environmental > Aquatic > Marine > Coastal ...
CAAAAATTAAAGACCTAGTAATGGGTTATGAAGCAGAAATGCAAAAACAAGTAACTGAGCGTTGGAAAATGGATATGCAATCCGATTCATGGCTTAGTAAAAATATAAGACCACTAGTTCTAATATTCTTAGTGGTATCAACAGTATTGCTAATATTTATTGACGCTGGAGCTATTAACTTTATAGTTGAAGCTAAGTGGACAGACTTATTACAATTAGTATTAATAACCGTGATCGGTGCTTATTTTGGTGGACGATCATTAGAAAAAGTAAAAAAATAAATTATGGGAATAAATTCAACAGAAGTCGCTTATGGCTTTGGACAAATGGGTAGTATTCATATATCAGGCACAACACTAACAACTTCAAACGGCGTTACGGCAGATCCAGGTGTTGGTGCAGGGGCTGTGTTTTGTGCGATAACATTTTTAGAGGACACTGTGTTCGCTAATTCATTAGCTGGCTTAACGCCTGATGTAGCTCAATTATACCCTGGCGGAACTGGAAGTGTTAGTTCTTCTATAGATGCTGATGGTGGAGCTATTACCGGTACTGAAAGTTTTCCAAAAGGAGTTACTATTTATGGTAGATGGACAAGCATTACACTTGCTTCTGGTAGAGTGATAGCTTACATAGGAGCCTAATGTTAGGACTAGGAAATAGCTTATCTCTTGGTGGAGCTCCTAGTGAGTTTTCAATACTTGAAACATCTCCAGAACTTTGGTGGAAATTTAATACAGGACAATCAACATCCGATCTTGATTCAGATGGCGATGCAGATGTATTATGGGTTGACCAATCAGGCAATCATATGGATGGTAAGGGAGGATTTACCACATCAATTGTTGACGCTAGGGAAGGTTCTTTTTCACATGGAGCTTGGTTAAGTGCAGATGATGCTGATTTTTTACAGGTAGGAGACGAAAGTTTGGCCCTAACGGATGATTATACTATATTTGTGGTGTTTACAAATCATAATCTAGAAGATACTATTTTGGGTGGTGATAGTGACTTCATTAGGTTTGGGTTCGGTAATGATGCTTCAAAGATAAGATTTAAACATGGTGGTACGACCACTAACTTTACTTTTGATATTAATCCTTCAACTGGAAAGAACTTATACACAATTACTAGGAATGAGGGTGACGAGATGAAAATTAGTCAAAACTCCACCACAGCCTTGTTATCCCTAACGGCTTGTGATAGCGGGGATTTTGCTGCTAAGCGTGGTCCATTTGGAAGCAAAGGTATTGATGATGGTTCGGTGTATGAACTAGTAATTTACAACAGGTCTGTTACGGCGGCGGAAACAGCTCTAATAGAAGCAGATATATTAACAAGAAATAGTTTAACAGCAGATTAATAAATAACAATTAAATTAAATTAAATAAAATGGCAACAAAAACAAAGGGCACTAATGCGAAGATTAAAGAATTAAAAGGTATCAAACCTGAGAAAATTACTACTGAACAGTTAGAAAAAGTTCAAGGTGTAATTAATAGTATCAATAGAGCGCAGCTAGAATTAGGAGCAATGGAACTCAAAAAACACGAGATGATGCATAACATGGCTAGTCTTAAGGACGGTTTAATATCATTACAATCCGAGTTTGAAAAAGAGTATGGTACTTTTGATATTAATATCCAAGATGGCACGGTAAATTACGGAGACGATGTCAAAGCTGATTCGTAAAATAAGTATCGGTAAGGATTATAAGAGTGACGCTATGCACTATGCCGTGGGGCAAGAAGTATATGGTGGTCATACTATCTGCGATATAATAGAGGGAGATGATAAATTCTCTGTCTATATTAAAAAGAAAAATGATGTATTGCCCTGGAAAGATTTCAATAAGAACATGGCGGTATCTGTAGAATATAATCTCGAATACTAATGAAGAGCGTTTACAACTTTGTTGTAAAGCCAAAAGGAGAAAGATATAACAATACCAAAAAACTAGATGGTGGGGAGTTAATCCTTAACACGGAGATATTCAACCATCAGTATGTTAATAGAGAAGCAGAGGTTATATCAACTCCTATTATTGGCGATACAGACATAAAGCCAGGTGATACAGTTATAGTACACCATAATGTATTTCGTAGATGGCACAACGTAAAAGGTGTTGAAAAGAATAGTAGAAGCTATTTCAATGAAGACACTTACTTTATAAACCACGATCAAATCTTTTTGTACAAACAAGATGATAAGTGGATAGCTCCAAAAGGATATTGTTTTGTAATACCCTTAAAAGCTACAGATCAGTTTAATACCCAATCCGAAAAACCACTACAAGGCATTGTCAAATATTCTGATGGTACGGTTGGGGTAAACGATTTAGTCGGGTTTAATCCCGGTGGGGAATATGAGTTTGTCGTTGATGGCGAGAGACTATTTCGAGTTTTATCAAATTTAATTACAATCAAATATGAACATCAAGGAAACGAAGAGGAGTATAATCCAAGCTGGGCACAAAGCAGTTGAAGAGTTGATTAAAGTAGCTAAAGAAGCTATTGTCACTGACTCTGAAGATGACTTAACAGCTGATAAACTTAAGAATGCCGCAGCATCTAAAAAACTAGCTATATTTGACGCATTTGAGATACTTAACAGAATTGAAGAAGAAGAAAACTTGCTTGAGGGTAAAACACCTGAAAAGGCAGAGGAAAAAACTTTTAAAGGATTCGCAGAAGGTAGATCTAAATAATGTACGAGCAAAGTTTAGTTAAGACGGTTGAACCAATAAAGAAAACCACTATTTCCAGAATGAACAAAGGAAAGAAATGGAAGTATGGTTACAACAAAGAACAGGACTTAATAGTCCTCTCGCGTACTGGTCAGATAGGAGAAATCATAGAAATACAAAACCTAGTCATTGCCTTACCTAAGGTGCCTAAGGATGTGTATAAGGACCCGAAAGATAAATGGGTTAAGTTTACTCAACCAAAGGAGTTAGAGCGCTTAAAGAACATCTTTGATTGGCGCGCGTATCCAGAGGATCAAAAGGAACAATGGTATGATTATATAGATGAAGAGTTTAGAAGAAGGGAGGAGGGTTTTTGGTTTACAAACAATGGTAAACCAACCTGGATGCCAGGAACACACTACATGTACCTACAATGGAGTAAGATTGATGTGGGTGCTCCGGATTTTAGAGAAGCAAATAGATTGTTCTTTATATTCTGGGAAGCTTGTAAGGCGGACAAAAGGTGCTACGGAATGTGCTACCTTAAGAATAGAAGATCTGGATTTTCTTTTATGTCGTCTGCAGAAACCGTTAACTTAGCCACCCTTGCAGGTGATAGTAGATTTGGAGTATTATCCAAAACAGGTGCGGATGCAAAGAAGATGTTTACTGATAAAATCGTACCAATTAGCATAAACTATCCGTTTTTCTTCAAACCGATACAAGATGGTATGGATCGTCCAAAAACAGAACTTGCGTATAGAGTGCCATCCACAAGGTTTACTAGAAAGAAAATAACAGCAAACGAAAAGATAGAGGATCTAGAAGGATTGGATACAACGATTGACTGGAAGAATACTGGAGACAATAGTTATGATGGTGAAAAACTAGCATTACTAGTGCATGATGAGGCTGGTAAGTGGGAAAGACCTGAAAACATATTAAACAACTGGAGAGTTACAAAAACTTGTTTAAGATTAGGATCAAGGATTATCGGTAAGTGTATGATGGGATCAACATCAAACGCTTTAGATAAAGGAGGTGAGAACTTTAAAAAATTATACAATGCTTCAGACGTTACAAAACGAAACAGAAATGGTCAGACAAAGTCTGGTTTATACTCTTTGTTTATCCCAATGGAATGGAACTATGAAGGATTTATTGATGAGCACGGAGTTCCAGTTTTCACTACTCCTGATGTCGATCGGTTCGACCCAAGCGGTGAATTAATAGATGTAGGTGTAATAGATAACTGGCAGAATGAAGTTGATGGTTTAAAATCAGACCACGATGGATTAAATGAATTCTACCGTCAGTTCCCAAGAACAACAGAACACGCGTTTAGAGACGAGAGTAAGAATTCTATCTTTAATCTCGTGAAGATATACGAGCAAATTGATTATAACGAAGAGATGTCTAGAACATTAGGAATTACTCAAGGTAATTTTCAGTGGGTTAACGGTGTTAAGGATTCACAGGTGATATTTTATCCAGATAAAAAGGGTAGATTTAAAGTAAGCTGGGTTCCACCTCAACAAATACAAAACAACGTTGTACTTAAAAACGGTATAAAACATCCCGGTAACGAACACATGGGGGCTTTTGGTTGTGATAGTTACGATATATCAGGAACGGTGGATGGAGTTGGATCTAAAGGAGCTTTACACGGTTTAACCAGGTTTAGCATGGAAGACGCCCCAGCTAATAGTTTCTTTTTAGAATACTTATCTAGACCACCAACAGCAGAGATGTTCTTTGAAGACGTTCTAATGGCTTTAGTGTTTTATGGGATGCCAATATTAGCAGAGAACAATAAACCTCGTCTATTGTACTATTTAAGACGAAGAGGATATAGAGGGTTTAGCATGAACAGACCTGATAAGATATGGAATAAATTATCTGTAGCGGAAAAAGAAGTTGGTGGAATTCCTAACTCTAGTGAAGACATAAAACAAGCTCACGCCGCTGCGATTGAAATGTATATACAAGATCACGTTGGAATGAAGCAAGATGGAACGTTTGGCGATTTGTATTTCAATGAACTACTAAACGATTGGAGTAGATTTGATATAAATAAAAGAACAAAGCATGATGCGTCAATAAGTTCTGGTTTAGCTATTATGGCGAACAACAGGCATTTATATGCACCAAACGCTAAAGTAGAAAAACCGAAGTTAAATATAAGTATTTCTAAGTATAGTAATACTGGAAATAATTCACAAATAATCAAATAATAAATATGGCAGAGTCTGGCATTAAAAATTATTTTCCAAGTCAAACCGTAAGTGACGCTGAAAAGCTAAGCTATGAGTATGGGTTAAAAGTTGGTAAAGCAATTGGACAAGAATGGTTTAATAACAACAGGGGTTCTAGTAAACACAGAACTGGGCAAAATAATTTTCATAACTTAAGGTTGTACGCTAGAGGCGAACAGTCTACTCAAAAATATAAGGATGAGTTATCTATAAACGGTGATTTGTCCTATTTAAATTTAGATTGGAAACCAGTTCCAATTATACCTAAATTTGTGGATATAGTTGTAAATGGTATTGCCGAAAGGACATACGACATAAAGGCTTACTCACAAGACCCGTTTGGAGTAGCTAAGAGAACAGAATACATGGAGTCCATGTTAGGAGATATGGAAACACAAGAGATGGCTGATTTTGCGATGAAATCGTTTCAAATAAATCTCCTTGAAAACGATAAAAACTCTTTACCAGAGACAGAAGAAGAACTAAGTCTACACATGCAAATGACTTACAAGCAGTCGGTTGAGATAGCTGAGGAACAAGCTTTAAACGTTTTGTTTGAAGGTAGTAATTACGAGTTAATCAAGAAGAGGTTTTACTATGATTTAGCCGTTCTCGGTATCGGAGCTACTAAAACAACATTCAACACGTCGGAGGGTGTTGTTATTGATTATGTTGATCCAGCCAACTTAGTGTATTCCCATACTGATTCCCCTTATTTTGACGACATATATTATGTGGGTGAGGTAAAAACCATCCCGGTAAATGAACTCGCTAAACAGTTTCCTCACTTAACAGAGAGTGATCTTGAGGAGATAATGAGTAGTAAGTCAACACAATCGTCCTACAAGACCAACGAGGGAGATAACAATATGATTCAAGTCTTATACTTTAATTACAAGACTTATATGAACGAGGTATACAAAATGAAAGAAACCGCTAGTGGTGCTGATAAGGTTATACCTAAAGATGATTCTTTTAACCCTCCAGAAGGGAAAGAAGGGGAATATAATAAAATGATGAGATCTATAGAGTGCTTATATGACGGGGCCATGATTGTCGGTACTGATAGATTGCTAAAGTGGGAGATGGCAAGAAACATGATGAGGCCAAAAAGTGATTTCACTAAGGTAAGAATGAATTACTCTATAGTCGCGCCTAGAATGTACAATGGTAAAATAGAATCATTAGTCAGTAGGATAACTGGTTTTGCCGACATGATTCAGTTAACTCATTTAAAGCTTCAACAGGTGTTATCAAGAATGGTTCCTGATGGGGTTTACTTAGATGCTGATGGTTTAGCTGAAATTGATTTAGGTAATGGGACAAATTATAGCCCACAAGAAGCTTTGAACATGTTCTTCCAGACGGGTTCTGTTATTGGTAGGAGCTTTACCTCGGATGGTGATATGAATCCAGGTAAAATCCCAATTCAGGAACTTACATCTGGATCTGGTGGAAATAAAATGCAAGCCCTTATAGGTAACTACAACTACTACATGCAAATGATAAGGGACGCTACTGGTCTTAATGAAGCGAGAGATGGTAGTACTCCAGATAAGAATGCTTTGGTAGGGGTTCAAAAACTTGCCGCAGCAAATTCTAATACGGCTACTAGACACATATTGCAAGCTGGGTTATATTTGACCGCATCTACAGCTGAGTGTTTATCACTTAGAATATCTGACATTATCGAACACTCACCAACTAAAGACGCTTTTATCCAAGCTATAGGCGCTCACAACGTCGCTACAATAGAAGAGATGTCAGAGTTACATCTTTATGATTTTGGAATATTCTTAGAGTTAATGCCAGATGAAGAGGAAAAACAGATGTTAGAGAACAATATCCAAATGGCATTACAACAAAAAAGTATAGAACTAGAAGATGCTATTGATCTACGGGACGTAAGAAATGTGAAGTTAGCTAATCAACTTTTAAAGATACGTAGAAAAAAGAAAGAAGACAAAGATAGAAAACTTCAAATGGAGAATATCCAAGCGCAAACAAAGTCTAATACAGAGTCAGCACAAGCGGCTGCTCAAGCTGAGGTTCAAAAAGAACAAGCGTTATCACAAACCAGAGGCCAGTTAGAACAAATGAAATCTGGTTTAGAGATACAAAAGCTAACTAAGGAAGCAGAGCTTAAGAAAGAATTAATGGCGCTAGAATTTCATTTCAACATGCAACTTAGGGGAATTGAGGTTGATGGGGTGAAGGATAGAGAGAAGCAAAAGGAAGATCGTAAAGATGAAAGAACAAAGATACAAGCAACACAACAATCAGAGATGATTGAACAAAGAAATAGTGGAAAACCACCTAAAAACTTTGAGTCCGCGGGTAATGATATACTAGGTGGAGGATTTGATTTAGGCTCGTTTGAACCTAGTTAGAATTTATTAATTATTATTATATTATATTATGGAAGAAGAAAATGAAAAAGTAGTTGAGGAAACTACACAAGACCAAGTGGGGCAAGAACCTGTAGTTGAAACCCCTCCAGTAGACGAATCTAAATTTGACAGTGCCGGGAACGACAGTGTTATTAAGATTGATTTGGACAAACCAGTAGTCGAAGAGGAGGTTAAAACTGAGATTGGAGCAGATACCGCTGTGGATGTTGTTACAGAACCAGAACAAACAACTCTACAAGAGATCACCGAGGAAACTATTAAAACTGAGGTTGCTGAGATTGAAGAAATAGCAACAGAAGCACAGGAGGCTATTAGGGAAAATATAGAAACAGGTGAACCACTACCAGAAAATATTCAAAAGTTAATGAACTTTATGAGTGAAACTGGTGGAGATCTAAATGATTATGTTAAGCTTAATCAAGACTATTCAAAACTAGATGACCAAAATCTACTACACGAGTTCTATAAGCAAACAAAACCTCATTTAGATAATGAAGAAATTAACTTCCTTATGGAAGACAACTTCTCATTCGACGAAGATATAGACGACGATAGAGATATACGTAGAAAGAAATTAGCGCTTAAAGAGCAAGTTGCTAGCGCTAAAAGCCACTTAGACGGGCAAAAGTCTACATACTATGAAGAGATTAAAGCTGGATCGAAGCTCACAACTGAGCAACAGAAGGCGGTCAATTTCTTTGATAGGTATAACAAGGAAACAGAGGAAATGAACAAGTCTGCTGAATTAAATAGAAATGATTTTATGAAGAGAACCGACGAGGTTTTTAACAACAAATTCAAAGGTTTTGAATACAATGTTGGAGAAAAAAATTATAGGTTTAATATTAGAGACGTGGATCAAGTTAAATCAAATCAAAGTGATATTAGTCAATTCATGACAAAGTTTGTCAATGAGGATTCTACTTTGAAGGATGCTAACGGATACCATAAAGCTTTATTTACAGCGGCAAATACCGACGCTATTGCGAAACACTTTTACGAACAAGGTAAGGCTGATGCTATAAAAGATAGTGTGGCTAAAGCTAAGAACGTAGATATGAACCCAAGACAGTCTCATGGAACGATTGATACTGGTGGGATTAAGTTCAAAGTAGTGGGTGACAGTTCTTCTGATTTTAAGTTCAAAATAAAAAACAATAAATTTAAAAATTAAAAAAACAAAATTATGGCAATTACAAGTGCAGCAGCTGCGAATTTAACACCTTCACCGGTGATGAAAACGTTAGCTAGCAATTATTTAGACTTCACAACAGCCGGCGACGGTTGGGCGAAGCAATACATGCCGGATGTTTTAGCTCAGGAAGCAGAAGCTTATGGGAATAGAACTATGGCAGGTTTTTTAAGACAAGTCGGAGCTGAAGAAGCGATGACTTCAGACCAAATTATTTGGTCAGAACAAGGTAGATTACATCTAGCTTATAAAGGTAGAGTTACAGATTCTGCAAACTCAGCATCTTCTGATGGTTTTGGTGGTCAAATCCAAATTGAAGAAGATATTGATGGTAGAACAATTACAACAACTCACGGTATTAGACAAAACGATATTTTATTAATCGCTGATGCTAATTCTTCAGCTGTTGTTTTAGTTACAACTGATCCAGTATCAACTCCAGATGATGATTTTGGAGTAAGAGTATACGACGCTGGTTCATCTACTACGACTTTAGCTCAATTAGGTTTTGTTACAAACGGTTCTGATGGAGCTACAGACTTAACTATATTAGTTATTGGTTCTGAATATGAAAAGGGAGCTTCTGGTAGAACTGGACAAAACGAACCAGATCACAAGACTTATACTAATAAACCAATTATCTTAAAAGATAAATATTCAGTATCAGGTTCTGATGCTGCTCAAATTGGTTGGGTAGAAGTTTCTAGTGAAGATGGTACTGGAGGTTACTTATGGTATGTTAAAGCCGAAGCTGAAACTAGATTAAGATTCAATGATTATTTAGAAATGTCTATGTTAGAAACAGTTCCTGGTTCTAGTACGGCAGCTAACCAATCTGTTGATAATTACTTTGGAACCGGCGTTAATAACGGTCATCAAGGATTATTTAATGCTATTGAAAGTAGAGGGAATCAAACTTCTGGTGTTACTGGTGTTAATGCTGCTACTGATTTAGCTGAGTTCGACGCTATCTTAGCAGAGCTTGATAAAAACGGTGGTATTGAAGAAAACATGATGTTTGTAAACAGATCTACTGCTCTAGCAATGGATGACATGTTAGCTTCTATGAACGGTTACGGAGCTGGTGGTACTTCTTACGGAGTATTCGACAACTCTGAAGACATGGCGCTTAATTTAGGTTTCTCAGGATTCCGTAGAGGTTCTTATGATTTCTACAAATCTGATTGGAAATATCTAAACCAACAAGATGGTAGAGGTGGTATTAATGCTACAAATACTGTTGGAGCAATCCGTGGAGTTATGGTACCAGCTGGTACATCTTCAGTATATGACCAAATGTTAGGTAGAAACTTAACACGTCCTTTCTTACACGTTAGATATAGAGCTTCTGAAACAGATAACAGATACCTAAAAACTTGGGTTACTGGTTCTGTTGGAGCTGTTACTTCTGACTTAGACGCGATGGAAGTACATTACTTATCTGAAAGAGCATTAGTTACGCAAGGAGCAAACAATTTCTTCTTGATGAACTAATCATTATATTTTAAAAGATCGAGGCTTCGGCCTCGACCTTTTATTTTTATTAATTTTATTATATATTATATTATGGCAAAAAAACAAAAAACAAACGTTGAGGTAAAAGAACCTCAAACTTATGAAGAGGTAGCGGTTAAAGCACCTCCGGTTGTAAAACAACAAAAAAAAGAAACACCAGTTATAGATGTTCCAGAAAGTGATGCTTGGGAACCAAAATCAAGAACCTATCTTTTAAAAGGTAATAAAAAACCTTTAAGCAAAATGATAAGATCTGCAAACATATACTGGTTTGATGAAGAAAAAAAATATGAAAGGGAAATAAAGTATTGTGAAAATCAAAGAACACCTTTTGTTGACGAAATGCAAGGTGAACAAAGACTTTCGCATATTATATTTAGAAACGGAGTGTTACACGTTCCAAGAGAAAAAACAGTTTTGCAAAAGTTTCTTTCACTATATCATCCTCATAAAAACAAGATTTATTATGAGCATAAACCTCAGTTAATAGCACAAGACGAATTAGCGGATATTAATTTAGAAGTAGACGCGCTAATAGCAGCTAGAAACATGGATATTGGTATGGCAGAAGCTGTCATGAGAGCTGAAATCGGTTCTAAGGTATCTACAATGAGTTCTAAGGAACTTAAACGCGATTTACTGGTATTTGCTAAGAAGAACCCTAAACTACTTTTAGCATTAGCTGGTGATGAGGACGTTCAACTTAGAAACTTCGGTATCAAAGCTACTGAAATAGGGGTACTAAAGTTATCTCAAGATCAAAGAACATTTACTTGGGGATCTAACAATAGAAAACTAATGAATGTTCCCTTTGACGAACACCCATACTCAGCTTTAGCCCAGTGGTTTAAAACTGACGAAGGTATGGAGATTTACTCCAATATTGAAAAAAGATTAAATAATTAATCTAACTGTAGATGCAGTCGCTCTACGGGGCGATTGCAAACTACAAAATTTAATTATATGAAAAAATCTAAAGGATTAGGTGACTCAATAGAAAAAATTACAAAGGCAACTGGAATCAAAAAAGTTGTAGACACGGTCAGCAAGATAACTAAAAAGCCTTGTAACTGTGGGAAAAGGAAGGATACTTTAAATAGATTTTTCCCTTATAATAAATAAAAAGAAATTATGGTTAATATAGATACGATTTATCAAAGAGTTTTAGCGCTAGCTAATAAAGAACAGCGGGGATATATCACGCCCCAAGAGTTTAATCTATTTGCCAACCAAGCGCAGATGGATATTTTTGAACAGTATTTCTATGACATAAAGCAGTTTAATAGAATACCCGGGGATTCTGGGGAATATAGTGATATTGTACATAATCTAAATGAAAAAATCGCTATATTTGAAAGAAGAGATGGTTTATGGACAGGTGGTATTATATCATCACTTAGTGGTGACGATATATATAGGTTGGGAACTATGGTATATAACGGTAGAGAAATTGAGGAGGTTCAGCAAAATGAAATTTTATATATAAATCAATCCCCACTTACCAAGCCGAGTTTAGCGCGTCCTGTATACGTTAGAAGAGGGGAAAATCAAGTGGCAATATTTCCTAATGCCACTAGTGATGTGGCACTGTACAACACTGGTGTAAGTTTCACTTTTTTAACCACTCCAGCCGTGGCTAGGTGGGGTTATGTTGTTGTTAATGAAAAAGCAATGTACGATCCCACTAGCACTAGTGACTTTGAGCTACACGGGTCAGAGCAAGGTGAGTTAACTAATAGAATTCTAGCACTTGCTGGTATAACGTTAAAACAACAGGGGTTAACGCAGATAGCGGCACAAATGGAACAAGCGAGAGTTCAACAAGAAAAACAATAAATAAATGGGATTATTAGACAACACTACACAACAAGCGTATTATCAAGGAAATGATTTTGGTAATTATCAATTCGTATCATTGCAAGATATTATAAATCAATTTATCGTAGCTTATGTTGGTGAAGATAAAATAATACCTAAAGCAAGGAGAACAGACGTAGCTTTCCACGCTCAAAGAGCTTTGGCGGAATTATCTTTTGATACATTCAAATCTTGTAAAGCTCAAGAAATTACCGTACCAGCTTCACTAAAAATGACACTCCCACAAGATTATGTAAATTATACTAAAATTAGTTGGGTGGATTCTGCTGGTATAAAGCATTTACTGTATCCCACTAGTAAAACGTCAAATCCAAAAATTATACCTTTTTCCACAAACGAAAATTATAGTTATGAAGTAGTGGCAGAATTAACGTCTGGATCTCCTAATATTCAAATAACTGGATCAGAACTTTGGATAGAACACGGGACAAAAGTTAGCGGTCCAATAATTGATAACTTTTCATCTAATTGTATTATTACGGGTTCAAGTATAGTTGGTAATGATACCATTTTTATAATTCAGGATGGTGGTGGTGCTACTTTTATTCCAACGGCAACAGCTAGTGATCAATTAACTTTTTCTTCAACCGATGGGTCTATTTACACTGAATATCTTAATGGAGCACAAGTAACTAACACTGGTCCCTGGACCGTTGGTGATAATGTTATTCCCGTTGCTTCAACATCTGATTTAAATGGGATAGAAGTTGGTATGTTTGTTAATGAGGGTCCTCTAAATTGGACTCCAGACACACGGGTTGTAGCTATAAATGGAACTGACATATTAGTAGATAAAACCGCTATAGTTAGTAATCCAACATCAACAGCGACTGTAAAGTTCATATCCAAACCGGAAAAAGTGGATGAAAGCTCTATAACTTGGTCAAATTATAAATCAAGCACTCCATCTGAAAATCAAGATGACTATCAAGATGATACTTATTGGCCAATGGATGGATCAAGATTTGGATTAGACCCACAACACGCACAAGCGAATGGATCTTTTTATATAGATTGTCATTCAGGAAAAATTCACTTTAGTTCTAATATTAGTGGAAAAACTGTAATCTTAGATTACATAAGTGATAGTCTTGGAACGGATGGGGAAATGCAGGTTCATAAGTTTGCAGAAGAAGCTATGTATAAATGGATTGCTCACGCAATCTTAGCTGGTAGGGCTAATGTTCCGGAGTACCAGGTCAACAGGTTTAAGAAGGAGAGGTTTGCGGCTATAAGAACAGCAAAATTAAGATTATCAAACTTAAAGATAGAAGAATTAACTCAAATACTTAGAGGCAAATCTAAGCAAATAAAACACTAGTACATGCCAGAAATCAAGCATAATTTTACCGGTGGTAAGATGAATAAGGATCTCGACGAGAGACTTGTTCCCAATGGAGAATATAGAGACGCAATGAACATAGAGGTATTATCATCAGAGGGATCTGCTGTTGGTACTGTACAGAACTTACTTGGCAATGATTATGGTTGTAATACTGGTGGTGCCGTTGGCTTAGGGTACACTGTGGGGTCTATTTCTGACGAACGAAATGACACGCTTTACTGGTTTACCACTGATTCAGTTGCCGGTCAATCATCACTAGCGCCTGCTACTCTTTTGGAGGGGCTTGATAGCAATGATTTAGGCGTAGATGATATTTTAAATCCTATTGGAGGAGCTCACAGTCTTTATGCTGCTAACGGTGATGTAACTGATACTATCTTCCCCTTTAAAGACACAATAAGACGGAAAAAGCTTGATCAGTGTAGGGATGTCTTTGTTGATGTTTATGGGTTTATAACTCTTGTGCCAGACGGAAATCCTTCTGGAAGCACTTCTATGATTATGAATCTCTCTGATGAAGTGTTGCAGATGGTTAAAGAGGATTGGTTGGTGATGGGTGTAAATAGTAGCGGAGTGGTTTCAAACACTACCTCTGTTACCGGGCAAGACTATTTAGCGGGAACTCCTTTCACAGTAAATTATGACCCTGGTTATCAAACGTATGGTGGTTTTACGAGTGGAACGGTACATCTCAGCACGTTAGGAACGGGAGGGATGGGGGCAAATGATCCGATCACCTTTAGCTTATCACAATATCCAAATATTATTTATTTACCAGAAAATGCCTTTAGTCAAAACACGGGTGGTTTTAGTGGAAACCCTCCACCTGGGGCTGAAATAACAATAAGTAATAATAGTGGAGACATCACTCTCCCAAACACAACGGTTGTTAGTTCATCGGTTGTAAGCATAGAATATTATTCTGGTTTTGGAGAATTTCTAGTAGAAGTAGAACTTAGTTCGCCTTTCATTGGTAGCTTCTACGCTGATTGGAATTCACAAGCTGGTCCTCTTTTAACCATTCCAGGTGGAACGCCTTGGGTTAATACTGGACTTGTTTACGGTAGCGGTTCCAGCTCTGCGACCCAAACAAATTTACTATCTGGTAGTCTTAGTGCTGGGGTTAGTTACCAAGCGGAATACGATACGGGTGTTACTAGATCAGATATAACTATCTCTGCTAGCTTTAATCTTGTAGATGATTGGAGTGTAGATGACGTTGTTAAACCTACTTACTTATACCCTAGCGGAGGATGTATTGATTCAATCACTACTGACGCAAACGGTGATTACAGCGTGGTGATAAATGATTGTAGTGGTACTGTTATCTTCCCAGCGCAAGCAAGTGCTCATGTGAACATGTCGGATGGTTATCTGTTGGTGGAGATGGATGAGGTAGGGTCGATATACGTTGAAGATTCGATTGATATGGGCGACGTGACCGCGCTCGTGTTTTCATCCCCCACCGAAAGGGTTTTAAGATTTGATTCGGGCAAACCAATTACCGGAATAAACATTATTGATGACATGTTGTTTTGGACGGACGGTTACACGGAGCCTAAGAAGATAAATATATCACGTAGCATGAGGGGTACGGATGTTTCGGGACAAAGACACACTAGACTTGTTAATGAAGATTTAGGAGTGGGATTAGATATTCCAGGACCTAACCTAGACGTATTGATAGCGGAAGAGCATGTAACGGTTATTAAGAAGTCACCTCTAGCTCCAATGGGATTAGAATTTAGTACCGGTAGGAACGATAATTGGTCACAGTCCGCACAGATGCAAATTTCAAATGATACAAACGCTAACCAGTCGTCTTTTACACATAGTAGTGAGAGTAACGGGATCTACGACTTCTCGTCGCTCAAAGCTGGTGACTCCTTTCGGGTAGCAGTTTCTCAAGATGATGATGATAATACAAATTTCACCTTGAGGGATTTAAAAGGGGCGAAGTGGACAGAGGGCACGGAGGTTGTTCTTAGAGAATACAACACCGAGGGTGAAGTATTGATACCGGTTAGAAACCCCAGGATAAAAGGGCGCATAGGTGGTTGGAGTGGTAATAGTTTTAAGGCTACAGATAACAATCCAGCACAGTTTGAGGTTGTAATTGAGTTCATGGAGGATGACATACCGAGCGCTGGGGATAGTGGGACGAGAAAGTTTGTTATAGATATTCTTGACCCCTCAGAAAACGTGTTTGAATTTAAGTTTCCTAGATTTTCTTATAGATATAAATACGAAGACGGGGAATACTCCACGTTTGCACCTTTTACAGAGGTAGCGTTTCTACCTGGAAACTTCGAATTCCATCCTAAAGAAGGTTACAATCTAGGGATGACAAACTCTATAAAATCCCTGACCTTAAGAAATTTTAATGGAGAGGCAACACCTCCTGATGTGGTTAGTATTGATCTGCTATATAAAGATGATCATTCAACCAACATATATGTAGTGGACACTATAAGGCCAAAAGACGAGATTACTCCCAACCCGTGGAATGAGAATTCTTACACTGTGACCAGTGATATCATACACAGGGTTTTACCATCAAACCAACTATTGCGCTCTTGGGACGCCGTCCCTAAAACAGCCTTGGCACAAGAGGTTGTGGGTAATAGACTAGTGTATGGTAATTATAAGCAGGGGTATAATTTAAAAAACAATGACGTTGACATCTACCCAAAGTTCATACACGAACTAACTACTATTAACAGTGACGTTAAGTCTATAAAATCACTAAGAGAGTATCAACTAGGAGTTGTTTTTGTAGATAAGTTTGGTAGAGAAACCCCCGTAATAACCAATCAATCCGCAAGTTTTAAAGTAGACAAAGCAAGTGCTAAGCATAAAAATAAGATAAACGTTTCCTTTCAAGAAACCGCTAACGGAGGGAGTGGCGCGCCATCTGGCATGGATTTCTTTAAGTTCTATATAAAAGAAACCTCGGGCGAGTACTACAACATGGCAATGGATCGTTGGTATGACGCTGAAGACGGTGGTGTTTGGCTATCATTTGCCTCCTCTGATAGAAATAAAATAGACATTGATACTTTTCTAATATTAAAAAAGGGGGTAGAATCTAGCAAACTAGTTGTAGATCCCGCGAGATATAAAGTATTGGCTATACAAAACGACGCTCCCGAATTTATCAAGATAAGTCAACACAATTGTGGTGAAATAAAGCAAATCAGAAATAACGAAAACTTATATGAGGACGGTATCGAAAACGTTCCCATGCCTGGTAGGAATTGGTTTGCTGGAGACTTGTCTAGATTTGGTAAAACTAGTTTGAGAAGGTTAGATGAGTTGATAATAGATCACGATATTTATGTTGACTTTTACAAGGCTGATGAGGTTAATATGAGTACACAGAAGTACAGGGTAACAAATTGCTCTAAACAAGAGGTGGACGATGGTGATACGGTGGAGCATGGTTCGCACCAGTTCACTTTTAATATTGATGGGTATTTTGAAGATGACGTATACAGAATACTTCAAGGGCCTGATAGCTCCCCGACCGGTGTGAGTGAAAACACTGTCACCCGTTTCTACAAAGGTGTTAAAGAAGATTCTGCTAAGTTTGACGGTAAGTTTTTTGTAAAAATCCACGCAGCTGGAAGTGCTTTTTCAACTACAATCTCAGAAGTAGATCTCGCTGAGATAGACCCTAAAGACTATACTACTCTCGCTGCTAAAAAAATATACTTCATGGGAGGTGATTTAGCGGGTATTCACGAGGGTGATTATGGTTTTAAGGCTTTTGGAAATAATGATAGGGTTAAGAACGATATAATGTCTCTTGATCACACTGGTGGCGTTAGTTATGATAATTTATATCTGACGGATTATGCAAACATTGCTGCTACTGCTGCAAGCATGCTTGGTGCAAAGGATATTCCTGGTGCGTTCAAGCTCAACAAGAAATTGACTAACTTGGCGCTTTGGCAGCAAGTTCCCGATAAATATCAAGCCTTTAGAGCTTATTTCAAAAATACCATTACAAACTTGTGGAATAGCCCAAATAATGACCACCGTAAGGAGGGTCTAGATACAATACCAGTACGTGAAGTTGGGGGAATTATGCAGTTGAAGGACGATTTGAATGGGTTCATTACAAATAATGAAAATTATTCAGGACACACTGTAACCATGTTTGGAATACAGGACGACTTAAAGATGAGGGGGAGAAGTTCCGAGTTTGCATATGAGGATGTGTTGTTTATTGACCAAGGACCTGTTGTTAATACAAACGGTTGGTGGAATGACGGGTGGAGAAAACATGGGTTTGGTGATACGGGTATGCGACCCGGGATAAGTAATTACAGTGATGTGGCGAGGGTAGAGCTGGGTCTTGGTCCTATTATGCCGGAAAAAGGTATTCCTTATAAAGATAAAGATTGGGCACCTATGAGAAATTCAGGGGGTGGTTCACACTCAAAGTGGGAGTACTGGTCAAATATGTGGGATTTAAAAGATGATTCTAGAGATGTTTATAATAGCTCTGTGGAGGCGAGGGTCATGAGTAAGTTAGAGTCTGGAACTAAGTTTCGTTGGGCCGAAGATCCTAGTGGAACTATTTATACTGTATTTAAAGGCTATACTGAAGCTGCGCGTAATAGATATGAAACCAGGGGTGGATTCAAATCTTATGCTGCTGAGGCAAATCCCTGGATTAATGACCCATTCGCGGACAATTTATATTTTGATCAATACGGACAAGCGCAATGGATGTCGGGGAAAACTGGTGGGGGGTATCTTCAAGATAGGATAAACCAGCCTTTTTATTACGCTGGAGAGAATTTCACTAGAAATAAACAGTTTTGGTGTTATCCAAGGATGAATTGGGAACCAACAATGCAGGGGATTACGGGGCCGATTGATGACGGTAGAGTGATAGATAAGTATGAATATAGCTCCGCTAATTATGATATTTTAGCTGTTGACGGGTCTTGGAACGATACTACTTTTGAGATTCATAAAGTGCATTTTGAGAATTCTCAAGACACGTCTGGATCGGGCTCTATACCAAGTCAAATAACAGTAGGTATGTTGTTGACACATGTCGGTGACGATGCTGTTGATGGGTTGACTGACAGTAATGGAAAATTATTAAGAGGCGGATATTTAGTAAAAAGTATTACCCCGCCAGATAGTGGTGCTGATTATTATACGATAGAGTTTGAGGGTTACACGTCTATATATAGCAGCGGGATAGTTTCCGCGTCGGGTTGTGGCTCGTTAAACATACAACCGTGTTATGGAGAACCAGCTGACTTTAGCGGTAATAGAGCGTTAACATTTGTTCAACCAGCGATGAATGGGCTAAGTATTAACTCAGTTAAAAACGTTGGCTCACACTATAGTATATCGGGTAGGGTGATCGGGATTGGAGCTGTAGGTTATACTATGGAAGTTTTAGAGGAGATAAAAGAAAACAAAACCCTTCCAACTAACCCAGCTATATGGGAAACTGAACCTAAAGAATCTACAGATTTAGATATATACTACGAAGTGGGTGGTAAGAACCCAATCCGATTAAATGAAAAAACTATTGAAACAGCAATACCCTTAGGGTCAGAAGTGGTACTTCCTAACTCAGCAGGTGATCACGCCAAAACTATTTTTGTGGAGAAATATTATCCGCCTGTTAGTAACACCATTGTTCTTGATGATTTTATTTGTGGAAATCAAAGTGGTGTTGATTGCGTTGGGGCTGATGGTGGTGATGTAAGTCCACTAAAACCAGGTGATAAAATCACGATTATCAAACCATCTGGAGAAAGAACTATCGTCACTATTGACGAAATTAAACCAGCTAATGAGGATTGGAGTGGTGAAGATCCACTTACTACAAGGGTGCTTAAGATAAGACGTAATTTATATAATAACAAACACATTTTAGGGTGGCATAATTGCTACTCTTTTGGAAATGGGGTTGAATCTAATAGAATTAGAGATAATTTCAATTTACCATATATATCAAATGGTGTGCGAGCATCCGTGTCTTTAGAAGATTTCCCAAAAGAAGAAACAAGAAGTAGTGGTTTAATATACTCTGGTATATACAACTCAAATACTGGGGTTAACAATCTAAATCAGTTTATAATAGCTGAGAAAATTACGAAGGATGTTAATCCTACTTATGGTAGTATACAGAAGTTACACACTAGGGATTCTGACCTACTCACCTTGTGTCAAGACAAAGTGTTAAAAATACTTGCTAACAAAGACGCTGTATATAACGCTGATTCAAACCCACAGCTAATAGCGACTAAAAACGTTTTAGGGCAAACAATACCTTTTGTTGGGGAGTATGGTATATCAACTAATCCAGAATCTTTTGCGTCAGAAGCATATAGAGCTTATTTTACCGATAAAGTTAGAGGTGTTGTTATTAGATTGTCCAAAGACGGTCTAACCCCAATATCAGACGCTGGAATGAAAGATTGGTTTAGAGATAACTTAAAACTAGGAGGGAGATTGATAGGTAGTTATGATGATAGGAAAAACGAATACAACTTAACACTTAGAGGTGAGGTTAACAAAACAGTATCGTTTAGTGAAAGAGTTAAAGGATGGGTTAGTTTTAAATCATTTGTACCTGAGAATGCTATTAGTTGTGCAAACGAGTACTATACGTTTAATGCTAACAACATATGGAAACATCATGTGGAGAGTTCTCCAAGAAACACGTTTTATGGTATCCACACGCCATCTTGGTTTAATGTTTTACTCAATGACCAACCAGGTGTTGTTAAATCGTTTAAAACATTGAACTACGAGGGGTCTCAAGGGAGAATCGAGGGGCAAGCATCCTACCAAGTGTACATTCCAGGGAGTATAGATCCAAACACAGGAATAGGGATTATAAATCCAGATATACCTACCTTGCAAAGTGACGGGGAGTACTATAACCTAGAAGGGAAAAATGGTTGGTATGTAGAAAATATTAAAACAGATTTAGAAGAGGGTAGTCTAAATGAATTTATAGAAAAAGAAGGAAAGTGGTTTAATTTTATTAAAGGTAAAGCAGATACTCAAACCACCTCAGGTACATTTTTAGGTGAGTTTGATAGTGGTGACGCGTCTTTTCAAGGGTTAGGTAGGTTAACTGGAGGTGTGTCTATAGCCAATATAAATGGGTGCACTAATCCCCTAGCATTAAACTATAATCAATTTGCTTTAGTGGATGACGGGTCTTGCGTGTTAGTGATACCTGGATGTGTAGATGCAAATGCCTTTAACTTTGACGCAAATGCTAACACTGATGATGGTTCATGTATGTATATGGGTTGCATAAACCCTAATATGTTAAATTTTGATGCAAATGCTAATACAGATGATGGTTCTTGTATACCGTTTATCTATGGGTGTACCGATAATACTTCGTTTACAACGCAAGATTCTGATGGAAACGTAGTTTCTTACCCACTACAGTCTAACTATAATGGAAGTGCTAACACGGATGATGGTAGTTGTATCGCAACTGTGTTGGGTTGTGTGGATACAACTGCAACCAACTACAATGGTAATGCAAACATAGACAACGGGAGTTGTTCGTTCCCTGTATATGGTTGTGGCGACCTAGCCGCGTGTAACTACGATGCGACGGTTACTGATCCCGATGGTTCGTGCTTATATTGTGGTAGTGCTACTGCTGATAATTACGACGCAGCTGATGCTAGCTGTCTTACAGGATGCTTGTGGTGCTTGTTTCATAATGCCTCTTTTCAAGTGACAAACCCCACAGACACTACACTAGAAGTAACATGGAGTAATCCAATTGGTGGGTCTGCTGTAGACATAACAACGGGTGGTTGTTCTTACGTGGTTTCGTACTCTGTACAGGGGGAATCAGCTATAAACCAGGTAGCAACGACTCCTGTGCCTGGAACTAACACGTATATAATACAAAACCTACAACAGGACACGGTATATGAAGTCTCAGCAAAATCAATTTGCAATACAACATCGTCTGATTGGAGCCCAGCGGCAACTATTCAGACGTTAATAACGGAGGTTCTTGGATGTGTGGATGCAGCCGCAATGAATTTTGACGCACAAGCAAACACAGATGATGGTACGTGTGTTGCATATATCTATGGTTGTATGGATGCTATTGCAATAAATTACGATGCTGTGGTTAACACTGACGACGGTTCGTGTACTTATTGTGTGAACGGTTGTATGAATCCTGTAATGTTTAATTTTGACAATAACGCAACTTGTGATGATGGTAGTTGTATTGCAATAATAAATGGATGTATGGATTCAACGGCATTTAATTTTAACTCGGCAGCTAACACAGATGATGGCTCTTGTGTAGCGATTAGTTATGGGTGTACTGACCCGGCGATGTTTAATTATGATGCTAATGCCAACACGGCTGATGGTAGTTGTGTTGTAATCATAAGCGGGTGTACAGACGCCAACGCTTGCAACTACGACTCATCAGTGAATACTGATGATGGTTCATGTATACAATGTAATAGCAGTACCCTTATCATAAACATGTCGGGGAATTGGAATTATGCCACGGCTGCTGGTAATTACTTAGATGGTGCAACGGCTGTTTGGAGTGTTAACTCTACACCCGACAACTCAACAGGTCATAGAATAAGATGGAGGAAAAGCAATCCAACCACTCCTTGGTCACAAGCAACCCTTTCGGGTGGCAGTGGGTCATACGGTATTGTTTCAACTTTTTTAGAAAACGTAGATTATGATTTCGCAATACAAACAGTGTGTGGTACTTGTAGTAGTGACTGGTCAGCAATAACAGTTGCTAACGCGGGAATTTACGCTGGTTGTACAGATGCGAATGCAAGTAACTACAACGCAAATGCCACTACAGACGACGGCTCTTGTACATATATTATTACCGGTTGTATGTATGGTCTTGCGGCTAACTACGATCCTACCGCTACCGTGAACGACTTATCCTTATGTACTTGGGATTTTGCCACAGCGGGTCCTGGTTGTATGGATGCTACTCAGTGGAGCTATGTCGCTAACGCTACGTCTTCTGGTGGCGCGCCTTGTGAGCCATTTACTTATGGATGTACAAGTCCAACTGCTTCTAACTACAATGCTACTGTGAATACTGATGATGGTTCTTGTATTTGGTTAGGTTGTACAGATTCAACTGCAACTAATTATGATAACACAGCGACAGTTGATGATGGTTCATGTTCATATTAATAAATAATAACTATGCAAATAATAATTTTACCGTTTAGCGGATCTATTAATACTAGTCTTCAGGTGGGGGATTCCGTATACTATGACTCAGTAGGAACCGTGCCGAATAGTGGGTTTTTAACCTCAGGTTCTCACGTGACATTTCTTGGAACAGTAACAACTATAGACTACGAGGATCTTACGGTGGCGGTGGTGTTCGATGATAACAGGTTTTCACCACACACGTCATTACAGCTCCCCGTGGGTGGTGGGAGTAGCTTTATTATGTTTGGAAAAAACAAAGCGGTTAATTCTTCTAGTTTAACAGGTTATTATGCGGACGTGAAATTTATAAATTACAGAACAGATGCGGTTGAGTTGTTCTCGGTTGGTTCGGAAGTCTCAGAAAGCAGCAAATAAATAAATAAATAATAGTATGACAAATAAGATCATAAACAATTTTGATATAGACTTAAGTGATATTGCTGCCAAAGGAGGGTTTAGAGAATTTAATATAAACGGAGACATAGATGCGGGCTTTAAGCTTGAGGTCAAAAATAGCAGTGGGGAGTATTATAATTTTACCACCCGAGCTTTTCAGGTAGCCCCAACTAGATTAAGCGGTAAAGGAAACATTTATAATAATGGTGTACTATTTCCCAGCAATACCAGTATAGTACAATACGATATTTATCTATGGGCTGACCCAGGGGTAAAACACGCTAGTCACAATGAGGTGAGATTTGAGGATGGTAGTGTTGATATAAATTCATCCACAGGCTCTAACTCCTTACTATTGCAAAAGGTTATATACCAATACCCGGACTTAGCTCTAACCCTGAGCACTAACTCACCACGGGGTACTGTCGAGGTTGGTTCTCAGGTTAACGGTGGATTGACGGTTTCTAGAGGAGTAACTTCAAAAAAAACACCTTTTGAAATATCTTGTAGTGTCACTACCGCTGCTAAATCATACCATATCATTAGGCAACCAACATCTAATGATGTTATATCTTTTGTAGAACCAGTCATAGGGTCTGCTCCAATTGACTTACCAGGAGAAAATATATACCCAACGGCTACAGCTGCTTTTACCGGTGATGATGTTAACGGCGCGGTAACTAGTGGTAGTGTGGTTAGAATGGATAACACTGACCTATCGGCTGTTATTAACGTTGGAGACAAGATAACAACTCCAGTTACAACAGATACTGTTGATGGTGCTGTTAGTAGTGGTGTTAAAGTAGTTATGGATAATAACGTTGCGGGTAAAATGGCTGTTGGCGATAGAATAACGTCACTAAGCGTTTCTTTGGCTAATGACGCTAATTTTGCTAAAGAAATAATAACTGTTGCAGCGCTAAATCCAGATGGTGATAACGTTAAAGAGTTTTCAATGTCAGAGGCTGCTGCTATAGCAGATAACGCAGTCTTTACTTTTAGTTCTAAGGTTAATAGAAGTACAACAACAGTTACAGTCGTTGAAACTAGTGGTACAGCCACTGATTTCACAATGTCTCAAGCAATTCAATTTCTCGACAACGCTCCTTTAACTTTTTCGCCTAGAATGAATTCTAGCTGGCCAATAAATAATTATGCTAACATTATAGGGGAAGGCATGATTGTGGTTCCGACCACTAAAGTCCCAGGTGGCATATCGGTGTCGGATACCACGGGTCTTACCCCAACAATCACAAGAGGCCTGACCACGGCTCAAGCAGGTAGTATTATCTTTAGTAGCCAACAAGTTGTTGATATCGCCGGTGACACACTGAAGATTGGAGGTTATGGAGAATCTGCCATATTTGATTTGCATGGTTATCGCGTTAAGTTTAGTGATCTAGCAATCGCACTAACACCAATTACTACTACTACTACAGCTGCATCAGCCGGCGGTTCTAGCACTAGTGTTGTTGTTGCCTCAAGAAACGGTATATTAGATGACATTAGTACTGTTAGTGGTATAGGTATAAATCCAGCTGTAGTAGACCCAACTGTTGCTAGTGGGGCCGGTGCTGTTAGTGGAGCTGGAACCATTGTTCTTAGTGCAGTGCAAACCCTAGAAAATGGTATAACATTAACGTTTACGGGTGCTGGACAAAAAGCAACTATAACTGGTAACGTAGAGGTGTTAGAAACCGGTACAGCTGATCAAACCCTAAGTTTTGATGTAGAAAGACTCCTTTCTATAGCGTAGGGTAAAAAAGCGGTCAAAACTGTGATTATATTAGTTATAAATATAATTAAATATAATTAAATGGAAGACATTACGATACGACCTATAAGGGAGGAGGATTACGTACTTATAAATAACTGGTGGGAACAAATAAAGAAAACACCACCTCCTAGAAGTTTGTTACCAGAGAATGGTTTACATGGGCTTATGGCTTGTAAAGATGGTAGACCTATAGTTTGTACTTACTTATACTTAACAAATTCCAAGTTTGGATATTGTGATTACATGATAAGTGACAGTAGTTATAAGGGAAGAGATAGATTTGAAATAGTACTAAAGTTAATGGACATGTCGATTGGTACGGCTTGGGAATTGGGTTGTGAGGATTTCTGGTTTGTAACAAAAAGTAAAGGCATGCTAAAGAGATGCAAAGCTCTTGGAGTAAAAGTTTCAGAAGATCCATATTATTTAATATGCTCTTCAAATTCAAAAAAAGAAATATAAATATGGCAAATAAAAATAAAAATACAGCACCTAGTCCTTTTCACAAAGGAGGCAAAGGAGAGGGTGATAGTAAGAAAAACTGGATGGGAAGAAAATTTTCAAGTATGGGGAGTTTTCTTAATCCATTTGGAGGATTTGGTAAAGGAGAAACATATGGCGAAGACGAATGGGGTATTAAGGCGGCAACAGAAGATGCGGACAAGTCTTTTCAAGATTTTCAAGGATTAAAAGAAGGAGCTGGTGAAAATCTATGGGCTGGCGCTAAAAACTTAATTGATATTGATGATCATTTTGGTGGTTTAGATAATCCGATGGAAGATCTTACTGTTAACAAAGAACAAGTGCAATTTCAAAAACAAATGGCCACGCAACAAAACGTCAACATGATGGATATGATGATGGCTGGGGGTGGTGGCTCTGGCGCGGCGGCAAACGCTCAAGCGCTGTCTGGTATACAATCTCAACAACGTCAACAGCTCGGTGGGCAGATTGGTCAACAAGAATCCGCTAATCAAATGGCGGCAGCATCACAGGCTTCCCAAAACCAAATGGCACAAGCAAAAGCACTTCAACAAGCGGATATGGCACAAGATCAAGGTGCTATGGAGGCTCAGAAATTCCAGTTACAAGGAGCTGCAGACGCTAGGGAGTTACAAATTCAAATGCAACAAGCGGAATTATCTTACCTAGCAGGACTTAAAGAATCCGCTGAGGCAAATAAGGATGTAGACACGGCTGGTAAGTCTGACCGTAGATTAAAGAAAAATATAAACAAAATAGGTGAATCTGCTAGTGGGTTAAATATATATTCTTTTGAATATAAGAACCCGGCGGATGGCATAGGATTATTCCAAGGCGTTATGTCTGATGAAATTCCACTAGAAGCTGTTGTTGAAAGTGGTGATTGGTATGATTTAGTAAATTACAGTATGTTGGACGTAGAATTTAAACAAATATAAATATGGCAGTAGTTGATCAAAACGCAATGTTCAGAGCTGGTCTTGCTAGAGGGACCACCGGAAGAAACCCACAGGTTGAACGACAGTTAGCTAGAGAAGAACGTCTAATTAATTTTGGGTACGATATAGTTGGGGGTGTAGCCCAGGAGGCTATTAAAGACGGCTTTGAGGGTATGAAGAAGTTTAGAGACGCTAAAGAGAGTCAAACCGCGGCGATGAATCTAGCGTTGGATAAAATGCCTAAAGAGAACGTGGGGTTGCAAGATGATGTTCGTTTAATTTATGACAACTACAGGAAAGCCGCGAGAAGATCGCGCCTAACTTTTGGTAAAAAAAGAGCAGAGGCTAAGGCTGAGATGGGTAAATATATGGGTCAAATGACGTCATTTAACGCATACTTAGAGGCCTACGCTCATCATGCTCCAAAGTCCCAAGGAACCCTATCTGTTGCCTCCGGTGTAGCTGGAGAAAATAACAAGGGTGGATCAGTAAACATGAGTGCGGCTGCTTATGGTGATCAAATTAGGAACACTACAGAGCAAGCAAACAATGATTTAGGTATGCTACTAAATTGGGATCACGAAGAAGGTGTTATGAAAGTACTAAGAGGTGGTAAATGGATTGAAGAAGATGGTAAGCGATCGTACGTGAACATGGGTATAGAGGAAAATAAAGAGTTGAAGGAGAAATATAAATCGTTTAAAAAGGATTTTGAAAGTAAACAAGGGGATGCTCAGGGAGGTGCATATCCTAGTGATGCTGATCCCGAAGCATTAGCCAATGCTACTACTCCATCATATCAAGAGTGGGCGCAGCTGCAAAACAAAGAAACACTTCGTAATGTGAAGTATTCTGACTTGAAGTTTGCTCCTCCACAAGATAGAATCTTCATGGACGATCATCTCGCGGTTAAAAAACAGTTCAGTAAAAATGGCTACAGTGATGGTAGTTGGCACAATAAAGAAATTGAAAAAGCAGAAGCTTATCAAAAAATAGACAGTTACAATAACAATACTTTCAAGGATTTCTTCTTTGGTGGACCAGGATTTAACCACTCAAATAGGAGATTAGGCACAGGATCCCTTGCTTACAAAATGTTAATAAGTAGAAATCACGATGATAATCCAGATAACGATTTGATTGCTCCAGATTCTGAAAATTCAACTGCAGAGTCTAACACTAGGTGGGAGGGAGCTCTAACTACGTTGAAGATGCAAGATATGAATTCAGGTACACAATACAGGAAATTTGCACAAGAAAATTTGTGGACTGAACTAGAGGATATCCGCACCGCCGCGGGGGATGCTTATAGGAGGGATAATCCAAAGGATCCAAGTGGTGGTGGTGGTGACGGTGCGAATTATATAAGCCTTTGGGGCAATCAAATTCTAGCACCACAAACAGCAACAGAAAGAAATGATTTTGCGACAGTGCAAAACATTGCTAATGATCAACCAACAGTGATAGTTGGTAACACGAAATATGAACGCGTTAATGGTGCGGGTTATGATTACAGAGCAATAGAGGATAAGTCCGGGGGAATTTGGAAGTCAATACCACCAAAACAGAGAACATCAACAAAGAAAGAAAGTTTAATCCAGTCGGTTAGCCCTGTATACGGTGGGGTGCCCGATGGTTACTTTGGTGAATCAACTTATAAAACACCAAAGAAAACTAATGTATTTAACCCAGCAGACGGTCAAGTCACGGTTACACAAATGAAAGATGTGTTAAGATCAAGTGGTGGACCTTACAACCAAAATGCCTCCGATGAACAGATAAGAGACATGTATGAAAAATACGTTAAATCATTAATGCCACAAAATCAATAATATGCCAAAGTATATATTAAATGGAGAGCCTATTGAAGTAGCTCCTGAACACGTTAAAATTTTCGAAATACAGAACCCTGGGGTTAAACTAGATAAAGAACAATTAATAAAAGACATTGCTCCTACGCCGGGAAAGTTAACGGGCCCTGCGTCAAAGAGTACGGATTCAGGGTCGGGCGATGGTTCGTCGGTATTAGTTCAAGATAGAGCTGCAGTTCAAGATAGAGCTGCGGTTCAAGATAGAACCGTACGGCCAAATATTGTTATACCAGAAATAATAGGTGAAGCTCCAGATCTAACTATGGAGGATGTTCTTATGACCGACGAAGAAAGAACAGAGTTTGATCGCAAAGCTGAAGAACAACGTCAAAAAGGTGTTGAAGGTCAAAAACTTTATTTAAGAGAAAAACAAATAAAGGATAAAACAGGTCTTTTGCCTTCTAAATATCCAAGCTTACAAGTTGGTACAGAAAAACAACCTCACATGGGACAAGTTGTAGATGTTCCAATATACGAGCAAGCTGATTTAGAAAAAATGGAAGAGATAACAGCTAATGTTACTTCTGAATATAGAAATGCATTTAATTCTTTAATGTCTGACGAACTTGAAACGCTTCAGAATTATGCTGAAGATCCTATGACTTATGAAAATGAGTTAAATGAAACTCATGATCAAGTATTTGCTGTAATGCAGGAAAAATATCCAGGTTTAGATAAACGAGCCTTTATGGATATAGTTGGTAAAGGTGGTGATGGTTTGTTTCAAACAGCTTTAAACAAAGTAACCGTTGAAGACAAAGAAAGGGATAATGCTGAAAATTTAATAGGTGCTACAACTTTGGATGAAGGTGTTTATAAGCAGATATTTAATCAAACTAGTCAAAACTTTAGTGAAAAAGAATTAAAAAAACAAGAATTAAATACTTTAATAAGGAAAAAAAATAGAGATTTAATTAGGTTGCAGGAAGAAGGTGGAGACGCTGGTGAAATAAAAAGATTAACATCAGAAATAAAAACTCATCAAAATGATATACAAAAGCTAGCAACAACAAAAACTACCACTTCCGCTGGTCAAGGCGGGCTAGGCGCTTACACTAAACAGATTGAGGTTGTGGACAAGAAACTTGCTAGCTCGTACATGGACAACGAAACCACTGAGTATCGTCAAGGAAAGATAGATAAAGCAAAAAAAGATCTTGATGGAACTTTACTCACGCAAGTTCAAGAGCAAAAAATTAAAAATCCTAAGCTAACAGATTTTGAGGCACATGAGTTACTGTATAAATCTAAAGCTTATAACTTACAGCAACTTTGGGCTACCGGTAACACGGAAACGGTTAATTTAAAGTTCAACGGTGGTTCGGCGCCAGACTTATATAAAAAACTAATTGAAGGTGGTTATATAAATAAAGAGCAACAAGAAAACTATACTAAACTTAATTTAAACGTTCCTATTAAAGCTCTGTTTGATGCTGGTTATGACGGTAGGGATTTTGAAGGACTTAGTAACACTCTAGGTTATAACGTTGATATCAAAGAAGATGATAGAAAAAAATTATTAAACTATGAGTCGTCTATATACAGAAACAAGGGTGAGCTAGAATTACTACATGAATTAACATATGTAAACAACAATCCCGCAACGTTTGATAGAGGAGGTTTTATTGGAGAGGTTACTAGAGCTGGGTTATCAGCTACACTTACTCACTTTACAGATATACACCCTATAGAAGCAGACAAATTAGCGTCACTTGGGCCAGGTGCCACTGAATCTAAGCAACTTGAAGAGTTTGAGAAACTTGGAAACACTTACAACGAAGCGTTTAAAAATGAAATTGCAAAAGGAGAGATTGATGAATTAGGTTTTACTCCAGATCAATTAAAAGCTATAGAAAGAACTCTTGGTGAAGAAGTTGGTGAAGGTTTTGGACATTTTGTTCCTATGCTTATAGAGCTCGGTGTTATATCTGCGGCTACAGGAGCAACTATGACGGCTACTGGTTTAACCAGAGTGTTAGCTGGTATGAGAAATGCTGGTGGTTGGAAGAAAGCTCAGTACCACGCTATAATGACAATGGTTGAGGAGGGTAAAATGTTCACCGCTGGTTTCCAACCTGGCGCCGGTGCTGGTTTTTATGCTGGTGGTCAACTAACTTCTGGGTTTACACCATTTAAAAAACGATTTAAGTGGATGGATCCACTCTTTCAAAAAGTCGTAAAAGGTGGTCCAGTAGGAGCCGCTTCAGCTCAAATAGCTTTTAATATAGAAACTGGTATACAAGATTTATTAGGTAATAAAGATTTTCAAGCTACATTTGATCAACACTACGGTGATTTAACGTTTAAAGATGTAATTGTAGAGGGCATGGTATTTAGTATAGCTGGAGGAATGCATGTTAAGAAGACTGACTTTATGTCTACTAGGCGTAAGTACGATGCTATGACAGAGTTGAAGGATAAGATGGGTGAGCTTATTGAAAAGCCAACCGGTCAACTTGGTAAAGAAGGTGTTGGTAGAGCTTTAGAAACTGCTTTTACCACAGATGCAGAGGGTAATATAGTTCGTACTCGTCCAGAAGGATATGAAATGATGAGTAAAGAACAGCAAATGAAATGGGAGTCTTTAAACGAAGCACACAAAGCTTTAGATCAAATGACTAAATTTGAGACCACAGCCATAGAGCTTGATCCCAACAACAAGGACTTTGTATCTAACGTGGACAAAATGTTTACGCAACCTATGAATGAAACCTTAAAATCTGTAAACAAAGAATTTGAAGGGTTTGAAGTTGAATTTACAGAAAACCCAAAAGACCCAAGATTTCCCGAGGGTGCAGACGGCGCTGCTTTTATACCTGGTGAAGGTAAAAATCCAGGCACGGCTTTGTTTGTAAAAAATAAATTTACTCCAGAAAAACTGACGCACGAGGTGTTAGGTCATGCTGGTCTTGAATCTTATTTTAACCGCAACCCCCAAGCAGAGGTTAAATTTAAAAAAAATATATCTAAGTTATTTGAGAAGTTTGATTTTCAAGCGTACGATGGAACACCTCTTGGTGAATTTATAAAGAAAAACTATAGTAAAGAAATTGGTAAAGGTAACAATATAGAACCACGAGAGTTTTTTGCTTACATGTTTGAATTATTGACTGATCCAAAAATATATTATCAGAAGGTGGCACCGACGTTTTTTAAAGAAGCAAAGCAAGAAATGTTATCTATGTTTGAAGAAGCTACTGGTATAAAACCAAAAATTAGAAATGTAAAACAATTTGTAGATTTTATAGGTAGATTATCTATAGACGCAAGAAGGGGATTAAATATTCAAACTAAAGTCGCTACACTTGCTAATTTAGAAGATTTAGATTTTCTTGGTATTGAGTTTGTTGAAAATCAAAGAAAAAATTTAGATAAAGCTGTAGATCAAGGTTATAGTTCAAAAAATTTAAATAGACAAAAAG
>Ga0209815_1000425_pt1 | contig 31244 bp, 24 predicted proteins | sample CoawatmetaG00DNA_FD_187507 | JGI IMG/M metagenome (GOLD analysis project Ga0209815, IMG submission 187507) | Marine microbial communities from the West Antarctic Peninsula - Coastal water metaG002-DNA (SPAdes) (version 2) | ecosystem: Environmental > Aquatic > Marine > Coastal ...
CCATGATTACAGGTCCTAACATGAGCGGTAAAAGTGCCTTGCTACGCCAGGTAGCGTTAATTCAGATCTTAGCTCAGGTGGGGGCTTTTGTTCCTGCTAACGCGGCCATACTCCCTATTATAGACCGGTTGTTTGTTAGGGTGGGAGCATCGGATAATCTGAGTAAGGGAGAGTCTACTTTTATGGTAGAAATGAATGAAACCGCCACCATTTTAAATAATATTAGTGAGCGATCATTGGTTGTTTTAGACGAGATTGGAAGAGGAACTTCCACGTTTGATGGTGTCAGTATTGCTTGGGGAATTGCAGAGTTCTTACATCAGCACCCAGCGGAGCCTCTCGTCTTATTTGCTACCCATTATCATGAGCTAAATGAAATGACCCATACTTTTAAAAAGGTGTCAAATTATCATGTTGCCGCAGAAGAGCACAATGGAGAGATCATCTTTACTCGTCAGCTCAAGCCTGGAGGAACTGCGCATTCTTTTGGGCTGCACGTTGCAAAACTAGCAGGTATACCTTCTTATGTATTGCATAGGGCAGAAAGAGTGCTAGATAGACTGGAAAAACAAACTAAAAGCGAAGCAAAAGCAAACCCTGAAAACAACAATTCGCCACAATTAAATTTTTTCTCACTTGACCGACCGGAACTTGAAGATCTCGCTAGTGAATTGGAAATGTTGAACTTAGATGAACTTAAGCCCATTGAGGCTTTGATGCTCCTAAGCACCTTTAAGGAAAAACTCGCAAAAAAATAAGTGAGAGTATTGGTTTAAATAAATTCGGTTCTATATTTGCCGACCCTAACGCGAAAGTAGCTCAGCTGGTAGAGCACGACCTTGCCAAGGTCGGGGTCGCGGGTTCGAATCCCGTCTTTCGCTCAAAAAGCCCTCCACCAATCGGGGGGTTTTTAGTTGCCGCCCTGGTGGTGGAATTGGTAGACACGACGGACTTAAAATCCGTTGAACAGCAATGTTCGTGCGGGTTCAAGTCCCGCCTGGGGCACGATATAAGCCCATCCGTAAGGATGGGCTTTTTTTTGTTCATTTCACGTGGAAAACATCACGACTTGTTACTGCGGAATGAGGCATCTAAAAAGCCATATTTGTTCCATGCAGCAATACCACGACTTAGTGCGCAGGGTTCTCGAGGAAGGAACCCAAAAAGGCGATCGAACAGGTACAGGAACCATGAGTGTTTTTGGCCATCAAATGCGTTTTAACCTTCAAGAAGGTTTTCCATTACTCACTACTAAAAAAGTTCACCTGAAAAGCATACTGCATGAGCTGTTGTGGTTTTTACAAGGGTCTACTAATATTGAGTATTTAGCTAAACACAACGTTCGCATCTGGGATGATTGGCCTTTCGCATCCTTTAAGAAATCTGCATCTTATCAAGGAGAGGATATCCGAGAATTTGCTGCTAAAGTGGCAAGCGACCAGGTTTTTGCTCAAAAATGGGGGGAATTAGGACCGGTTTATGGTTACCAGTGGCGTTCATGGCCAGCACCTGATGGAGGTCATGTGGATCAAATAAGCCAAGTGATAGATCAAATTAAAAACAACCCTAACAGCAGAAGAATCATTGTCAATGCATGGAACGTGGGCTTTGTGGATCAAATGGCCTTACCTCCTTGTCATGCGTTTTTTCAATTTTACGTGGCAGATGGAAAACTAAGCTGCCAACTTTACCAGCGTAGTGCAGACATCTTTTTGGGCGTACCGTTTAACATCGCGTCTTATGCGCTTCTGGTTCACATGGTAGCTCAAGTTTGCGGATTAGAGGTAGGTGATTTTATACACACACTAGGGGACGCTCACATCTATAACAACCATAAGGAACAGGTCGAGTTACAGTTAACCAGAGAATTTAGAAATCTTCCATCACTCCACCTGAACGCAGAGATTACGGATATATTTGACTTTAAATTTGAGGACTTCGAGATCAAGGAATACAATCCACATCCACCCATTTCAGGTAAAGTAGCAGTATAAATGATATTAAAAGCGATAGTCGCTTATGCGGATAACCACGTCATAGGCAAGGATAATGATCTCATATGGCATTTGCCAGATGACCTTAAACATTTTAAGCGCCATACGAAGGGCCGCACCATTATTATGGGTCGCAAAACATGGGACAGTCTTGGTGGAAGGCCATTGCCGAATAGAAGGCATATCGTGATTACGAGAACCCATGAATTTCTGGCTGAAGGGGCAGAGGTCGTGCATACCTTAGAGGATGCCATCGCACTGGCAAAGCATGAAGAAGAGGTGTTTGTGGTAGGTGGTGCTCAGATTTATGAATTGGCAATGCCATTTTTAGATGTTCTGGAAATCACAGAGGTACATGCTTCACCAGAGGGTGATACGTATTTCCCCAAATGGGATTCGTCAGTTTTTGATTTAGTCTCACAGGACAAGAGACCTGCAGATGAACAACATGAACATAGCTTTACTTTTAAAACTTGGATGCGAAAGCGTTAACTGAACAAACACACTACCCTATTATTATGAAAAAAATCACACTTTTATCTTTATTAGCAGTTGTTGCTTGTCAGTCACCTACTAATGAGGCAGCACCGAACGCTACTGCGTTTGCTTTAGATAATTTAGATACTAATGCAGCACCCTGTGAGGATTTCTTCCAGTATACCTCAGGTGGATGGCGAGAAGCCAACCCAATACCTGAAACAGAAGTAAGGTGGGGAGAGTTTAACAAGTTAGCGGAAGCCAACAAACAAAAGATAAAAGTACTCTTTGAAGAGGTGACCAAGGGTTCCTATGAGAAAGGTTCAGACGAACAATTGATAGGAGACCTTGTGACGAGCGGAATGGATAGTACCTCACGTAATGAGCGAGGTACGGCCGAGCTTAGTTCTTATCTTGAAGAAGTGGATCAAGTGGTCTCTTTAGAAGAGCTGTTTGCATTGATGGCACGCAATAAGTTCGCAGGAATCAGTGGTCCCATTTCGGTTTATGTAAGTACGGATGCTAAAAACTCTAATGCGCATGCACTTTATGTAGGTCAAAGCGGAATTGGTCTTCCGGATAGAGATTACTATTTGAAAAGTGATGAAGAAAGTGCCCAACTTCAACAAAAATATAGGGATCACATTTCAGCGATGGGTGACCTTGTAGAGAGTCCTATAGATGCCCAGGAAATCTATGAGCTAGAATATGCCTTAGCCTCTGCTATGAAATCTCGTGTTGAAATGAGGGATGCAGATGCGCGTTACAACTTAATGACACAAGTAGACTGGCAGAATCTTGCTCCAAGCCTTCCTATTGAAGCGTTCATGGCTGAGTTGTCAATGTTCGCATCCGGTCCTGAATTGGCCACAGAAGAAGTGGTAAATAGCTCACCGGAATTCTACAGTCGTCTGGAACTAGTACTTGCCACCTTTGATTTAGCGGTGTGGAAAGACTACCACAAATGGCATATTATCAAAGGAGCGTCAAGTGCATTGAATGACGCTTTAGAAATACAGGATTTTGAGTTTTACCAAAAAACCTTGAATGGCAAGCCGAAAATGAACCCAAGATGGAAACGTGTTCAAGGATCTACTGGAATGCTTGGGCAGCAGGTAGGACACTTGTATGTGAAACGTTTCTTTTCAGAAGAAAGTAAGGCGGAAGTGGAGCAAATGGTTGAAAACCTTAGAGAAGCGTTTAGAGGAAGGATTGACCAGTTGAACTGGATGACTCCTGAGACTAAGGTGAAAGCCAGAAAAAAATTAGATGCCTTCACCTATAAAATTGGTTATCCAGATACTTGGAAAGACATCAGTGATCTTGAAATCTCTAAGGACAGCTACTTTGCGAACATGAAAGAAATGCAGCACTATTTTACAAAAGAAAATCTTCAAAAATTAGACCAGCCTGTTGATAAATCAGAATGGGGGATGGGTGCACATATTGTGAACGCCTACTACAATCCGCTGAACAATGAAGTGGTATTTCCTGCGGGAATTCTTCAGCCACCTTTTTACAATCCCGATGCCGATGCAGCTATTAATTATGGGGCTATTGGCGGGGTAATCGGTCATGAGTTTTCTCATGGATTCGATGATCAAGGATCTAAATACGGCCCTGATGGTAATCTTGAGAATTGGTGGACTGATCAGGATAAATCCCAATTCGATTCCCTGACTGAGCGACTTGCCAGTCAGTACGACGCCTATGAAGTGTTGCCAGATGTACATGTAAATGGTCACTTAACCTTGGGAGAAAACATTGCGGACTTAGGTGGATTGACCTTAGCCTACTACGCCTATCAGAATTACAAATCCGCGAAAGAGGTCGCTCCAGTGGATGGTTTTACTGACGATCAACGCGTTTTCTTGGGTTGGGCACAAGTATGGCAGAGCAATGCGAGGGAAGAGTACTTGAAAAATCAAGTGACCACAGACCCACACAGTCCTGCTCAGTTTAGAGTGTCAGGTCCTGTGAGTAATATGCCAGAATTTAGAGAAGCATTTGGCTGTGAAAGCGGAAATAATCTAAAAGAAGAGGGGACTGAAATAATAATTTGGTAAATGTGATTAAAGTCTCACCACAGATAAATTTGCGGTCTTACTTTTACATGGAAACGAACATTATATAATATGGATATCAACGAAGCAATCAACCACGATAACGCATCTCTTGTGGATGTTAGGACTCACGAAGAAGTGGCTATGGAGCCAGTTCCTGGAGCAACACATATTCCACTGGATGAAATCCCGGTGCGCTGGGAAGAGTTCAAGACAATGCCTCGTCCTTTGGTGCTGTTTTGTCGTTCTGGTGGGAGATCTGGTCAAGCCTTGGAATTTTTAGCGTCTAAAGGAATAGATGATGGGATGAATGGCATGGGCGCTTCTGATGTTATTATTCACTTAATGTAACACGTTATGAGAGGTTCTTTTTTTCTTCTTTTCGCTACACTTGGACTGGTCGAAACATTGAGTTGCCAAGCCTTACCGGACCAGCAGGTATTGAGTGTTGATGTCAATGTTGAAGATTTCGCTGCGTTAATAGATACTTCTGGCTTGGGTATTTTAATGGATGTACGTACGGATGCTGAATTCATAGAAGGACATCTAAAAGGTGCTATGCAACTGAACTTTTATGAAGCTTCTTTTGAAACATCATTAGATGCCATGGATAAGGATATCCCAGTTTTTGTTTATTGTAGAAGTGGAGGCAGGTCAGGTAAGGCTGCTAAAAAAATGAAAGAAATGGGATTTAAGTCAGTCCATAATCTAGAAGGAGGTATAATCGCTTGGCAACGCGAACATCCCGTAGTGAAATAATATGGCAAGTTTCAATGAGATCATCGCAAGTGATACCCCAACGCTAATTGATTTTTTTGCCGAATGGTGTGGTCCATGTAAAATGATGCCACCTATTCTCAAAGAATTGGCAGATCAAATGGGCGACTCAGTGCGAATAATTAAGGTGGATGTTGATAAAAATACTGCACTGGCAAAGACGTTAAATGTTCAAGGTGTTCCTACCCTCGCACTTTTCCAGTCGGGAGAAATGGTATGGCGCCAAAGTGGTGTTATTCCTGCTTTTCAATTGGCGCAAATCATCAAAGATCATAATAGTTTAAAATCGAAATGAAGTATTCAGTAGTCGTTCTGGTCTCCTTCTTTTTTCTAGGACTAACCTCTTGTGGACTTAGTCTAGACCTTGTTGATACGACGCCTTCCGTTCCAGATTACACGAATCTTTCCTCTTGGTCTGCTCATCCGGAAATCGCTGATGATACTGATGAATCCTACAGTGGTTTAGTATTAAATCAATTCAATATCCCTGTTTTCTTTGCAAGTCCAACCATGTATTTTCCTGAGAAAGGTGGAAGTTGGAATGCTGATATTGGAAACGTGGATGTTCGATCATCCTTTGATACTCCCGTTAAATATCAAGCCAGCGCATTTAACGTTGCAGGCCCTGTGTATGCTCCATATTATCGTCAGTCAGCGTATCAGGTATACAATGTGGCACCTAACGTGATCACGACTAAAAGCTATCAAATTGCTTATGAAGATGTAAAAAACGCCTTTGAGCAGTTCATGTCTGAAATAGGCCCGGAAACCCCGTATATTTTAGCCAGTCACAGCCAAGGCACTGATCATTTAGAAAGACTTTTAAAAAGCCATTTGACCCTTGTTCAATTAGATCATTTAGTAGCGGCATACCTGATAGGAATGGAGGTCGATCAATGCGTTATGCCCATACCTCTTTGTGAAATACCTAATCAAACTGGATGTTTTGTTTCTTGGCGAACCTATCATAAATCTGCTCGATTAAACAATAAATCCGACCCTGAATGTATTGGAGTTGTCAATCCAATCTCCTGGAAGACCACAACGGAATTTCAATCAGCAGAATTAAATAGTGGAGCATTGGTTGATACGGAGCGCGAATTGTATCCGGGTTTGGTCAGTGCGACGATTAAAGATGGAATTATCATTACAGAGCGTCCCCATTTTCCCGGAAGCAGGCTGATGCGAACGAAAAACTATCACAAAGGAGACATTAATCTGTATTATCTCAATATTCAGGAAAATGTACTGGTGAGATGTCTGTCGTATCAGAAGGAGCGATAGGGTCGGCATCCTCGATCTTATACCACGGAACTAAAGTTTGAACCACAAAGGCATCAGGAAATTCAGTTTTCCAATGAACCAATGCTCTTTCTGCCGCAGATACATCAGGAAAGGACCCAATATGTATTTTAAAGTTGGGTTCTCGATATACCATTCGTGCGTCTTGGTCAGCGCCTAACCGTAAAATTTTGCCCCGAGTTTTATTGGCATTAATTCTGCCACCACTAAAGATTTGTATAGTATATCCTTCAAATAACTCACTCATCGCATGCGCCGTGTAATGATGAAAAGCACTGTCTGTATCCAGAGCGATATGGAGTGTATCTTGTTGGTATTCAGATGTAGAGCTTGAGGCCATTGCGCTGCACCAAAGGCTTGATAAAACAACAGATAAGCAGAGTTTCCAAGTATACATAAACGAGTGGTTTGGTCAAAATTACACCGAGGGTTTGGGACATAAAGCAATGCAACTCAAACAACTGCTAATTTAGAACCATTTTAAATTGGAAATACATCCAATATTGGTCTTGAATCTCAGGTCTGGGTCTTATTTTTGCGCAACAGTGAATAGCTATATAAAGCAGTATATGTACACTACATCTAACTTAAGGAGACTCGCATCATTTTTACTAGTGGTGGTATTTATGTTCTCCTCATCATCAGTGCAGGCCTTCGAAGGGGATGCCAAGAACGGAAAAAAGCTTTTCAAGCAAAATTGTGCGAGTTGTCACAAGCTTGATAAAAAGCTCGTAGGACCTGCTTTGACAGGTGTTACAGACAAGTATTCTGAAGAATGGTTGTTGCAATGGATTCGTAATAACGCGGAGCTTCGTGCTTCCGGCGACAAAGATGCAATTGACATTTTCGAAGAGTATAACGGTTCTATAATGAGCTCTTTTACAATGCTTTCGAACCAAGACATTTTTGACATCCTGACCTACACTGTAGAGGGGGATCAAAAACCTGTTTTAGCAGATGCTGTAAGTGGAACTGTTGTTGTCGCAGAAGCAAAAGATTACAGTAATCAAATCACCATCGGGTTAGGCCTGTTGCTATTTGTTATGGTAATGCTTCTTGCACGGATGAAAAACACCTTACGCCTTGTTCAAGGTGAAGAAACGGTTTCTATTCTTGACGAAGCAGGCTGGTTTTGGGGTAGATTGATTAAAAATAAACGTATTGTCACGTTAGCTACCGTTTTAGTAACTATTGTTTTTCTGAATCAACTTTATGCTCTTATGATGGGTGTAGGGCAAGAACAGAATTACCAGCCAGAACAGCCTATAGCTTTCTCACATGCCTTGCATGCTGGAGAAAACGAGATAGACTGTAATTATTGTCACAGTTCTGCACGTCACTCGAAACATTCTGGAATTCCTTCTGCAAATGTTTGTATGAATTGTCACATGTATGTTGATGGTTCTGAAATTACAGATGACGCCGGTGCGCTCAAATATGATGGTGAGAATTCACCAGAGATCGCTAAAATTTATGCGGCCATTGGCTGGGACGTTGAGGAACGAGGATACATAGAAGACTATGAGCAACAACCTATAAAATGGGTGAGAATCCATAATCTTCCAGATCTAGCTTATTTCAACCACAGCCAGCATGTGAATGCAGCAGAGTTAGAGTGCCAGGAATGTCACGGACCTGTTGAAACGATGGAAGAAGTATACCAGTATTCACCACTTACTATGGGCTGGTGTATTAACTGTCACAGAGAAACTGAAGTTCAATTTGAGCAGAACGGATATTACCAAGACTTCCACGAAGAACTAACAGAAGAGTACCACGGAGAAAAGATTACGGCTGAAAAAATTGGCGGAATCGAATGTGGTAAGTGTCACTACTAACAAGAAGTAAGCATGACAGAGAATAATAAATATTGGAGAGGAATTGAAGATCAATCCAATCCAGAACTCACGCAAAAGCTCGCTCAGAACGAATTCTCTCAGGAGGTTTCTGGCGCTGAGTTTTTAGGTAATGACGACGTTGCAGAAACAGAAACTTCGCGTCGTGATTTCTTGAAATTCATGGGGTTCTCAACCGCTGCTGCAACCTTAGCAGCTTGTGAGGCACCTATTATCGAGAGTATTCCTTACGTTGTAAAGCCAGACAGCTTAACACCTGGTATGCCGTCGTTTTATGCCACTTCGTTCTTTGACGGGTTGGACTTCGCCTCTGTGTTGATCAAAACCAGAGAGGGTAGACCAATTAAAGTGGAGCCGAATGCCGACGCACCTTTCAATGGTGTTACTAATGCACGAGCACAGGCGTCAGTTTTAAGTCTTTATGATGGCGCTCGCTTACGTGCTCCTCAAATCGATGGTGTAACAGCTTCTTGGGACGGTGCTTTAGCTGCTGCTAGGAATATGATCACTACCAGCAGTGTACTTCTTTCAAGCACTGTCATATCGCCTGCTCTTGCATCTGCGATTGCGCGTTTAGGTTTACGTCACGTCACGCTTGATGCCGTCAGCCAAAGCGCACGATTGGATGTCTACGAGAATTTATCAGGCAGACGTGGACTCCCAACGATAGACTTAGAATATGCTCAAACAGTGGTTTCTGTTGGTGCAGACTTCTTAGGAGATTGGGGTGGTCAAAACTTGAACACATTCTATGCAAATAGACGCAAGCCCGGAAAGGGAATGCTACGCCATATTCAGGCAGAGGCCGGTCTTTCTATTTCAGGTTCAAATGCTGATGTAAGAATTAAAGCCCGCGTTTCTGAATATGAGGCTATTCTCGCAAACTTATATAATGCAGTTGCTTCCTCTAAGGGGTTGACTTCAGTTAAAGCACCGTCCCTAAGATCGGATATTACAGGTGCCATTAAAAATGCAGCGAACGAGTTACTCGCGGCTGGGAACGGTGCACTGGTACTTAACGGTTTAAACACTGATACAGCAGAGCGTCTGACCTTGGCCATCAATCTTGGTTTAGGTTCGAAGGCTTTTAACACCTCTAAGTTGATCTATTCTGCTCAAGGAGATGATAAAGCTTTTGCTCAATTAGTCAAGGACGCGAAAGACGGTGTGGTTGATACGCTGATTACTTTGGACATTAACCCCGTTTATTCGGCACCAGAATTGTCGTTAGAGAAACTTGCAGTCATCAGTATTGCAGATCGTGAGGATGAAACTGCAACTGGAGCGAATGTTGCATTGCCAATGAGTCATTATTTAGAGTCATGGGCAGATTTTAGTGTGAGTGACGGGATGTATGCAGTAGGTCAACCTACAATAAGTCCGTTATTCGACAGTAAGTCACCCGTTGAAGTCATTAGTGCTTTGGCTGGTGGTTCTGATTCTGCTAAACAATTAATCAAGACCAGTGCTTCAGTTCATGCAGCGAGTATGGCATGGAACGCTTTGCTTCATGATGGTTATGCGGAAACGGTTAGCACAACGGCTGTTTCCCTAGACGCTTCCATGCTGGACGTAAGCTCTTTGAGCGTTGCGAAGCCAGCTGCTGGTTTAGAGTTCTACACTTATACAAAAACAGGCATGGGTGCTGGGTCAAACGCCAACAACCCATGGACCTATGAATTACCTGACCCTATAACTCGTTTATCATGGGACAACTACATCGTGATGTCGGCTGCAGATGCAGTTGAAATTGGCGTTGAAGTGGCACCAGAGTCTAATGGTTCTATGAACGGAACAACGATCAACCTTACCGTTGATGGTAATACCATAGAGAATGTACCTGTTTGGATTCAGCCAGGTCAGACTCAAGGAACTTTAGGTCTAGCGATTGGTTTCGGTAGAACTAAGGTTGGAAAAGTAGGTAACGGTGTTGGCGTAAATTCAAACATATTGTTGAATTCTTCCACGGAATTGTCCACAGAAGTTACTGCAGTAGCATCAGAGTTAGAGCATGGTTTTGCTTCGGTTCAACTGGCGCACACTATGATGGGGCGTAAAATCGTTAATGAGATTTCGCTACCTACCTTCATGAGTACCGCTTCAACCGAGTGGAATGAAAAGCCTACGTATGAATCGCACAAGGGACCTCTAACAGCATTTGAGGCAAATCTATGGGACGATCATGATCACGAAACTTCACACATGTGGAACATGTCTATTGACTTGAACTCGTGTACAGGTTGTGGTGCTTGTGTCGTTGCTTGTTCTCTAGAGAATAATGTCCCAGTTGTCGGAAAAGACGAAGTTAGAAGACACCGTGATATGCACTGGTTAAGAATTGACCGTTACTACTCTTCTGATATGACGAAGGAAGTTGCAGAAGAAGAAGGTACCAGCGCCATTCAGAAATACGCTAAAATGGAGATTCCTTCGGAGAGTCCTTCTGTAGTATTCCAGCCTGTGATGTGTCAGCACTGTAACCATGCTCCTTGTGAAACAGTTTGTCCAGTTGGGGCGACAGTTCACTCGCGTGAGGGTTTGAATCATATGGCCTATAACCGCTGTATAGGTACACGTTATTGTGCAAATAACTGTCCTTATAAAGTGAGACGTTTTAATTGGTTCAACTACAAGGGCAACGAGAAATTTGCAGATGTAAACCCATCGCAAGACGATTACGGTCGTATGGTGTTAAATCCAGATGTAACCGTTCGTGCGCGTGGTGTGATTGAAAAATGTTCTTTATGTATTCAGAGAATCCAATTGGGTAAACTAGACGCAAAGAAAGATAGTAGAATGTTAGAAGATGGCGAATTTACCACAGCTTGTGCTCAGGCGTGTGGTAGTAACGCGATAGTTTTTGGTGATGTAAACAACCCTAAAAGTGAAATAACACAACTCAAGCAAGAGGAACGTGCTTATCATTTGCTGGAAGAAGTTGGAACGCAGCCAAGCGTCTTTTATCAGACGAAAGTTAGAAATAGAGCTTAATAAATAAGAAAGCGACATGCATTACGAATCGCCTATTAGAAATCCGCTAATTCTTGGTGACAAGTCTTACTCAGACATCACCAACGATATTGCGAGACCAGTAGAGTCCAAAGCCCCACGCTTGTGGTGGATTGCATTCTCCATAGCATTCATTATGTTCCTTTGGGGCATTGGGTGTATCCTATATACGATTGGCACCGGTATTGGTGTCTGGGGTTTGAACAAGACCGTTGATTGGGCTTGGGATATTACCAACTTTGTTTGGTGGGTAGGTATTGGCCATGCCGGTACGCTTATTTCTGCCGTCTTATTGCTGTTCCGTCAGAAGTGGCGAATGGCGATCAATCGTTCCGCTGAGGCAATGACGATTTTCTCTGTTATTCAAGCCGGTTTGTTCCCGTTGATTCACATGGGACGTATTTGGATGGCGTTTTGGGTAATGCCTATTCCTAACCAGTTTGGTTCTTTATGGGTAAACTTTAATTCTCCTCTGTTGTGGGATGTTTTTGCTATTTCCACCTACTTGACAGTAAGTGCTGTCTTCTGGTATGTCGGTTTGATTCCAGATTTTGCGATGATTCGCGATCGTGCTATCAATCCAGTTCAGAAGCACATTTACAAGATATTGTCATTCGGTTGGGGAGGAAAAGCCAAGCATTGGCAACGTTTCGAAGAAGTTTCTTTAGTACTCGCTGGACTGGCAACTCCTTTAGTTCTATCTGTTCACACTATTGTATCGTTTGATTTCGCCACCTCGGTTATTCCGGGATGGCACACCACCATATTCCCGCCTTACTTTGTAGCTGGAGCTATTTTCTCGGGTTTTGCCATGGTTCAGACTTTACTATTGATTGTTAGGAAAATCTTTAAGATGGAGGATTACATCAATATTGAGCACATCGAAATGATGAATATCGTCATCATGTTAACGGGTTCTATTGTGGGTGTTGCGTACATCACAGAACTGTTTGTTGCTTGGTATTCGGGAGTGGAATATGAACAGTATGCCTTCTTGAATAGGGCAACGGGTCCATATTGGTGGGCCTATTGGTCCATGATGACCTGTAATGTTTTCTCACCTCAACTGATGTGGTCTAAAAAATTACGAACGAATCTCGTCTTCACATTCGTGATTTCGATTGTAGTTAATATTGGTATGTGGTTTGAGCGTTTCGTGATTATCGTTACCTCAATTCACAGAGATTATTTGCCATCGTCATGGTCAATGTTCTCTCCAACTTTTGTGGACATTGGTATTTTTATTGGTACCATAGGCTTCTTCTTTGTATTGTTCCTCCTTTATGCTCGTTCATTCCCTGTAATTGCACAGGCAGAATTGAAGACTATATTAAAGTCATCGGGCGAGAACTTCAAAAAACACCACGGCGACCATGGGACACACTAAACACAATCCAATTATACGCGCCATCTTCAATGATGATGATATTGTTTTAGACGCAGTTAAAGATTTGCGATCTAATGGATACAACGTGAGCGAAGTTTATTCTCCATTCCCTATTCATGGGTTGGATGAGGCATTGGGACTGAAAAGAACTCGTTTGTCTACCGCGGCATTCTTTTATGGCTTGGCTGGGTTATTTTTCGCGTCATGGTTGACTTATTATACGATGATCATGGACTGGCCGCAGAACATTGGTGGAAAGCCAAATGCGATGTGGTTTTTAAATATGCCATCTTTTGTTCCAGTCATGTTTGAGCTTACCGTGTTTTTTGCAGCACACCTGATGTGTTGGTCGTATTTCGCTGTAAACGGTCTATATCCCGGAGCTAAAGCTCAGAATCCAGATCCTCGTACAACAGATGATCACTTCCTAATGGAAGTAGAACTTGAAGGTGAGGAAACGGATTTGACAGCCAAACTACAAGAGTTAGGTGCATTAGAAATATCTAAAATAGAAGCTTAGGTTATGAAGCGTATTACTTTCGTTATCGTTTTAGCAGCTTCAGCAATCATCGCTAGCTGTAATACAGACTCCACTACTCCAGGGTACACATACTTTGATGATATGTACCAGAGTCCTTCACTAGAGACGTATGAGCCATCAGCGATCTTTGCTAACGGACTAAGTGCTCAGTTGCCCGTAGAAGGAACTGTTCCTAGAGGTTACCATCCCTATGAATATGCAAATTCTACAGAGGGCTATGAATCTGCACGCACGGGCCTTATGGCACCGGAAGAATTCATGGGTGAATTAGGATTACAGGAAGGTGAAGATCTCTACAATATTTTTTGTGATCATTGTCATGGAGAAAAGGGAGATGGGAATGGTCCTTTAGTGATGCAAGAGAAAATTCTAGGTGTGCCTTCATATGCGGCCTCGAGACTACCTGATATTACGCCAGGTTCAATGTACCACGTGATTATGCATGGTAAAGGAATAATGGGTTCTCATGCTTCACAATTGACTTATGATGAGCGTTGGAAAATCATTCGCTATGTTGTGAAACTTAGAGAAGACCAAGAATAAAACCGTTGAAGACAATGTTTGAGTTTAGTTCAAAAGCAAAACAGTTCGCAATCGCACTTACAGTAGTAGGTGCTATCCTATGGTTAGTTGGATACGCCCTTAACGGACCATCTTCTAGCGAAGGCGATCACGGAAGCCAGGCGCATGCAACCGAAATGCATGAGGCCGCGGGTCAGGATTCACACGCTGAAGATCACTACGTTGATCATAGTGCTCATGGTGAAGAAGCCCATGGAGATTACCCTGGTGAAGCACATGCGGCGATGATAGAGTCGAGCATGGATGATTCACATGGTGGAATGCATAGTGATCATGATGCGCATGCAGAACACGAAGCCCACCAAATTGCAAATCGACCGTGGTCGGCACTCTATGTAGCGGCGTTCTTTTTCCTAGGCCTGGGCTTAGGTCAGTTGTTCTTCTTAGGGCTTCAATATGTTGCTCAGGTGGGATGGTCCGCAGGTATACTTAGAATTATGGAGGCTCAAGCGTTCGCTATAGTCATACCTTTAATAGCTATTGCGATCATCGCCTTATTAGGTATTGGACATGTACATCACATGTTCCATTGGTTGTTAGAAGGTATCGATGAGGTTGGTCATCCAAATTATGACAGCCTTATCGCTGATAAAACAAGCTATCTAAATCCTATATTTTTCATGATTCGCATCGCGATATACATGACTGGATGGATATGGGCGGCGAAAACATTACGCAAGAATTCTTTGCTGTCTGACAGCGGAGATGGATTGGCAATGTGGAAAAAGAACCGTGGAGTAGCTGCGGCCTTTACAGTATTTTACGCGGTGACCTCATCTACTTCTGCTTGGGACATGATTATGTCGATTGATACCCACTGGTTCTCGACACTGTTTGGATGGTACACCTTCTCAGGAATGTTTGTAAGCTCATTCGCAGCCTTGATTCTTCTGACGTTATATGTTAAGAGTAAGGGATTGGCAGATTGGATCAATGAAAATCATCTTCATGACTTAGGTAAATTCATGTTTGCGTTTTCTGTATTCTGGACGTATTTATGGTTCTCCCAGTTCGTTCTTATTTGGTATGCAAATATTCCTGAAGAGGTGACCTACTACATGCAAAGATTTGACGAATACAAAGTCCCATTCTTTACGATGGTTAGTTTGAATTTCATCTTCCCAGTTTTAGCCGTTTTAAGTCGTCCTGCCAAACGCGTTCCTGGAACATTAATCATGGCAGCAGTATTCGTTCTTGTAGGCCATTATATGGACCATTACATTATGATTATGCCGGGTACAGTTGGTGATCATTACGGTTTTGGTCTGTTGGAATTGGGCGCTATACTATTCTTCGCTGGTTTATTCATCATGGTTGTATTTAGGAGCTTAGCTTCAGCACCATTGTTGCATAAGAATCATCCAATGATTACGGAGTCGAAGTATTTCCAACAATAATTAGAAAAGACATCTAATAATGAGTGTAATATCCATCATAGTTTTATTAGTTCTTGTTGTCTTGACGATTGTTCAAGTAATGAGAATTTCAGAAATCTCATCTGAGATCCAGAAGGGTAAGGATAACGAGGTCACGGAAAAGGACAACAATACCCAGGGTACGCTAATGCTTATCGTAGGTTTTGGTTTTGTTATCAGTGTAATAGTGATGTATATCGTTTGGGGCAGATTGTCTTTACCGGAATCAGCATCAGTTCACGGTAGTGAGATCGATAGTTTGTGGAATTTGAGCATGTTGATCATCAATATTGTGTTCTTTATTGTTCAGCCTATTCTGTTCTATTTTGCTTTTAAATACAGAGGTAAAAAGGGAACAAAAGCAGTGTACTACGAGCACAACAATAAATTAGAATTATTCTGGACGGTAGTTCCGGCGCTTGCATTGGCTGTATTGATTATCTGGGGTTTGAATGTGTGGAGTACACTCATGATGCCTGAGAATGAAGAGGAGCCAATTTTAGTAGAGGTTTACGCACAACAGTTCAATTGGACAGTGCGCTATAGCGGTGGTGATAACGTGTTGGGTTACGCAACAGTGCATGAAATAGCAGGTGGTAATATATTAGGTGTGGATATGAAAGATCCTGCGTCTATTGATGATATCATTGCGAAGGAGTTGCATTTACCAGTAGGGCAGCCGATCAAGTTTTTGTTCCGTTCTCAAGATGTTATACATTCTGCGTACTTCCCACATTTTCGCGCTCAGATGAATTGTGTACCAGGAGCGATCACGCAATTTCAATTTACGCCGAGCATAACAACAGCTGAAATTCGACAGAACAAAGATGTAAAAGATCATGTTGAAGAAGTAAATGAAATTAGAAAAGCCAAGGGGGAAGACGTTTGGGATTTCAACTATATCCTTCTCTGTAATAAGATTTGTGGTGCTGCGCATTACAATATGCAGATGGACATCATCGTCGAGACCGAGGACGAGTTTAATGCTTGGTTAAAGGAACAGAAGACGGTCGCAGAGACTTTGTAATAAGGCGTAATAAGAAAGAAGATATATGTCAACTACATCGACGACAAAAAACAATCACTTCCAGGATCATTTAATGGAAGAGCACCACAAAGAGACCTTCGTTTCGAAGTACATTTTCTCTTTGGATCACAAAATGATTGGAAAGCAGTTCCTCATAACTGGTATGATCATGGGTCTTATAGGCGTAATGATGTCTATGTTATTCAGATTGGAACTTGCTTATCCTGAGCAGAGCTTTCCTATTTTGGAATTTTTCTTAGGAAAATGGGCACCTGATGGCGTCATGGATCCTAACATGTATTTGGCACTTGTAACCATACACGGTACCATCATGGTATTTTTCGTGTTGACTGCGGGACTGTCAGGTACCTTTTCAAATTTACTTATCCCATTGCAGATTGGTGCACGCGATATGGCATCAGGTTTCATGAATGCGTTGTCTTACTGGTTCTTTTTTGTAAGCTCAGTGATTATGGTAGCTTCATTATTCGTTGAGGCAGGGCCTGCAGCTGCGGGATGGACCGTTTACCCGCCTCTTTCCGCCTTGCCCCAGGCGATGCCTGGGTCTGGTATGGGAATGACCCTTTGGTTGATTTCTATGACTTTGTTTATCGTATCCTCATTACTTGGTTCACTAAACTACATTGTAACGGTTATGAACATGCGTACTAAGGGGATGAGTATGACTCGTTTGCCATTGACCATATGGGCCTTCTTGACCACTGCCGTTCTGGGTGTTTTATCCTTTCCTGTATTATTGAGTGCTGCTTTACTGTTGATGTTCGATCGTATGCTAGGCACCTCATTTTACCTAAGTGATATTTTTATTGGAGGAGAGGTTTTGAGCTACAGTGGTGGTTCACCAGTACTCTATCAACACCTTTTCTGGTTCCTAGGTCACCCAGAAGTATATATTATTTTATTGCCTGCATTGGGAATTTCTTCGGAAGTAATTGCCACCAACTCACGCAAGCCTATTTTCGGTTACCGTGCTATGGTAGGTTCCATTCTGGCCATTGCTTTCTTGAGCTTTATTGTTTGGGGACATCATATGTTCATTACGGGTATGAATCCATTCTTAGGTTCGGTATTCACCTTTACGACCCTGTTGATTGCTATTCCATCAGCTGTTAAGGCCTTTAATTATATTACGACACTCTGGAAAGGGAATATTCAGTTCACACCAGCGATGTTATTCTCTATTGGGCTGGTAAGCACTTTTGTTACTGGTGGTTTGACTGGGGTTATCCTGGGTGATTCAGCACTGGATATTAATGTGCATGATACTTATTTCGTTGTAGCTCACTTCCATATTGTGATGGGTCTTAGCGCTATTTTTGGAATGTTCGCTGGGGTTTACCATTGGTTCCCTAAGATGTATGGCCGCATGATGAATAAGTCCATGGGATATGCACACTTTTGGTTGACTTTTATTACCGCTTATGGTGTGTTCTTCCCAATGCACTTCCTCGGTATGGCTGGCTTACCTCGTCGCTATTACAGCAACACAGCATTTCCAATGTTTGACAACTTAGCGGACATCAATATCTTGATCACTTACTTTGCGATCATAGGAGGTTCTGCCCAGCTGATATTTATATTTAATTTCTTCTACAGTATATGGAGAGGTCCTAAGGCTACTCAAAATCCTTGGAGAGCAAATTCTTTAGAGTGGACCACACCAGTGGAGCATTTACATGGAAACTGGCCAGGTGATGTCCCAGTTGTACATCGCTGGGCTTATGATTACTCAAAGCCAGGTGCGGAGGAAGATTTTGTTCCTCAGAATGTTCCTTTAGCCGAAGGCGAAGAAAGCGGACATTAACGACGAGAACGTTTTTAACAATAAGAATCCCCTTACCGGACGGTAAGGGGATTTTTTATGGTATTTTGTAGCATGATGAATGAGCATTTAGATCCCTCGGGAGATAACATTTCAAATACGGATAAAGAAGTCGAGAGAAAGTTGAGGCCTTTGAGCTTTGACGATTTCACCGGCCAAGAAGCGGTATTAGAAAACTTAAAGATTTTTGTTGAAGCCGCCAAGATGAGGGATGAGGCGATGGATCATGTTTTGCTGCATGGCCCTCCTGGACTTGGGAAAACAACGCTAAGTCACATTATAGCAAACGAATTGGGTGTAGGTATTAAAATCACCTCTGGCCCTGTGCTAGATAAACCTTCGGACCTTGCTGGCCTTTTAACGAACCTCCAAGAGAATGATGTGCTGTTCATTGATGAGATACATAGGCTTTCTCCTGTTATAGAAGAGTATCTGTATAGTGCAATGGAGGATTTTAAGATTGATATTATGATTGATTCTGGACCTAGTGCAAGAAGTGTCCAAATCAGCTTGAATCAGTTTACGCTTATCGGTGCAACTACCAGATCTGGATTATTGACAGCGCCGTTAAGAGCGCGATTTGGCATCAACGCTAGGCTAGACTATTACGATGTTGAGCTTTTAAGTACTATCGTGGTCCGAAGTACAGAAATACTAGGCGTAAACACAGCATATGAAGCTTGTATCAGAATTGCAAGTAGATCTCGTGGCACCCCTAGGATCGCTAATGCTCTTTTACGTAGGGTTAGAGATTTTGCTATGGTAAAAGGTGATGGAAATATTGATGTAGCCATTGCGGAATATGGATTGAATGCCTTGAATGTGGACAGTAAAGGTCTAGACGAAATGGACAACAAGATATTGTCTGTATTGATCGATAACTTCGCTGGCGGACCAGTAGGGCTAAACACGCTTAGTACCGCCTTAGGTGAGCAGGCAGAGACGATAGAAGAGGTTTATGAGCCTTATCTTATTAAGGAGGGTTACTTGCAACGTACACCTAGGGGCAGAATGGTTACCGAACGTGCCTATGCGCACTTAGGAAAAAATCGCGTTGATAAGGGAACTTCAGGCACCCTGTTCTAAAATGTTGATCTCAGAAGCATCACGGATTGTAAAAGCCTTAGCTCTGGAACAAGGGTTTGACTCTTGTGGTATCTCTAAAGCTGGTTTTCTAGAAGAAGAAGCCACGGGTCTTGAGAAGTGGTTGGAAAAAGGCTACCATGGAGACATGTCTTGGATGGAGAATCACTTTGATGCTCGTTTAGATCCACGAAAATTGGTTCCCGGTGCGAAGTCAGTGATCAGTGTGACGTTAAACTATTTTCCTGAAACGGAACAAGATCCAAATACCCCTAAAATTTCAAAGTACGCTTATGGTAGAGATTATCATAAAGTGGTTAGAGGTAAATTAAAAAGAATGCTGAATGGTATTCAGTCACAAATAGGGCAGGTGGAAGGTCGAGGTTTTGTAGACAGTGCTCCAGTAATGGATCGTGCCTGGGCGCGTAGAAGCGGTCTCGGCTGGATAGGTAAGCACAGCCTATTACTTACTAAAAACAGTGGAAGTTTCTTTTTTATAGGTGCGCTGATCTTGGATCTAGAATTAGAGGCTGATGGCGCTACTACAGATCATTGTGGTACGTGTACAGCTTGTCTAGATGCTTGTCCTACGCAAGCTATAGTATCTCCAACTGTGGTAGATAGTAATAAATGCATCAGTTACTTGACCATTGAGTATAAAAAAGAGCTGCCTCAGGAATATCAAAATAAAATGGAGGACTGGATCTATGGATGCGACATCTGTCAAGATGTTTGTCCATGGAATAAATTCGCTAAACCCCATAACGAGCCGGATTTAAACATTCGTCCAGCGGTACAATCTAATGATTGGGAAGACTGGGAAGAGGTGACTCATGAGTTGTGGGAAGAAATCATGAAAGGCAGCCCAATACGCAGGGCGGGATACGAAGGTTTTAAAAGAAATCTATCCTTTTCTAAAAAGGGCAAGACACCTTAATTTACAGGGACTTCGATCACTTGTAGGATGCGGTAGTTATCAGGATGGCATACATAGACTACTACAGCGCTGTTCTCCTTGATCCATGTATTGTTCCATGCCATGTTAAAGCTGCTCGTTAGTGTATCCGATGATACCATAGGAGAGGTGCCAAAACCCTCACCCCAGGGATCAGTGATAAAATCTCGTAGCACGTTATTGTGAATATAATCTGCATCTCTTGTGTCGTCCGACATGAGCTGTGGGCTAACGATGTCACTTTCCTTTATGAGCGCGACAATATTTAGGTCATGAAGTATTGATAGCTGGGGGTAACCCTCAACCGTAATATTCAAAGTTCCTGCGCTCACAGATGCGCTTGCTGTTAAAGCAATACGTAAGGTGCTGTCCATCGCTTCAGAACTCAGGGTGGGCCAATTGTCACGACCTGTGAGATGTCCCGATCCTGTTGCCGACCAATTTTCTCTATTTAACATTCCAATGGGGAGAGGAGGACTATTACCGTAGAAAAAATTCTGTATGGTTTTGCCTTCTGGTGTAGTAAAATCTGTAGGGTATTCACTAGTAACACCGGTGAAAGAACTTGGTCTGCCATGAATAGCTAAGCCAATGATTCTATCCTCACCAAATGCATCTACCAAGCCGCTTATTACTTTGGAAGCTTTCGGGCAGTTTTTACACCTATGACCTGTCCAATCTTCTATGAGGACATTGCGCTGTTGTGTCGTGCTTGTGGTATCAATGGTATTCCCGTTAAATGGCTGGTCAATCACGTCACATTGCGTGAACGCTCCAGAAATAAACCCAATACTCAAACAAACTAGTATAAATCTTTTCATTTGCTTAAAAGCTAGAGGTTAGTGAAAAGCTCACTCCATTAGAAGGAGGTACAACACGACAAACACCACCTACACAGAATATACCTCGCTGCTGTCGTCCATAGGAAATCTGAAATCTACTGGTTCCTTCGGTGTAAATCACAGATGCCAGCGGGTAGTGCAGACGTTGATCAACAATCGGGTTCCCGTAATTGTAAATGTCTTGGATACTAAAGAACCAGTGCGGAGCTATGCTGTACTCCGCTAGCATCATCGCCATGCTGCCTCTGTCATCTTTGGTAGTTAAGAGCTGCGTTTCCGTGCGCAGGTAATGTTTGCTTTTAAGTTTGATCAGACTTTCAAAAATAAAAATGTCTGCCCCGAGTAATTTTTGATTGTCGGGATTGTTTAAGATGGCTTCGTCTCCCAGGCCGTCTTCAAGAACGCTGCGGTTGTAAAAAAGATTTAGATAGGAGAGATTAAACTTAAAGTTCTTGTTGAGCTTTTTTGTGATTTTAACGTTGAAATCGTGGAAATAGGGTATTTGTCCACGACGCATAGGATCGCTGTAGTATCCTTGAAGGACCTTCAGTGTATCGTTAGAGTCGTCCACGAAATCTTTATCTATGCTTTGAGCTACACTGTAGTTCGCTGTAAGTAAAGTTCCATATTTACCACCAATTTTAGTCTTGCGTTTGAACTTATAATTTGCTTCAACTTGTCCTCCTTCTTCGCCGTTAATTTGTGTGGCATATTGATATAAGGCAGGTAACGCGTAGGTATGAACTTGGGTAGTAGGACTTAGATAGTTGACAAGCATATCTATGGTTGAGCCGTTGCGATCGCTTCTAAAGCTCATGTTGTCAATTCTTTTAAAACCCGCTATAATACCAAGTCCATTCTTGCTGTAGCTCAAGTTGGCAATGATTCCATTACCGTCTTTGTAGATGTAGCCGTTGTCTGCACTTGGATCATTTGCTTTAAACGCATACTCTGCTTGAAAAGCCCATGCCCCCTTTGTGATTTGTGTTCTCACCCCTGCAGCTGCTACATTCTCAGGAAGGATTAAAAAAGGATCATTGCTACGCTGGTATTTACTCAGGTAACTTCCGCCGATATTCCATCGATAACCCGCTGAATCTAGTCGAGGAAGAAATTCGGTTAGGTTGTATTCCGCATCTATTCCTCTCACAAGGCCTGGGCTTTTTTCAAAGTAAAAACGCTGTCTACCTAGTATTCCTTTTACATAAAGACCTTTGACTGGATTTGCTTTTATTCGTACACCGTCCATGGCATTATCGTAACCCAATCCACGCTCTTCGTAGGACCTGAAGATCATTCCTGATCCAAACTGTTCGTAAAAGTTGCCTACAGTGATATCGAGATTATCCTGCTTGAATTGAAGATATCTGTAGGTGATGCCCTCACCTCTATAGCCTTCAGGAAAACCCAGCATGACATTTTGATAATTCTCATAACGCAAGCCTCCTGAAAAGTCACCTTGATTATATATGAAGTTTGCATATCCTTGACCTAGAAATCGCTCGTCTGGATAGAATTCACCAGATGGATCAATCCCCTCATCTCGCAGATACCATTGTCCGTCAAGTTGAAAATTCCCATGTAGCTGGCCACCAAAAGATTGTTGACCCTGTGCATATACGGAGGTTCCTAGGAATATGAACAAAGAGGTAAGTAGAATACGTTTCATGAATATAATTTAGTGAGAAGGTGATTTCCCAGCGGCGACCTCTTCGACTACTTCTGCCAAGGTTTCTTCGTCTCCGGGGGAATATCCACTGTGTTTCCAAACTATTTCGCCTTTGTTGTTCAATACTAAAGTGAAAGGTACATTGACTATTCCAAGATTTCTTTTTAAGTCTTGATTTTCATCTAACAGTACGGTGTACTCCCATCCTTGGCCTTGTACTAAAGGTGCAACGCGGGCGGAGTTTCTAGAATCGTCAATACTTACGGCAAGTACTTTAACGCCTAATTCTTCTTCGAGATCAATAGCGTAATCCATAAAGGCAGTCAATTCCTTGATGCAAGGCTTACACCACGTTGCCCAAAAGCTGATGACTGTTGGACCGTCTGAGCTAATAACATCCTTGATATCAACTTTCTTTCCTTCCAGCGTTTTAAGCATGGTACTCGGTAGTTCCTGCGCATTCAAGATTGCTGTAGTAAAGGTCAGGGCTAAGAGAAGTGTTAATTTTTTCATGTACATAGTTTAGAGCAAAAAAAACGGGGGACCGTAGTCCCCCGTAAAAATAGTTTTTTAAGTTTTAGTGAGCAATGTTCAAACGTAAGGTCTTGCTTACGCCATTAACATTAACATTCACAAAGTATAAACCTGCACTTAAATTTGAAGTTTCAAGGTTCAATTTCTGAGTCCCTGCATCTAATGCTTGAGCTTCCGTATAAACGGTTTGTCCCATTGCGTTTACCATGTTAATGGTAACATCAGAACGGTCAACGAGGTCAATCTCCACGCCGGCAAAATTGTTTGCTGGATTAGGATATACAGAGATGAATCTTGCTAGATTGTCCATTTCATCTACACTTGATGTGTTGAACATCGCATAGTCGCTCTGAAGCACCTCTCCGGTAACGCCATCCTGCAACCAAACAATAATATCCATATTCGAAGTACCCACCCAGAAATCAAAAGATTCTTGAGCCGGAGCAGAATTTACAGATATTGTGGAGTTGGCGTAGTGTGTGTAGGTATTGCCAGCCGTCATAGCACCCATTGAATGTCCGTTAGAACCGTCCATGAATTTGCGGAAAATGTGATAGAAAGTGGTTTCACCGTTGGTTTGAATGTTATGTGAAATCTCTTTCTCTATCATCGCCATGTGCAAGGAAACATTTGATCCAAGATCTCCTAAAGCGTCAACCGTCGCATCACATTGGATGTAATTACCTGTGGCACTCCATTCAGCATCAATCTCTACAAGCGCAGGAATAGCTTTTACAGCGTCAATAGCTGCTTGACTGGTTGCGATATTCGAACCGGAGTAAACAACATCTGGCACACCCGAAATTGCGTAAACAGTTTTACGTGCTGATGCCTCTGCGTTGTACGCTGGATCATTACCTGGTGAAGGCCAGTTCATTTGATACTTCACCGAAGTAATGCGGCCATTCTCAGTATTCACGTTGTTGTCGTCTAATAAGGTCTTATAACCAGGGTTGAAACTGGCACAGGGTCCACAAGTCGAGGAAGTGAACTCCTCAGCCAAGACTACACGATCAGTTGTTGCTGTTACGACTTCAATAGCAGAAGATAACACATCATTAGAAGTGTTTTGATCCGTTGTACCGTTTAGCGCTGTTGCATAAACGTCTACAGTGTAGGAGCCTGTTGTACTTGGGTTCCAAGTGGTTCCATGAGTAAACGTGTAGGTATCATAAGCAGCAATACTTAGTCCGGTTAAAGAACTAGTGACAGCTGTGCCGTTGTTGATCGTGTAATTTAGTGTAGCAGAGGTAATGGTAGAACCACCGTAATTCTTTATGGTCCCTTCAATAGTGAAAGGTGCGTTGTTCAAACCTACAGTACTGAACATGTCAAGAGTTTCTACGGCCATGTCAAAATTATATGGCGCAAAAACTACAAAGTCATCAATTCCCAGACCATACAACCAGCCACCACCATCTTGGTAGTTGAATGCAAATTGAACATTCGAGCTACCACAAGCAGCACTTACGTCAATCCATTGAGACTCCCAATCTGCAGCTGGATTGATTGTACCTAACGTGGTCCAACTAGATCCTCCATTAGTAGTGTATTTAAATTCAGCCGATTCTGTTGCACCACTGTAGGTGGCTCCGAAGTAAAACGATTTAAAAGTGGCGTGTAAAACGGAATAGTTACTGAGGTCCATAGTATCAGTTACTAAATACTCATCATTTTTGGTACAGTTACACCCGTCATCATTTGTTCCTACAAAATTGGATCCCGGATCAGTAAACGGAAAATAGGCTGAACTCAATGCAGTTGAACTTCCCGCAAGAAAACCGCCATCAGACCCAGCATTTAGCTGAGTCCAACCTGTTGGAATACCATTATTGAAATTTTCAGAATAGATGGTACTCTGTCCTTGCGCAAATGCGGCTGATGCAGCAAATAGGGCAATAAAAGAAAGTAATATTTTTTTCATAGTAATAGGTTTTACAAAAAAATTTATGATTGTGAATTTAAGAAAAACTAACAAGCGTACATAAAAAAAGTCAAAATTCTGTTTCATATTAACCTTCAACAATAATCTAGTGACATTATGCCCGACGAAGTATGGCATACATTGGCTATCTTTACAATTCAATTAATGATGGTTATGAAAAATTTTATTGTCGCGTCTTTTCTACTTCTAGCATCCACGAGTTTGGATGCTCAATCCTTGTCAGTTTACGAAATGGATACCGTGGTAGAGGTTAACTCTAGCAGTGTTGCGGATTACGGTTTTTATATAAAAATAGAAAATGTTTCCTCCGAAACTGTTGATGTTTATGCACGTCGTGCTTATAACGTTCCTGACTGTGCTTTCGACAGTGCTTATTTCTGCTGGGATTATTGCTATGGCGCAGCAATAGATAGTTCTATCGGTTATGTCACTTTTAATGCAGGAGATCAAAAATCAGATTTTTCGGGTCATGTATACTCTCCAAATACGAGCTTGTCTTGTATTGATAGTACTCGTTATGTTTTTTTTGATGCTAAAAATGCGAATGATTCGTTAAGCGTTTGGGTAACAATCTCTGCAGGACCTACTATGGAGACTGTAGAGCTTCATGTTAACCAAGATGTGGTTTACCCCAACCCTGCTAATAATTACGTTATGGTGGAGGTTGTTGATTATACAGATATGTTACTCTATAACAGCCTTGGTGCTTTAGTGAAAAATATAGGTCTACTGCCAGGACAGAATACAATAAGACTTGATGAGCTCAGCAATGGATTCTATATGTATAGCATCGATGGTTCATCATTTAAGCGTTTAGTCGTTAGTCATTAAAGACCTGATTTTTTAAAAAGCCGTGCATTTGCGCGGCTTTTTTACGTTACAAGCATAAGAAATGGAGACGTTCTTCGTTTTAGTAGGATTGAAATTGAACATCAATGATATATTACGTTAAAGGAGACTTTGTAATTAAGACCGCTACTCAAGTAGTAGTTGACTGCAATGGCGTGGGTTATGACGTCCAGATTTCGTTAAACACTTATGCGGATATTGAGCCTAAGAATTCGGGGATGCTTTTCACTTATCATCTGGTTCGTGAAGACGCCCAAATGCTCTTTGGTTTCTCAACAAAAAGGGAAAAATCACTCTTTGAACTTTTAATTAGTGTTAGTGGCGTGGGTGCAAATACCGCTCGAGTTATTCTGAGTTCGTTATCGCCGTCTGAAGTGGAGCAAGCGATCCTAGGTGAAGATTCTGTCACGCTTCAAGGAGTAAAGGGTATTGGTGCTAAAACTGCGCAAAGAATTGTTATTGATCTTAAAGATAAAGTTGGAAAAATAGCTATGATAGCTGACGCTTCAAGTATTTCCGTAAGAGGCTCGTCACGTTCGGAAGCACATTCTGCTTTAACGACATTAGGCATGTCGGCGAAACAAGTGGAAACCATTTTGAATAAATTATTGAAGCAAAATCCTTCGGCCTCCACAGAAGAGCTGGTTCGTAATGCATTGCAGTTGCTGTAAATGTTAAAAAGCACTCCTAAATACGTCAACGTATTAATCGCTGCACTCGTACTATTTTCTAGTAGCGTATTTGCGCAGGATACATCCGATCAGGACACGTCTTCAACAGGAGGTACGCTGACTTTTCCGGATCCTGCGAATTATAGTTTAGAGGTGATTTTTGATCCTATTTCAGGCAACTATCTCGTTTACAAAAAAATTGGTGACGTTTTGTTGCCTATCCCAGAAGTATGGACCACTGACCAGTATAGGCAGTACATGTATGACCAAGCAGAGTCTGATTATTTTGGATCTAAGAGTGCTTTGCTCAATGCCAGTGGAGATAACCCGAGAGACGACGCAGGTCTTGTACCCCAACTGCAAACAGGAAATGAAGCACTAGGAAAGGTATTTGGAAGTGATTTGGTTGAAATACGTCCTCAGGGAATGGCAGAAATCCGCTTTGGTGGCCGGTATCAGTATGTAGAGAATCCAGGTATTCCGGTTAGAAATCAGAAAACATTTGCTTTTGATTTTGGGCAACGAATCCAAATGAATGTCAAAGGAACCATAGGGGACAGGTTAGACTTAGGTATCAATTATGATACGGAAGCATCCTTTGCTTTTGACAACCAGATGAAATTGAATTTTGAAGGAGAGGAAGATGATATCGTGAAGCGTCTTGAGATGGGAAACATCAATATGCCAATCAATAGTTCGCTCATTACAGGTGCCCAAAGCTTATTTGGGTTAAAAGGACAGTTCCAGTTTGGAAATACAATGGTAACCACCGTGTTTTCTGAACAACGATCTCAAAGTCAAAGCATTAACGTACAAGGTGGTGGAACAACTACTGAATTCAAAATTCAAGGAGATCAATACGAAGCGAACCGACATTATTTCTTGAGTCAGTTCTTCCGTGACCATTATGCTGAATATCTAGAAAACCTACCCTTAGTAACCTCTCCAGTCCAAATATCTAAGGTTGAGGTATGGGTAACAAATGAGCGCAGTGCAACGCAAAACTTGAGAAATATTGTTGCTTTCATGGATTTAGGAGCGGATGAAGAATATGCCTATCGCAATAGTACGGCTCCGCTTTCGGGGATCTCGATATTTCCTGGAAGCAATGCCAACATAGCGGGATTTCCGAACAATGCGAACAACCAATTAGATCCATTGGCCTTGGCATTGTCCATCCCAGGAGTAAGAGATATTTCCACTGCGAATCAGGACTTGAGTACTTCAGGTTTTTTAGAGGCTCGCGAGTATGTCGAATTAGCGAATGCAAGAAAACTAGAGCAGAATCAATTTACCGTACATCCGCAGCTGGGATACATTACGTTAAACCAATCGTTGAACCAAGATGAAGTATTGGCCGTAGCGTTTCAATATACTGCCGGTGGGAGAACCTATCAGGTAGGGGAGTTTTCTAACGATGGAGTAACGCCGCCAAGCACATTAATCCTAAAGCTTTTAAAAAGCACGGTCTTGGATGTTCGGATTCCCACGTGGGATCTAATGATGAAAAACATTTATTCCTTGAATGCTTTTCAATTGGACAAAGAAGATTTCTATCTCGATATCCTATACATGAACGATGAAACAGGCGTTCCGATCCCTTTTTTACCTGATGGAAACTTAAGTGACACACTGCTGATTGGTGTAATGGAATTGGACCGGCTAAACAATAACAATGACCCATATCCCGATGGTATTTTCGATTTTGTTCAAGGTGTTACCATAGACAAACAACGTGGGCGTATCATGTTTCCCGTGGTAGAGCCTTTTGGGGAAAACCTCTATGATAAATTGGACACAGAGAAAGCGCGTGAAAAATACGTCTATCAAGCTCTTTATGATAGCACAAGATTTCGTGCGCAAGAACAAACTCAACTTAATAAATATATCTTAAGGGGCCAATATAAAAGTGCTTCAGGTTCAGAAATCTCATTGGGTGCGTTTAACATTCCTAAAGGTTCTGTAAGTGTAACCGCAGGCGGCAGAACACTCGTTGAAAATCAAGATTATACCGTAGACTATTCCCTAGGAAGAGTACGTATTATCAACGAGGGTGTAATGAGCGCCGGTTCACCAATTAAAGTGAATTTTGAAAATAATACGCTGTTTAATGTCCAGACAAAGACGTTTTATGGTACTACGATAGACCATAAAGTAAATGACAAATTAAACATCGGAGGAACTTGGTTACATCTCACCGAACGTCCATTAACCCAAAAGGTGAATATTGGGGACGAGCCTATTTCCAACACCATTTGGGGAATGAATACGAATTACAATGCCGAGGCACCTTACTTGACTCGCTTGATGGATGCACTTCCCTTTGTTGAAACAAAGGAAAAATCACAGCTGCAGTTTAAAGGTGAGTTTGCAAATCTTATTCCAGGATCTCCGAAGGGAATCAAAATTACAGGTGCAGAAACCACTTATTTAGACGATTTTGAAAGTTCTCAAACGACCATTGATCTGCGTAGTCTGAATTCATGGAATTTAGCTTCTACCCCCGGTAATCAATCGAGTATGTTTCCCGAGAGTAACTTGAATAACGACTTGGTTTACGGTTACAATAGAGCGAAATTGGCCTGGTATATTGTAGACCCATCACTTTTCACAGGGGGTGGTTCCGTTCCTGATAATATCCGAAATGATCCAGAAATCACTTCGGATCAGCGCATGCGCGAGGTGTTAATTAAAGAAGTTTTCCCTAATTATAGCTTGCAGCAAAACGAGGCAAGAAACTTGGCCATGTTTGACTTGGCTTATTATCCAAACGAAAGAGGCCCGTATAATTTTGATGTTGAAGGGGAGCCAGGAATAAGCTCAGGAATGAACGCAAACGGTTTATTAGAAGATCCTGGATCTAGATGGGCTGGTATCATGCGTCCGTTGCAAATAAATAATTTTGAGGAGCAAAATATTGAGTTCATTCAGTTTTGGGTGATGGACCCGTTCTACGACAACCCAGATGCTCCAGATGGTGGTGATGTATATTTTAATTTAGGTAGCGTCAGCGAGGATGTACTGAAGGACGGTCGTCAAAGTTTTGAGAATGGAATCCCAGCAACGGGAGACAAAAGCACTATGGACACTACCTCTTGGGGGTATTTATCCGAAATACAGCCAATTACAGAGTTTTTCGACAATGCATCAGGTGCTAGAGAATTTCAAGATGTAGGTTTTGATGCCCTAAATGATTTCGAAGAAAGAGTGTGGAATCCAAGCGGTGGTGCAAACTATTTGAATAGAATCAGCAGCACTTTAGGTTCCGGATCTAATGCGTATCAAAATGTGTTTAACGATCCCTCCGGAGATAACTTTGTTTTTTATAGAGGGGACAGTTTAGACAATGCAGGTGCCGATATAATGGAGCGATATAAAAATTTCAATGGCATCCAAGGTAACAGCTCAACGATAACGATCAATGGTTCTCCAGCATCTGCCACTAATGTGCCGGACAAGGAGGATGCCAATAGAGATCAAACACTAAGTAAGACGGAGAGTTATTTCCAGTATCGTGTATCAATGCGTCCAGAGGACCTTGAGGTTGGGCAAAATTTTGTCACAGACATTTATGAAACCCAGAGCCACGACTTGCCTAACGGGATGTCAAGACCCACCCGTTGGATTCAATTTAAAATCCCTGTATTTGAGCCGCAGAAAAAAGTAGGGGGTATTACCGATTTTCGCTCTATCCGCTTTCTAAGAATGTTCCTAACGGAATTTGATGACCCTATCGTCATGCGATTTGCGCGCTTAGAATTGGTTAGAGGCGAATGGAGAAGATTCCCGTTTTCATTAGATGACCTACGTGAAAATGTGCCTATTGACGAAAATGACAATACCTCCTTTAATGTAAATGCGGTTAACCTGGAGGAGAATGGTGGAAAAACTCCTGTTCCCTATGTGTTGCCCCCAGACATCCAGCGTCAACTGGTCTATGGCGGAACTCAAATTGTTCAACAAAATGAACAAAGTATGTCTCTTGAAGTCTGTGGCTTAAGGGATGGCGATGCTAGAGCTGTATTCAGGAATTTCAACTTTGACATGAGAATGTACAAGCGCTTAAGAATGTTTGTACACGCCGAGGCTAGTGGTGACTTTGAAGATTTGCAAGATGGTGATTTGTCCATATTTGTGCGTTTAGGCTCCGACTATAATGGCAACTACTACGAATATGAAGTGCCGTTAAAAGTAACCCCATGGGGCGAGTTGCTGCCGGAAGATATTTGGCCACAAGACAATAATATTGATGTGGCTTTTGAGGATCTAAAAACCTTAAAGTTGACACGGAATGCAGCCATGGAAACGGACCCCACCTTGAGTCTGGTTAATAAATATACGGTCACTACACCAGAAGGAAGGCGACTCAGCGTAGTTGGATCGCCTAACCTGGGTAACATAAGAACATTACTTGTAGGAGTTC
>Ga0209815_1000435_pt1 | contig 30784 bp, 26 predicted proteins | sample CoawatmetaG00DNA_FD_187507 | JGI IMG/M metagenome (GOLD analysis project Ga0209815, IMG submission 187507) | Marine microbial communities from the West Antarctic Peninsula - Coastal water metaG002-DNA (SPAdes) (version 2) | ecosystem: Environmental > Aquatic > Marine > Coastal ...
ATTTGATGATTGAAACAACTGCATTAGCAAGTTTAACAGGTCAAAATAGATCAGAAATATTGCAGAAGAGAATGGCTTCATTGGCTCAACCACAAGTCGCAGCAGCATTGGCAACAATGGACGCAGCAGGCGGTGGACACGCAGAAGTAGCAAGATCATTTATATCACAATTTGCTCTACTTGAAGGTACGATGGGTCCTGTTGGAAAAGATATATCTGATAGATTCAATGATTATATCTTTAAAGTAGCAGAATCACCACAGGATTTTGATTTGTTAATTGCATTGGGAGATTTGGCTGGACCAATGGAAGAGGCTAACAATGGAATGATTGACCGAGTTAATGCGGTGTTTAGGTCAGGTGATATTGAAGGCGCAAATAAGTTGCTAGTTAAAGAATTAGCAAAAATGAAAGACGCAAACGTAGGATCAAGTATAGCAGCAGTAGGATCATTTCAAAACGTAGTGCAACAACTTAAATCTGGTGGTATACAGGTAAACTTGCAAATGAAAAAACTGTCTAACATGAGCAACGAAGAGTATGCTGTATATCTTAAAGAGATAGAAAGGAAATCAAAAGAGTCAGGTAAAATGACAGTAGCAATGAACAATATGAAAGAATCATTCATGACAATTCAAGATTCGTTTGTTGTTAATTTAGATTCTGCATCTAAATACGCAGAAGAACTTTCTGTTAAATTAAAAGAGGGAGCAAACACATTATCAGGGTTTGTCAAAACAACCTCGTCAAAAGTAGGAGAAGTTGTAGATGCAGCCGCAGTCTTGATTGACGAGCCTTCAATAGAAGCAGTCGTTGCATTAGCTAATACAAAGGTAATGGACGTAGAAGGTGCTAATAAAACAACCCCGAATCCTTTTCAACCGCTATTAGAACTGATAGGTCTTGGTGGTGACGATGATAAATCTACTGTCACTCCGGGCATTAAAAAATTAGACAATGCCGAGGAAGTTACACCAAAACGTGACACTGCTACACCATTGAACAATCCTATACCAATAGTAACAGGTAATATTAAAACAACAATACCAGATGTTGCAAGTAATCGTGATAATGGTGATAATAAAGTGTCAAAGTATTTGGATGATATTTTAAATACAAAAAAAGAATCGCTTGTTCTTCTTGATCAGATGAAGATGGCGATGACTAGTATACAGCGATCTAAGGATTATAAAAACGCAGTCAAATATGCTACGTAATTTGAAAGGATAAATACTATCATAATGAAATTAAAAGGTAAATTACTATGAGTTGGAAGAAACATTTTCAGAAGCACAACGTAAGTCAAGCGGGTCAACAGACCAAGCAATCTAGGTGGCAAAGTTGGCTACCAGAAGTATATTCTGGTATGCCGAATCGCACAGAACGCTATACGCAATATGACCAGATGGATCAAGATTCTGAAATAAACGGTGCATTAGATACTATTGCAGAATTTAGCACACAGACAAACCCGGAAACTCGTTTGCCGTTTGATATATTTTATAAATCAGAGGCAACAGATGCAGAAGTGTCCGCGTTATCTACAGCATTAAAGCAATGGTGTAATATCAATGATTTTGAGCGCAGATCGTTCAATATTGTACGAGCAGCGATTAAATATGGAGATCATTTCTTCGTAAGAGATCCAGAAACGTTTAAATTGTATTGGGTAGCACCAGAAGATGTTGTTAAAGCAGTTGTAAATGAATCCAATGGTAAAGAGATTGATCAGTATATTATGCGTAATATCAACTTAAATTTACATGATATGGTATTGACTGATACAAGAAACACACAGAATATGGATATGCATAGTTCTCCTGGATTTACTAACACGACTAGTAACTCAGGATTATCTAGTAATCAAATGACAGGAAATCAGAATGAAGAATATGCGGTTGATGGTTCTCATGTTATTCATATTTCAATGACAGATGGTATGACTGCTAGTTGGCCCTTTGGTCAGAGTATACTTGAATCTGTATTTAAAGTTTATAAGCAAAAAGAATTATTAGAAGATTCAATTATCATTTATCGCGTACAGCGTGCACCAGAGCGCAGAGTATTCTACATTGATGTTGGTAATATGCCAGCACATAAGGCTATGGGATTTGTTGAGCGAGTTAAAAATGAAGTTCATCAGACTAGAATTCCTAATAAAACTGGTGGTGGTAGCAGCGTAGTTGATGCTGCATACAATCCATTATCTATCATGGAAGATTATTTCTTTGCTCAAACAGCAGAAGGACGTGGTTCTAAGGTAGAAGTATTGCCCGGCGGTGACAACTTAGGTGAGATTGACGATCTAAAATACTTCAATAACAAGTTATTGAGAGGTCTTCGTATACCAAGTTCGTATATGCCAACTGGTTCAGAAGATGGAACAGCGACATACAATGATGGTCGTCTAGGTACTGCATTAATACAGGAATATCGTTTTAGTAAGTACTGTGAACGTATTCAGTTAGTATTACAGCCTGCATTAGATAAAGAATTTAAGATGTTTTTGAAGCATCGTGGTATTGATGTTACAAGTAGTTTGTTTGATTTAAACTTCGTAGAACCACAAAGTTTTAGTAAGTATAGAGAGATTGAGTTAGATGGTGCACGTGCTACTGTATTCAGTAATCTTGAAGGTGTTGATTATTTGAGCAGACAGTTCCTTTTGAAGAAATATCTTGGTCTTAGTGAGGCAGAGATTACAGAAAATGAAATCTTATGGCGCAAAGAAAATGGCAAAGATGGTGCTACCAGTGACCCAAGTAGTGACTTAGGTTCTATAGGATTGCGTTCTGGTGATGTTGATGGATTTGAAGCAACTGAATTAGACGATGGAGATTTTGATGGTGAAGAAGATTTAGGTGATGATACACCAGATGATACAGGAGAGGTAAGCGATGAGATTTAATGAATTAGCAATTGATGAAAAAAATGATCAAGATAAGTGGGATATTGACGATACTCGTAGACCACGTTTAACTTTGAAGCATTTAAATAAGATTCGCAATAAACGCGAATTGGCTAAAGCAGAGTATGATGATCAGCAAGACATGAATTCAGCAATGTATGGTAAACCAGCAGAGTAAAAAAAAGTTGCTAAATAAATGTAATAGATTGCATATAATGTATAGTTTTTCTTAAAAACGCGATTTTAAACCCGTTTTTAACTAGTTATAGGCGAAAACTATTAAATACTAATGTAATAAATTAATTCCCTAGTAGCCTATGGAATTAATAAAATAGATTTATAAAATAAAATTTTATTAAACGGAGAATATAAAATGAGCGTACAAGATCGTTATTCAAAGATCATTGAGAGCCTAGTAAACGGGGAAGGTGAAGTTGCATCTGATTTGTTACATGAAGCTTTTGTAGACAAAGCTCGCGAGATATGGTCAGGTCTTGTGGAGCAGGATGAAATAGTAGAAGAAGACATTTCAGAAGAAGAGATTGAAGAATCTTATTTTGATGAAGATGTTGATTCATTTGAAGAAGAAATTGCAGCAGAAGAAGAGTATGCAATGGAAGACGAAGATGAAGAAGGTGAAGCAGAATTTGAACTAGCATCTGATGATGAAATGGACATGGAAATGGATATGGATTCAGAAGGCGACATGGAGCCAGAATCAGAAGCAGGAATTGAAGATGCAATGCTAAGTGTTGAAGATGCACTTGCAGACCTTAAAGCAGAATTCGCACAGTTGATGGGCGATGACATGGGTGATGAAGAAGAAGCAGGTTTATCTGACGAACTTCCAGCCGATGATTTCGCATCTGATCTTGAGCCAGAAGAAGAAGTTGAAGAAGAGTATGCTTTTGAAGCAGACGAATCAGAAGAATTAGAAGAAGCCGCTGATCTTACAAAGATTGGTAAAGATGGAATGCATCCTTCGGAAATGCCAGCAGGAGATGACGGTAAAGCATCACCAGTTGCAAGCAAAAACGACATGGGTGGAAAAGTAGTTCCAACTGGCGCAAAAAGTGCTGAAGGCTCTAAGAAAGGCTTATCAGACGCAACAGCAAAAGACATGGGTGTAACACATCCTGGAGACGGCGCTTCATTGAAGCCTGAAACTCGCGGTCATGGTGCTGAGAAGCGCGGTATGAAACAATAAAAATGCGTAATACACTTAACGAACATTTAACTTTCGATCAAGCAAACATTGTTACTGAGGCTGTGGATAACGGCAAAGGTGGCAAAGACTTGTACATGGAAGGTATTTTTGTTCAAGGTGATGCACGCAATCAAAATCAGCGCGTATACCCATCTTCGGAAATTCGAAGAGCAGTTAATTCTGTTCAAGAAAAAATACAAGGTGGTTATTCAGTGTTGGGCGAGGCAGACCATCCAGATGATCTACAAGTGAATCTGGACCGAGTATCACACATCATTGAAAAAATGTGGATGAACGGGAATGATGGTTATGGCAAGCTAAAATTATTACCAACACCAATGGGCAACATATGTAAAACTTTGTTGGACAATGGCGTAAAATTAGGCGTATCGAGTCGCGGTAGTGGTAACGTAGGTGACAATGGTAATGTGTCGGAATTTGAAATTGTAACAGTTGATATTGTTGCGAATCCAAGTGCTCCAGATGCATATCCAGACCCACTCTACGAGGCTATCATGAATGGCAGACGTAGCGACATTATTATGGATGTTGCGAAAGCTATAAATCACGATACAAAAGCCGAAAAGTATCTCCAGGAAGAGGTACTTAAAATGATCAATAACCTAGATTTTAGGAGAAAATAATGGCAAATGCAATTGAACAACTCCTAAGTTCAGAAGTTCTTTCAGAAGAAGTTCGTTCTACACTAACAGAAGCTTGGGAAACCAAGTTAACTGAAGCACGTGAAGAATTGACTAATGAACTTCGTGAAGAGTTCGCAACACGTTATGAAACTGACAAGCAGCAAATGGTGGAAGCACTAGACGCAATGATGTCAGATACAATTACAACGGAATTGCGCGAATTCGCAGCAGACAAAAAAGCAGCAGTAGAAGCAAAGGTGGCTTATGCAAGCCAAGTTGCAGAACATGCTAAGATGCTGGACACTTTTGTAATGGAAACTTTAAAGAAAGAAATTACAGAATTGCGCGATGATCGTAAACTTCAAGAAGGAAACTTTGAAAAGTTAGAAGACTTTGTAATGGAGCAACTAACTACTGAACTTAACGATTTCCACCAAGACAAACAAGACCTGTTAACAGAGAAAGTTAAATTGGTAAAAGAAGGCAAGAAAATGATTGCCGAGACGAAGCGTGAATTCATCTCTAAAGCAAGTGCAAAATTAGCAAGCATTGTTGAATCAACAGTGACGGGCGAGTTAAGTACTCTTAAAGAAGATATCATGCTAGCTAAAGAAAACATGTTTGGACGCAAAATCTTTGAAACTTTTGCAACTGAATTTATGAGTTCACATTTAGCAGAAGGCACACAGGTTTCTAAACTAAGCCTTGAATTATTGGATATGAAAACTGCTTTAGCAGAATCAGCATCTACTATTTCTGAAAAAGAAACATTAATTGAATCAACCAACAAAAAACTAAAGCGAGTTAATGAACGCGCTGAACGTAATACTGTAATGGCTGATTTATTAAAGCCCTTGTCGAAGGACAAGCGTGAGTTAATGTCGAATCTACTTGAAAGCGTTGCTACTAGCAAACTTACTGTAGCATATGACAAGTACATTGGTACGGTTTTGAATGAAACTGTTTCAACGACTAAACGCACTACGCAAAAACTTAATGAGTCTCGCACTAGCGAGATCACAGGTGATAAAACTAGCACACACGATCAAAATACTGAAAGTAATGCAGATATCATTAACCTTAAAAAATTAGCTGGTATAGGCTAAAAAGGAGTATACCTAAAATGTCACAAAATTTATTTGAAAACTGGAACGTAACTAAAGACGCTCTAACTGACGGTTTAACAGGCAACAAGAAATCTGTAATGGAATCTGTGCTTGAAAACACTAAGAACTATTTAACTGAGTCAGCAGCAACAGGCTCAACAATGGCTGGTAACATCGCTACTATGAACAAGGTAATTTTACCTGTCATCCGTCGTGTAATGCCTACCGTAATCGCTAACGAATTAGTTGGTGTTCAGCCAATGACTGGTCCTGTTGGACAAATTCACACATTGCGTGTGCGTTATTCTGAAGGCGTAACTGGCACAGCAGCAGGCGATGAGGCATTGTCTCCATTCGCTATCGCTAAAGGCTATTCTGGTGATGTCGCTACTGGCGGACCATCAGCAACTTCGGCTCTAGAAGCACAAGCAGGTCGTAAGCTTTCAATCCAAGTATTGAAGCAAACGGTTGAAGCGAAGACACGTAAGTTGTCTGCACGTTGGACTTTTGAAGCAGCACAAGATGCTAACTCAATGCATGGTCTTGACGTTGAAGCAGAAATCATGCAAGCACTTGCACAAGAAATTACAGCAGAAATCGACCAAGAAGTTCTTACTTCTTTACGCGCTCTTGCTGGAACTGCAACTGACACATACGATCAAGAGAACCTTTCGGGTGTTGCTACTTTCGTAGGTGATCAACACGCAGCATTAGCAGTTTTGATTAACCGCGCAGCAAACTTGATCGCAGCACGTACACGCCGTGGCGCTGGTAACTACGTTGTAGTTTCACCAACTATGTTGACTGTACTACAATCTGCTACTACTTCTGCTTTTGCACGTACTACAGAAGGTTCTTTCGAAGCACCTACCAACACTAAGTTCGTTGGTACATTGAACAACACTATGAAAGTATTTGTTGATCAGTATGCTTCTGACGCTACTCCAATCCTAGTAGGATATAAGGGTGACGGCGAAATGGACGCAGCAGCATTCTACTGCCCATATATTCCACTAATGTCTTCTGGTACTGTACTAGATCCATCAACATTCGAACCTACTGTGTCATTTATGACTCGTTACGGTTATGTTGAGTTGAATAACCAGGCTTCATCTCTTGGTAATGCAGCAGACTACTTGGCTAAGATTGGCGTTGATGCAGCGGCATTGTCTTTCCAGTAAAAACTAATTTTAAATTAGAAATAAAAAACCGCTTAATTGCGGTTTTTTTGTGTCTGATATTATAAACTCAGTTTTAGTAACGCTAATGTAGATTCATGTTTAATATAAAATACATTGCATTTAATGCGTACATTATAATGATGTGCTACATTACAATCGTATAGTCGTTTACAAGTAAATTTACAAGACTTCATAAATTTTAAACTATCAGTAGAATTAACAAATATATATTCTCTTTCACCGCCTGCTAACTTCCGTAGTGATGTTGGTATCTTTGTATTATGATCAAATATATCATTTTCTATTTTATAATTAAATCCAAAATGAAATAATTTTGATCGACCGTCTAACTTTTTAATATTCATAGTAACTCGCTGTATATTTAAGTAACTGTTTGATTTGGTTTGCTCCCTTAGGAAATATATCACGATAACGAGCATACACTGGTAATTCATCAATAAACATTTCTGGATTGCGTAGAGCAACTGATGGATTGCTTGATTCTTTTATTTCAACTGATAGATCGTGACCATATGCCATTATTTCATGGGGATCACGTAAGTAACTACGCATCCAATCTCGCTCAGTACCACCATTCTCTTTTAGTATCAATCCTTTCTGGTGCCCAGAACGAAGATTTTCTATAACTAACGGACTAATTTTATCGTATTGATTAAAGTGAATAGTTTCATGTGCAAGCATCTTCATTAATATTTCTTTAAAAGATTCTGGACCCCAAGTAGTTTCAAGATTTTTTGAATGTAGAATCACAGTTATTGTTTTTCCGTCTAAGAGTGACCAATCAGCCATAGCAGAAACCCATTCATTTTTGTCAGCACGAGGTTTATCATTAACAATAAACTCAATAGACAACTCTTCTATATTATTGGAATTTAATATGTCCGATAGTTCTTCTATATTATCAACATCGTCATTGTCTTCAAGAAAAAGTAAATATTCGATATTTGATCTATCTATGATTTCTTCAATATCTTTGCTGAAATTGATATCTGGTTTGATGTTCATATCTATATCTCAATAATTAACTTACTTTACTAGTATACAGTAAAGCATCTTGCTTGTCAAGCCCAAAATTGATAAATACTTAAAAGCATAAATAAGTATGTATATAATGCATAAACGGAGAATATATATAATGTCATCAGTAATAAATCCAGATAGTGGTTCACTAAAAATATTAGGTACGATAGATACCCTTAGTGCAATCATTACAACACTAAATATCACCAATAGCGATAATGTAGATTTAGCCACTCCAGTACTTGGTGCAAGCGCACTAAATGTAACAGGTGGTGGATACATTGGTGGACACTTATATGTACACGGAAGCATTGTAGCAAATGGCGATATTGTCACATTAGGAAATTCAGGATCAGGTGTAGTACTTGATGTGAGTCCTACAGTTGCGACAACTACCATTAGTACTAGTTCTGGTGTAACATATCTCAACGGAACAACGAGTTTAGCATTAGCATTAGGAAACGGAACAGAAGGACAAATAAAGGTAATAGCAGTAACAGGTACACCTACTGGGACTGTAGTTATAACCCCAACTACCCCATTGGGATACACTTCTTTCAACTTGACAAATATAGGTGAGTCTGTTACAATAGTATATACAATTTCTGGATGGATTGTTACTTCTATAAATGGTGCAATTATAACAGTATAAATACTAACAGTGAAATAAAGTCAACGAAGACAAATAATTAGTAACAGATTAAGTAATGTAATAGGGGTACATAAATGGCAGTAAATACGAACCATACGCAAAACAAGATAGTGTCATCTGAAAATGATTTAATCTTAGACACAGCAAGCGTAGATGACAACATTAATGTATCCAATAATCGTATTACTGACTTACTTGACCCTATTGACAATCAAGACGCAGTCACCAAAATATTTTTAGAAACAACAATTAATAACTTTGATGGTGCAAATGATTCACAAAATTCCGATCTCGCTGAAATAGTTGAAAACATAAGAACAGATACATATGTTAAATCAGTAGACTTTGTTTCCGATATCGTTTCTGGAGGAGCAGGATTAACCGCTACTCTTGCAACTACTGTAGTTGGTAATGCAAACCGATTTACAATTAGTTGGGGTGATGGTGATACTACCACTGCGACTACTGATTCAACACCAACACATACATACGCTAGTAACGCGGGTTCGCCATTTAATGTTACTGTAACTGCATTTAATAATACTGGTGTGGGAACAGGTAGCACAACTTCAAAATTAAGAGAAAATTATATATCAATATTTACTGGTGATCCAGTAGTAACATTCGCAGCATACTCGCTGGCAGTAGGTGGAACTTTACTCACATACTGGGATGATGGTGATACTGTTTACTTTGAAAACACAACAACAAATACAAGCGGTGCTGTAATTCAATATACATGGGCATGGTCTGACGGTACAGCCGATGATGTGATCAATGCTGATAATATTGCTGGTGGTGTTGGTGGTGGTAGGATTGCGCATACATTTGCTACGAGCGTAGAAACAGAAATGCAAAGAACTGTGACATTGACATTAGACAGTCATGATACTGCACAACAAGAAATTATACCATTAGATGATAACTCTTCATATCTTCTTTATGATACACATACACCAGATACAAGTTCTGATATTGTCACAGGTATTAATGAAGAATTAAATAATGGATTAACAGTTACATTTACTAACAACACAGAATCATCTATCGGCAGTTACGCTGACTTTGGAACAACTTATCGCTGGGACTTTGGTGATGGTACAATTACAACAGTAAATGTTGGTAATGCACAAGATGGTGATACTGCACAAACAATAACACATACATATGCATTATCCGTAGATAATGTTGCACAAGACTTTACAGGTAATTTACAGGTATTGAGCAATCATACTGATAGTCCTTTTACTAGTTCAACTTTTACAATACATGTTGAACCTGATGTAAGAGCAAGTATTGCGGGCACAGCAGATTTAGTATCTGATCGTTCTGGTGATAATCAGTATGATGTTTATGATGGTGTAGACTATAATAGTGTTAATCGTGCGTTAGTCACAGTGAGTAACACAAGTGAAAATGGCGATAGTCATGTATATAATTGGAATGATAGCAGCGCAAATAACACAGAAGCAAGTCTAGCAAGTGTCGCACACGACTTCACTGGTGTAGCGGCTGGAAATTACCAATTAGATTTTACCGCATCAGGAACACCAGATATAACAGCACAAACAGATACAGCAAATATAATGTTTCAAGTTAATGCTATTCCATCAGCACCAGACGGCTTATCAACCAAATCAATTACACTCACTGATTCAGCACAGGGAATTAGTCCCAAGTTGTCACATGGATTTACAGAAAATAGTGCTTCAACTCCATTAGTTGCTGGTGCAAGTTTGAATACAACTACCGCACGCAGATATACCAACGGAACATTAGATACGTCTATTGCACAAAATGCATTTGACGGATTATCGGGAACAACTACTGCAATAGTTAATGGTGTAGCAGATGGTGTTAAAACCTTTACGACATCATTGAATGAAAATGGAATATTTTCAAGTTTAGTTATCAGTGATCAGCGTGACGCACATGATAGCATCAGTGCATCACTATACCCTACTGGTTTTTTCCAAACGTTTGATTCAAAAATCACTAAGCCGTTTGCTGAATACTCAACAGGTGTGAATGATCAGCGCATTGAGCATAGTGCTACTGGTAACACCAACTATGTGACAATAGTATGTGATGATCTTACAAGTGTACCGAGTAATGATGTATCAAGTGCTACACTAACAGAAAGTGTTGCTGGTAGTTACAGATACATTTCAGGCATACCTTATTACAACACTGGTAGCCCTCAATTAACATTATCAGGTGTATCCGTGAGCAATTGGATAGGACAAGCATACAGAGATACAAGTAACGTATTTGAAATTGCAAATGGTACTAATTTAGAAAGCACTACGGGTGCTACGATCAGTACCCAATATAAGAATTATACAGAGTTAGAAGATGTTACATATTTAACTGGTGGAATTCCATCAGCGAATACGTTAACATATCAATATGCTGATCAAGCAATTGCTATAACTTCTTATAGCATAGCATCAGTTGAAACATTGAAAGTTAGAACATATAACGTAAATGGTACGGGTAATTATGCTGATCTTGTTGAAAAGATACAAGTGCATACATCTTCTCCCACTGGTGTAGTGGAAGATAATATTCCAGTAGCAAGTGGATTAGGAAATGGTGTTATTACATCAAATGGAATTCGTATTGCAGACTTTTTGAGTGAATCAACTGATACACCTACGGTTAATAGTGCAACTGATTATACAGCAACGCCTTTTTCTGGTGCAATTGCTGTTAGTGGTACAAAAGAAGCAACAGTACGTTGGGGCGAAGTAACACATAACACAATTGATTATAGTACAGGATTTTTACCAGTGGGACCAGACAGAAGCGCAGATACAGGGACACAGTATTTTACATTTGCATTCCGTAGACAAGTTGTTGCCAACTTTGATGTAAGCATAACTTCTACTGGAATAACGGGAATGTGGATTGCAGCACCCGGAACAAGCGTAGACGTTGCGAGTGGATTAAGTGGTTGGTTAGATTGTACTATGCAGTATGCAGGCGCAGGCGTTCCAGGCTCTGACACTGCTAATGGAGGAAATGGTTCAGATGGTTGTGCACTAACAGGTGCAGACGTTGTACCGACAGGTTCCGTTATTAATTCAAGTTATACAATGACACTAGGTGCAGAAAACATGAGTAATGCAACAAACAATGTTGTTTTGGTTAGAATTGCATTGGCAGCAGGACAAGATATCACAAGTGTATCTATTGGAGAAGCGACCTAATGGCGATTTCTGACAATCAAAAGATAGACTATCTATTTAAGAAACTAGGTCTTGGTGCAACTAAGACTGACACAGTATTTAATAAGTTAGCAGCAAACGAGAGTATACCTAGTCCGCTATTAATGCGTGGTGATACAATTTGGTCTTCATCTGGTGAGATACCAACTGTTAGACCAACTGATACAACCACAATTGTACAAGTACGAACTGCAATTGAAACTACCGAAGATATTACAGCAACAGGAAATAGAACTTGGAAAACTGGAATTACAGATTGGATTCCAACAGAATTTGGTTCAACATATCTTGTTAATGTTTACATACATACTAGTGGTGATGCCGCTGGTGCTGAAATCATGGCTAACAAAGTGTTTACTACTGGTAGTGGTAATAACGATGAATGGTTCTTTGATTATCAGTCTGGTGTACTAAACTTCATTGGTGATAACCTTCCTGACGGAAAATCGTTTGCTGGAAAAAGTGTTTTCATATCTGGTGCTACATACAAAGGTCCCAAGGGTGTTGCATCAGCATCGGGTCAGCAAGCAGATGTTAGTTCATTGCAAGCACAGATTGATAATATATTATCAAATACTGATCCAGCAACATTAGATTCTCTTTCAGAAATTGTAGATGCATTCCAAAATGCAGATGGTACATTTGCAACAACATCACAGTTAAATGCGCAAAATGAATCTATAAGAACTGATTTAGCATTCACGATAAGTGAGATTAATAGTGTCGGATCAAATTTATCAGTAAGTGCCACTGAATTAAAGTTTAATGTAGATAGTGGTTTTTCATTAACAGATAATAGTGATGGTACGGTAACTATTTCATCAACAGTGGTGGGTGGATTACTTGATCTTGGAATTAGTGATGGTACAAATGGTCAAGTATTATTAACCGATGGTAGCGGAAATTTCTCGTTTGGTGATAATAGTATTACTACTGCACCAATTCCATCAGCGCAAGTATTTGTCGGAGATGGTGCTACTGTTTCATATACATTGACAGATGCACCAGAAAATGTAGAATCAGTAGATGTGTATGTAAATGATGTGTTACAGCGCCCAAGTATTTTTGGAATAACGGGTACTACATTAACATTCAATGAAACGCCTGCATTAAGTGATGATATATATGTTAAGTATCGTTACCCATTTGCGACTATGACAACGCCAATAAATGATTCTGTACAGAACCAACACTTGAATTTAACATACACAAGTAATCAATACCAAGGTGATAATTCTGCTACTGAATATGCAATTCAAGTAGGACACAGTGTACACAGTGTTCTTGTTATAGTTGATGGTGCAATTTTACCACCAACCTCATACTCAATTTTAAACACAGTATTGACATTTAATACTGCTCCTACCTCATCGGCTGTTGTCGATATTCGTTACCTACCAGTATAATATTATTCCAGTTATAGGAATAATTCCTACATTTTAATAGATATTGCATAAATACTAATAGCGATTATAATGCATAAAATACCGCTAATAAGTGGTATTTGTCCTTAAAAATGCATTAATATCACGTGAATGCGCCCTAATATAAGCAAACGCTGTTTTATATTTTTGCATACTTTGCATAAATACCTTTACAAACTATTACAATATAATGTTATAAGAAACGGATTTCTAATAACTGTAATTGTATTATATCACACAAGGAGAATATAATGAGTTACAGACAGATTAAGAGCCCCGCCCTTGCTTCAAACTCAGTGAGTTTTGATTCAATTAAGCCTGGAATTATTTTCAATCAAACATCAGCATTATCAGTTGCGTCAATGGATGACGATTCTATGTTGATACATGTAGCCTCTACTAATACATTATCTAAATTAACGATTGCCAATTTATCTAGTTCACTAGTAACTGATAGATTGCCTGCTACAATAGTAACTCAATCGACAGAACTACTTCGTACTATGACAGACCAACTTAATTTAATGCGTACTCAGACAGCGATGGTAACAATTATGGAGGGCATGATAACATGACTGATTTAGTAACACTTTCAAACGCAGTAAACACATTGCAAACTGGCGTTTCTACATTAAGCACAGATGCAACCACTTTATTCACAGCAGTGACTTCATTGAAGACCACTGTTGCAACACAGATATCAGATGCAGTTACAACATCAGAGAACCAGGCTTTGGAGCCCATGATGTCAATGGCGGCAAATTTTACATTACTCGCGGCAATGATCGTAAGTAACATGACACCGGAGGCATAATCATGTCAGTAGAAACAGAATTACAAGCACTAACAACTAATGTAACGACATTAGTTACTAATGTTAATACACAACAGACTTTAATTAATACCAACAAAGTATTATGGGATAATGCAGTCACCGATTTAGCCACACTTACAGCAGAAGTCACGACTAGTGGTAACGTAGTAGATTCAGATCGTCCTACACGAACAGCAACTACAGTGTCATTGGCATTGAAGCAAGATACTTTGGTATCTGGTAATAATATTCGTACAATTAATGGAAGTACCCTATTGGGGTCTACAGATTTAGTAATAGCAATCACATCAGTATCTTGTGTATTGCTGCCATATGAAGATAGATCCAACTTACGACTTGATCCAGCAACCTCTAACCTAGTTAATGATACCGTGAAGGTAGAAGGACTAGGTTCGTTTGTATGGTATTCAACAACAAATGAACCCGATGATGACGAAACATGTTTCACATCAGGGACACTATTAGGTCAGTGGCTATTAAGTGAGCCATCATATGATTTAATACAAGCACACGCACTGGTTGAACACTCTTTCCGAGATGAACTTAACGAAGATGAAGAAGTCAGATATGCCGCTTATTTAACAACACAAGGATTAATATAACATGCCAATGCTCAGAGCAGTACGACTATTACAGTCGGTAGAAGCAGGAATAACGAATGGTACAGCGTTTGAAGCGTACCTAACAGATACAGGTCGGCTTGCTGACTTTAGTGTATTGCTTTCTATGAGAGAGCAAGTACGCAGAATGGCTAACAGTATAACTACGATGGATGCTATAATTGCATCTCCAATTGCTAGTAATGCAGTATTTGGTGCAGCCAATCCAGACAGCAAAGTTGCTGTTCAGTACATGGTAAAAAGTCCGACAGCAGTTTCTTTAGTTGCTGCATCTGCTACTACCCTTACTACTGTGATCGGCAATGCAACCTCATGGGCTGAGTTTACAGCGGGCGCGTATTATGAAAATAATATTTTAGCGATCATTCATATATTGGCAGGCATCACACCAGCGACACATGCTACGATGACTGCGCTAGTAAATAATACACAGGGTTCAGCAGCATTATCGTCTTATGATAACGCAATTAGAGCAGCAATTGAAAGTGCACCAACAATGTCTCTTATCACACAGAATGCTAACGCGATGGAAGATATTATATCTAACATATCTGGACTAACGATTGTATTAAACAATGATGCAGCAATGCATCTTATCTCTAATAGTTCAACCGCATTGTCTCAATTGAATAGTGCTTCAATCGCGTTAATAATGTCTATACCTTCTGCCGTAAAGATAATTTCAAGTTATCCAACAGCATGGACGGATATAGTCAGTACATCATCTGGCATTGCACCAAGTCTAGAAGATAACTTACTCAATCTATTAGTCAATTTGAACGATCTATCTTCTAGTTTTTCAACAGTTGCAGATATATTAGCAGATTCGGCAGCAGTAACACTTATTGCTGAAAACAAAGCATCTATGGAGGCTATAACATATGTAGCATCTGCTATGACTTCATTGAAAGCAAGTGCACATCTTAGTATTGTACTAAACAGTACAGTTGCTATGTCAGTGCTTGGACCTGATGACACAGTTATGTCAAGTCTATTAGATGTACCAGCAGCAATAGCACCTATGTTTGCTAGTTCAGTAGTGAAAGGATACTTAGTAGCGAGTACAACATTGGTTGACAAGTTGTTTGCTACATCAAGTATTGTTACTTATATGGAATCAATCGCGGTACAGACTTTACCAACAGTGTTTTCAAATGGACAGTATGCAACATTCCAAGACTTTGATACAGCACCATCAAAAGTGCTTGTTATGGGTGGTCGCGGCAACAATATTGGTGCAATTTTCCATGATTACAAGTTCCAAGGTTCAGTCTCATCGTCTGGAACAGGTGCAACAAATACAATAGCAATCGCTGGTACACCAGCAGCTAATCCACAGAATCAGACATTCTCTGGTGGATTTGTTGGTCTACAGTGGACAACAGATGATGCAGCAGTCACAGCCGCTTCATTGCCTAATCTACTATTGGTTGACATGTCATAACCTACCTATTAAAAGATTGTATATTATTAATTTGATATACAATCTTTTTCTTTCCCATTCTCTTATATTTTCTTGCATTCACACTACTATCTACTATCCCGTTTTTTCTATCGTTAATGTAATCATTGCACTTAATGAATGTACTCCTTGTCATAAATAACTGTGTTATCAAAGTGTTATCATTTTTTTAACGAATTGCCTACAATAGTGGGCAGTTAATATATATATTGATTGGAGAATAATTCATGGCTTTTAGACAAATTAAAGCACCAGCATTAGCAAACGCAGCAGTAATTAACACGAAGTTAGCACCATCAGCAGTTTCTGGCCAAGAAGCAGCATTGACGGTTAACTCTATTAGTGCTGATACATTGCTACTTCACGTAGCTGGTACAGATACCCTAGCAAAGATTACGGTATCACATTTAGTCGGTTCAGTAGACACCGATGACTTAACAGAAGGTACAGCAAACCTATATTTCACTGACTTACGCGCACAGACTGCGGTAGCAACTGACATATCTACAGCCGTAGCAGCAGAAGCAGTAATTGCTCGTGCAGCAGAAGGCGCTAACGCAACAGCGATTTCAGCAGAAGCAACTACAGCACGCGCAGCAGAAGGTGTTAACGATACAGCGATTTCAGCAGAAGTAACTCGTGCATCTGGTGTTGAAGCAGCACTAGACGCTGCTTATAAATTAGCAGATACAGGTTTACAAACGCAAATCAACAACATCTTGAACAACACTGATGAAACAGCATTAAATTCATTGGCTGAAATTGTTGCAGCATATGAAAGTGCAGATGACGTTTTTACAGCGGGAATACTTGCAAACGCAGGCGCTATCTCAACAGAGACAACCGCACGTATAAGTGACGTTTCTACCTTGACTACAAACTTAGGTTTGACACAAGATGAATTAGATGCTTCACAAGTTGGTGCTGGTTTATCAGCAGCAGGCGCATACGTTGTAGGCGCATCAACTAACTATCTTACAGCAGCAACTTCATTGTCTGACGCAGACGCTAAGTTGGATGCACAGTCTAAAGCAAATGCAGATGCAATCGCAGCAGAAATTACTCGTGCAACTGGTGTTGAAGGTACTAACGCGACTAACATCGCTACTAACGCAACTAACATCACTACTAACGCAACCGCTATCTCTGACGAAGCATCTACCGCACGTACTAACGAAACCGCATTGTCTGACGACATTCAAGCAGAAATTACTGCTCGTGGTGATGCAGATACAGCAGTTCGTTCAGAATTCGCAGCAGCAGATGCAGCACAAACAACAGCATTACAAACTTATGCTGATACAGCAGAAGCAGACGCAGTTGCAACAGCAGCAGCAGACGCAACTACTAAAGCAGACGCAGCAGAAACAGACGCAATTGCATCAGCAGAAGCGAAAGACGTTGCTCGTGCAATTACATCAGATGCAGCAGACACAGCCCTTGCAGGTCGTGCAACTACGCTAGAATCTGAAATGGATACAGCAGAAGGTCGTCTTGACGCACTAGAAACTTCTGGTGGTGCAGCAGACTTAGATACTATTGATCAAACTGTTGCTGGTGGTATTAACGAATTACATACTGATACAAACGCAGTAGAAGTTCGTGTGTCTACAGCAGAAACCGATATTACTACTAACGCAACTGCAATTGCTAACATCCTTACAAACACTGATGAAGTTGCATTGAATTCATTGGCTGAATTAGTTGCTGAATTTCAAGCAGCAGATGGTACAATCACTGGTCTTGTAAATGCAAACGCAACTGCAATCTCTACTGAGAAAACTCGTGCAGAAGGCGTTGAATCAACAAACGCATCAGCAATTTCATCAGAAGCAACCAGAGCAGCCGCAGCAGAAGTTGTAAACGCAAACGCAGTTGTAACAGAAGCAGGCACTCGTGCTGGAGCAGATACTACTCTACAGGGTAATATTGATGCAGAAGCAACAACTCGTGCAAATGCTGATACAGCATTCCAAACTGAATTAGACGCTACACAAACTGGCGCTGGTTTAGGCATTGACGGAACTTACACCGCAACAGCAGCAGCAAACTATATTGCAGCAGCAACTTCATTAAAAGATGCAGACGTTAAGTTAGATACACAAGCTAAAGTAAACGCAGACGCTATCGCAGCAGAAATTACTCGTGCAACTGGTGTTGAAGGTACTAACGCGACTAACATCGCTACTAACGTAACTGATATCGCTACTAACGCAACCAACATCGCTCAAGAGATTATTGATCGTGGTATTGCTGATACAGCATTACAAGATAATATTGATGATGTACAAGCAGAACTTGATACAACTCAGGCAGGCGCTGGTTTAGCAGCAACAGGTGCTTACGCACAAAATGCATCAGCAAACTATATTGCAGCAGCAACTTCATTGAATGATGCAGATGTTAAATTAGATGCAGCACTACAAGTTGAAGAAGTACGTGCATTAGCAGCAGAAGGTATTAACGCAACTGCAATCTCTACTGAGAAAACTCGTGCAGAAGGTGCAGAATCATTAATAGATACCAAAGTTGATAACGAAGTAACACGTGCTACAGCAGCAGATGGTACTCATACAACTAATATCGCAACAAACGCAACTAACATTGCGTCTAACTTGAATGCAATTACAACAGAAGCAACAACAGCACGCGCAGCAGAGTTATTATTGACTAACAACTTAGCAGCAGAAGTAACTCGTGCAGGAATTGCAGAAGATGCAAACACAACTGCAATTACAACAGAAGCAACAACCGCACGCGCAGCAGAACTTGTATTGTCAAATCGTGTAGGTGCTACCGAAACTTCAATTTCATTTATTGAAGAAAATACTGACGGAGCAGCATTAGATTCATTAACTGAAATCGTTGCAGCATTCCAAAATGCAGATGGTAACATTGTGACTACCGTTACTTCTAACACAACTGCAATTAACGCAGAAGCAGTTACAGCACGTGCAGCAGAGTTATTATTGACTAACAACTTAGCAGCAGAAGTAACTCGCGCTGGTCTTGCAGAAGATGCAAACACAACTGCAATTAACGCAGAAGCAACTACAGCTCGTGCAGCAGAAGGTGCATTAGCAACACGTATGACTACAGAAGAAGGCAATGTAGATGCATTAGAACTTACTATGGGTTCTGCAACAATGACAACTACTGCACAAAATGTAAGAGCAGCAATCAACGAACTTAATGCAGCAGCATCAAGTGATTTGGGTGCAATTCAAGCAGACCTTGATACAGCAGAAGCAGCAATTGTTACTAATGCAACCGCGATTTCTGATGAAGAAACTCGTGCATTGGGTGTTGAAGGAACATTATCTACTACTATTGGCAACAACGACACTCAAGTTCGTTCTGACTTTGCAGCAGCAGATTTGTCAATCCAACAGGAATTAGACGCTACACAAACTGGTGCTGGTTTATCAGCAGCAGGCGCATATGTTGCTCCTACTACTTCTAATTTCCACGACACCGCAACTTCGCTTACAAGTGCAGACATGAAGTTAGATACTGCAATCAAAGCAGAAGAAACTCGCGCTTTAGCAGCAGAACTTGTTAATACTAACGCAGTATCAGCAGAAGCAATTACAGCACGTGCAGCAGAAGCACTTAACGCAACTGCAATCACTACTGAAACTACTCGTGCAACGGGTGTTGAAGGAACATTGTCTACCGATATCGCTGCTAACTTGACTGAAATCACTGCAACACAATCTGGTGCTGGTTTATCAGTAGCTGGTGCATATATTGCTCCTACTACATCAAACTATCACAACACTGCAACTTCGCTTGCAAGTGCAGATATGAAAATTGATGCAGCATTAAAGGCAGAAGCAGATCGTGCATTAGCAGCAGAAGGCGTTAACACAACTGCAATCTCTGATGAAGCAACTCGTGCAGGACTTGCAGAAGTTGCAAACTTTGACTTAGTTACAGCAGAAGCAGTTACAGCACGTGCAGCAGAAGTTGCAAACGCAAACTCTATCTCTACTGTATCAGCTAACTTAGCGACTGAGATCACTGATCGTACAAACGCAGATGCATCATTGCAAACACAAGTTGACTTCATCACTTCAAACGTTGATGCAGCATCACTTGATTCATTGACTGAAATCGTTTCAGCGTTCCAAGACGCAGATGGTGATTTGTTAACTACTGTTACTTCTAACACAACTGCAATTACAGCAGAAGCAACAACAGCACGTGCAGCAGAACTTGCAAACGCAAACTTGGTTGCAGCAGAAGCAACTACAGCACGCGCAGCAGAAGGTGTTAACGCAGCAGCAGTTACTTCCGAAGAAACTCGTGCATTAGCAGCAGAAGGCATTCTAACAACAGCAGTTGACACTAAGGTTGCAAAATCTGGTTCAACAATGACTGGCGTTCTTAACATGGGCGGAAACGCTATCTCTGGCGTGGCAACTCCTAGTGCGGCAACTGACGCAGCATCTAAGGGTTATGTAGATGGTGTTATCTCTTCACAGGATATCAGCACTTATACGACAGATGATCTAGCAGAAGGTTCAAACCTTTACTTCACTGATACTCGTGCACAAGCAGCGATCTCAGTAGTTGACACAGAAGGAACAGGTCGTGTATCTTACGCAGCCGGAGTTGTTACTGTTGATACACAGAAGTCATTCTTAGAATTAACTGACTACATTGGTGGAGAATCTGATTACTCTGCATCTGTTAATTATGTTGCAGTTGTTAACGCAGCAGGAACAGGTCTTGAACTTGTTGATCCAACTACAGTATTGGTTGCAGAAACATCACGTCAAACACTAAGTGGTGATGGTTCAACAACTACATTTGCTTTGACTATGAATGTTCAAACAGCAGAAGACTTAATGGTATTCGTTGGTGGTGTTATTCAAGATCCTTCAACTCACTATACAGTTGACGCAGCAGCAAACACAATTACCTTTACAGCGGGCGCTATGCCTACTGGTACACAAGCAGTAGTTGTAGGTCATCAAACTGGTTATACTTTATCACAAGGTGCGGTAACTTCTGAGAAGTTAGCAGCAGATATCAAGCCATTCATTCAGTCTGGTAACGTATCGGCAACCACTGGCGGTGACGTGATTGACACATTTGACGGACAAACATATCGTTCTGCTAAGTATGTAATCCAAGTTAGTGATATCACGTCTGGTGAATACGAGACTCGTGAAGCATTAGTTGTACATGACGGCTCGGCAGCATACATTACTGAATTCGCAATGGTTTACACCGGCGCTTCTTTGATCGGTGATGCATCTGTAGCAATGAATGGACTTAACGTTGAACTTACTTATACTACTAGTTCATTAACAGCATCAGTTAAAGTTATCTCTACATACATCAACGTATAATCGTAGTAATATAGAGATTTAAAACCAAGACGAAAAGAAGATATAAAATGCCCACAGAGGGTGGGCATTTTTGTTTGATACTACACATTTAAACTAAGTTGTTAATAAGCTTAGGAAATGAATAAATATCATTACGTTAGTACGATCTAACAATTTTTTTCGCGAAAAAAAAAGGAAATACAATACAATGGCACAAAAAAGATTTTTAATAGATGCTGGTTTTGAAACGAATGCAGATTCGAAGATTGCTGGTGATTTAGACATGGCTACTCACCAGATTGTTAACATAGCAGAACCTACGTTAGCAAATCATGCAGCGACTAAGTTTTATGTAGATGAAGCAGTAACAGATTTATTAGGTACAGCACCAGACGCACTTAATACATTAAATGAATTAGCAGCAGCACTTGGTGATGATGCAAATTTTGCATCAACTACAGCAACTCAATTAGGATTGAAGGCAGATACCACGTATGTTGATTCTGAAATTTCAGCAGCAACACCATCGTTTGCTACCTTAACTGGTAAGCCAACTACATTGGCTGGATATGGAATCACAGATTCAATCACTTCTAGTGATGTAACAGCACAGATTGACGCAGCAACACCTTCGTTTTCTACCTTAACTGGTAAGCCAACTACGGTTGCAGGCTATGGAATCACAGATGGAATCACTGCTACCGCAGTAACATCACAGGTTGACGCAGCATCAGCAACTTCAAATACGTATACAGATACAGCAGAAGCAGACGCAGTAGCAACAGCATCAGCAGATGCAACTACTAAAGCAGACGCAGCATTAGTTGCAGCAGAATCGTATGCAGACACAGCAGAAGCAGATGCAATTGCATCAGCAGAAGCGAAAGACGTAGTACGTGCATCAGCAGCAGCAAGTGATGCAACTACTAAAGCAGACGCAGCAGAAGCAGCAGCAATTACATCAGCAGAAGCGAAAGACGTAGTACGTGCATCAGCAGCAGCCTCAGATGCAACTACTAAAGCAGACGCAGCAGAAGCAGATGCGATTACATCAGCAGAAGCGAAAGACGTAGTACGTGCATCAGCAGCAGCAAGTGATGCAACTACTAAAGCAGACGCAGCAGAAGCAGATGCGATTACATCAGCAGAAGCGAAAGACGTAGTACGTGCATCAGCAGCAGCCTCAGATGCAACTACTAAAGCAGACGCAGCAGAAGCAGCAGCAATTAGTGCAGCAGCAGCAGATGCAACTACTAAAGCAAACACAGCAAAAGCAGAAGCAATTTCAGAAGTAACTAATGGAGCAGGCGCAGCATTTGATACATTAGTTGAGATTCAAAATGCAATGGCAACTGACGCAGAACTTAGTTCAGCAATCTCTAGTGTTACAACATCAGCCGCTTCTACAGCAGCAAGTGATGCAACTACTAAAGCAAACGCAGCACAATCAGCAGCGATCAGTACAGCCTCAAGTGATGCAACTACTAAAGCAAACGCAGCACAATCAGCAGCAATTAGTACAGCCTCAAGTGATGCAACTACTAAAGCAAACGCAGCACAATCAGCAGCGCAATCATATGCAGATGCAAATGATGCTAACACTACTTACACAGCCGGAAATGGCATGACACTTAGTGGTACTCAGTTCTTAATGAGTGGTGCATATACTGGTAACTTCACTGCTACTGGCGATATCACTGCTTATTCAGATGATAGTTTGAAGACGAATGTTCAACTAATTGATGGTGCACTAGATCGTGTTCAAGCAATTCGTGGTGTAACATTTGATCGTATCTCAGACGGTTCAACCTCTACTGGTGTTATTGCACAAGAACTTAAAGCAGTTCTTCCAGAAGCAGTACACACAGATGCAAACGGAGTTCACTCTGTAGCATATGGTAACATTACTGGTCTATTGATTGAAGCAGTTAAGGAATTATCAGCACAAGTTGATCACCTAAAAAATAAGTAAGTAAAACTTACTCTTATAAAAGACTCCTTCGGGGGTCTTTTTTTTGCTCTAACTAAATATAAGATTAACTATATATATAATTTAAAAAAAGATAAATAGTAACAGCAACAGCAAAGGAGATACAAAGTGGCTTTTAAAATAGGTAATCAAACAGTACTAGATATTGATGTAGGTGGTGGAACTAAAATTGAATCCGCAACAGACAAGGATGTTGTATTATATCCCGGAACAGGCGGAGAAATATATATTGGTGTAGATACTTCACTTACATTTGAAGGTTCATCTCCTCCTGATGAATTTGAGGGAAGATTAAAAGCGACTACTTTGACTGCCGACAGAGAGTATACGTTACCAGATCACGCATATTTAGATGGTGCAGTATCACAGGGTATGATAGCAGTACTTGATATTACAGCATTCCCAACTGGTGATATAGCAACTTATGTAGATGCAGAAATTGCTCGTGCAGGAATTGCAGAAGATGCAAACACAACCGCTATCTCTGATGAAGCAACAACCGCACGAGCAGCAGAGTTATTATTGACTAACAACTTAGCAGCAGAAATTACACGCGCAGGTCTTGCAGAAGATGCAAATACACTCGCTATTACAAATCTAAGTGTATCATCAGGTAATGCATTTGCAGCAGCAGACGTAGTGGTTACAGACGCATTTGCAGCAGCAGACGTAGTGGTTACAGACGCATTTATAGCAGCAGACGTAGTGGTTACAGACGCATTTATAGCAGCAGACATAGTCGTCACAAACGCAGCAGCAGCAGACGCAACAGCAAAGGCTAATACAGCAAAATCAGAAGCGATTTCAGAAGTAACCAATGGAGCAGGCGCAGCATTTGATACATTAGTTGAAATACAGAATGCAATGGCGACAGACGCAGAACTTAGTACAGCGATTACAAATGTTACTTCGGCAGCAGCATCAACGGCAGCAGCAGACGCAACTACTAAAGCAGACGCAGCAGTTGTGACAGCAAATGCATACACTGATACTGCAATTACCAACAATGTTGACTTTACTGGTTATGCACAAGAATCATATGTAGATACCGCAGAGGCAGATGCAATAACATCAGCAGAAGCAAAAGATGTAGTACGAGCATCAGCAGCAGCGACAGACGCAACTACTAAAGCAGACGCGGCACTAGCATCGGCAGAGGCTAAAGACGTAGTTCGTGCATCAGCAGCAGCGACAGATGCAACTACTAAAGCAGATGCGGCACTAGCATCGGCAGAGGCTAAAGACGTAGTTCGTGCATCCGCAGCAGCGACAGACGCAACTACTAAAGCAGACGCAGCACTAGCATCAGCATTGGCAGCAGATGCTAACACTACTTACACAGCAGGGAATGGATTGACATTAACTGGTACAGAGTTTACGATGAGTGGTGCATATACTGGTAACTTTACGGCTACTGGTGATGTTACTGCATATTCCGATATTAGATTCAAGCATAATGTTAAAACAATCACTAATGCGGTAGACACTGTTAATAATCTCAGAGGTGTTATGTTTCATAAAGATAACAGAAACAGTACTGGTGTTATTGCACAAGAAGTTGAAGCAGTATTCCCAGAAGTAGTTCATACGAACCCAGAAGGATTAAAGTCGGTAGCATATGGTAATATTGTTGGATTATTAATTGAAGCAGTTAAAGAGCAACAGATTCAAATTACCTCGTTAAAAGAAGAGATAAATAATTTAAAGAAATGATAGAAATATCATTGACATACGATTAAGACTATGTTAAACTATATGACATAGAGATAAATATAATAAGCAGATATAACTATCCGCGTTACAAGGAGAATAAAACATGGCATTACCAGCAACAGGTGTAACCATTACTATGGGAACAGTACGTAACTATTTCGGATTATCTGGAGCAGTTTCTTTATCAACATTAGGTGCATTCATTTCACCAAGTGTAACAACAAACATCAAATTGTCACAAACATTTGGTGGTTGGCAGAATCCTAATAGCACTGGTGCATCATAACCAACTATTATAAATGTGGGGACTAAGTCCCCGCATTACCTACCAAACATAAATTTACTAAAATTTTGTAAACTCAACATGGAGAAAACAACTATGAGTACAGGCATCCGCACCAGATATGAAGTGGAAACATTTCTATTAGGTTCTCATCCTACCCCAGCACGACAAGCACAAGCATTAACAGTAGAATTAGACGCAGCAACGCAGAGTGGTCATCCAGATCAAGCAGTATTGCAAGCAGTATATGATGATTTTTCTGCAAAGCATGATGTTGCTTCGTTACTTGCAAATATCGAAGATTCCGAAGAGGAATATTGGATTCAACGACTTGCTAAATTAGCAGCAATTGATATCCTTACTATCGGTAAAGTACAACCAGAGCATATGAATTATATGGTATCATTAAGTGATAACGCATTCGCTGCATGTGTAAAAACAACAGCAACATTGGCAAAGACTTTGAATGAAGAATTCAAGACTGTTGAAGCCGAACTTGATGCTGGTATGATTTAACAACTATGGTAAGTATACCCAAATTTTACTACAAAGAAAATCTTAACGCAAAAGTCGCAATTTGCATTCCAGTTCGTGATTTAGTCACTTCCGCATTTACACATAGTCTTGCTATGTTAACTAATAAATGCGGGCGAGATAATAAGTCAATTACTATTCATATGAATATAGGAAGCGAAGTTGCAATGCAACGACAAGAACTTGTTAATACTGCATTAGATACTGATTGTACGCATATTTTATGGCTTGATAGCGATATGATATTCCCTACAATTATTATTGAAGCACTAATGTCGCATGATAAAGATATTATAGCGTGTAATTATAGCACACGTGTACCACCACATCGCCCAGTCGCATTTAAGACATTTGGTGATTTAGATAAGAGAGTATTCAGTCAAACGGGCATAGAAACCGTAGATGCTGTCGGAATGGGTGCAATGTTAGTAAAAAGATCGGTATACGAAAAGATACAAAAACCTCACTTCGGGGTAGAATGGAATAATGATTATACGAGTCTAATAGGCGAAGATATGTTCTTCTGTAAAAAAGCAGCCGAGAATGGTTACGAAGTGTGGGTTGACAATGATACTAGTATGCAAATAAGTCATGTTGGTACAACCGCATTTACAATAAAAGGCAATTGCAATGATTAATATAACACAATCAACATTGTTTGATTTTAAAGGTCAAACAGTTATTTCGCCTTGGGACAGATTAAAAAAGCACGTATTCCAATCATATCCAGTTCATGTAGCACCTAGTAGTAATGATGTTGACGCATTATTACTAATAGCGCGTGAATATGAACAAACTAGTGATATGGTTTGGGTAGTAGATGATACACAAAACCTTAATCCAGACTTCCCATGGCACTATAAACCAAGTGATATCGGACACAACTTTATTCACTCTTTCCCTAGAGTAATAAGACGAACAGGTCGTGATACTTCATGGGGTGATGTAAAATTAGTACCTACGTCTGGAGTAGCACATGGTGTTTTGGACAATAAAATTATTTGTTCATACCATAATGCTGATTTTGAAGTAGTTATGATTAGTTTCCATGAAGCAGAAGCAGATTCTAATTATCAGAAATTAAAACAGTTATTCCCAGATGCTAAACATATAAAAAATGTAGAAGGCATTGCGAATGCACACAGACAAGCAGCATCTATATGCAAAACTGAAATGATTTATATTGTTGATGCAGATGCAGAGATAGTGCCAAATTTCAAATTTGATTATATACCACCAATGAACAAACGTCAGAATACGACATATGTTTGGTCAGCGCGTAATCCTATAAACGATTTAGAGTATGGTTATGGTGCAGTTAAGTTATTCCCACGTGAACAACTACTAGAGATGGGACATGTATTGCCTGATTTCTCACAAGGTGTATCATTCTATCAACCAGTGTCTAATATATCTAATGTTACAATGTTTAACAAAGATCCGTTCAGAACATGGCGTTCAGCGTTTCGTGAATGTGTAAAATTGGCATCAAATGTTGGTGCAAATGACAGAATCAATAATGAAGCGAGTAGTCGTTTAGAAATCTGGTGCACAGTGGATAATGGTCAACGTTTTGGAAGATATTGCGTTAAAGGCGCAGTAGAAGGAAAGGCGTATGGCATTGAACATAAAGATGACGTAGAAATGCTACAAAAAATCAATGATTTTGAATGGTTGCGTGAGCAATTCATCGCAAGTATGAAAAAACGCATTAGCGCAGATTAAAGCGTATCTAACCAATTAGAACCATTCATTGAACTAGTTTCGTGTATGGTTCTAATTTTCTTTACAATCTCTTTGTTATATAATTGTGCTTTAGTTCCAGGATGTAATGGACGAGGCCAGTTACCTATCTTAACCCAACAAAAACCATCACTTTCGTTATTAAGTTGTGGAATAAATTCTTCAAACACCGCAACCGCGAATGTATTATATTCAAATCTTTTATCTGGTGATATAAATTTATTCAGTGGGTATATTTTTTCAACATCGGGCAACATTCCAACCTCTTCTTCAAGTTCACGAAGTAATGTTTCTAACGGACGCTCACCTTTCTCGCCCTTCCCCCCGAAAAAACCCCAAGTACGTGGATGACTAGATTTCTCACTACGTTGTTGCAGTAATACTCTACCAGTATCTATACTTAAAAATATACACCCACTTGCATTTAACTTATCCATTATTTAATTCCTTAATATGTGTAATATTTATATAGTGATAAATTATCGTCTATAATTTTAATAAAATCACCCCATGTGAACTCTTGATGATATACATTTATGGATAACCACAATGATCTGTAATATGCATTATCTTTATCAATATAACAAGGGTATTCGTTGACACTCCACATAAATGAATTATATTCAAGCAATAATGCGTCAAATACTGATGCAGACATCTCTTCATGTCTAATCAATGAATCTATCCCGTCATTGTATATGATATCAATGTGATTATTATATTTTTGCAGACTTTTAATAAAGTTATCAATAGTAGATTGACAAGAATATCTAGGATCAAGTCTAGTACTGTTATATATGTGTATTTTCTTTATGTTAGGGTAATCACTGAGTATATGTTCAATATGATCATCAAATCTGTCAATAGATAATAGCGTAAGTTCAATTGTTATAGCGATTTGGTTAGGTAACACATCTTCCAACCAATCACATGAATGCATATTGCGTCTACTGTCACTATTTGTTTCATCAATTTGGTTTGTTAACTCATGATGACACATGTGTGCATCGTATTTGATCATAATGTTATTCCTTAATCTTTGAAATCTTTGCATCCTTCCAATACACGTTCTATATTCATTGTACATTGATTTTCGGGTTTTAAATTGTTGGTTACAATACACACAAAGTCATTCCATGTAAAATCTTTATGATATTCATTTAGTGATGACCATAATGCACGATATTCTGGTCCATGTTCATCTATATAATCTTCAAAATCCTCTGGTCGCCATGCAAACGTTTTATATGTACTCAAAAAACTATTGAATACAGAGATTGGCATTGTTTTGTGTTTAATTAGAGATTCAATACCTTCATTATATATAAAATTTATATGTTTATCATACTTATTAAAGACTTTAATAAAATGCTCTAGTATTTCCTGTGATACATACCTAGGATCAAGTCTAGTACTATTATATATGTATATTATTTCTATATTAGGATAATCACTCAGTATATGTTTAATATGATCGTCAAATGTACAAATTGACAATATAGTTAGTTCAACTGTGATAGCATGTTGCTTCGGTAGCATGAATTCTAACCAATCACACGAATGAATCATAGATTCGTCAGTATGGTTGGACAATTGATGCCAACACATATGACCATCGTATTTGATCATATATAAAGGCGCCAGAATCCTGAGTTATATATTCCTTCATGACTATTAATCCAATCACCATCAGACCATTCTAATTGGTCATCAGAAATGATGTTTTCTACATATTGTTGGGTGATGATCGCACTACTATCAAATGATACAGTCCAGTTCGTCCCATTATATTCAATAATGTCATTTTTGGTTGCAGTTAAGCCAGCCCACTCGGGTCCGTTTGGAATATTATTAGTAATAATATATCTAGCACCAACAACCGCAGCAGCAACCGATCCGTCGCCAGGATAATTCTGTAATGGGTCTAAAACCCCATTAACCGCAGTCAATGTGTTTGTTGGCAATGTACTAGTGTCTATTTCTACATTAAGTGCATTTACATTATTCGCATCAAATGTAAGTCTGCCAATAATATCATTATCCATATCATTTGGCGCACTTGATTTTCGCATACGAATCTGACTAATACCTTCTCGCAATTCACCGAATGGGATTAGGAATTTAGCCCAATCAAGCAATCCACCAATATCTGTATTAACCTGAGTACCAGATTCATTTAGTAAGAATGCCTTATTATCTTCAAATTTAACTTTCATATCGTCTAAAGTAACGGTTACATATTGTAGTGATGTTGTATCAAATTCTTCGTTTGCATCAAATGCATCTAAGTTAACATCATCTAGATTATACAATTGATTGATTACTGTATAAATCAATTTTTGCTGCTTTAATTTTGCTGGTGGATTAATAAATATCGGCATTTCAAATGTAAGTGTACTTACATCAATGATATCGTCAACACTTGCACCCACACTACGACTTGACCATTGCGAACTTTTCATTTCAACATATGCAAGACTTGACCAATCAAGGGGATTGTCAGTAGTATGGATATTCAACGTAGGATTGAACAATACCATTATTTGTTCAAGTAATTGCAATTTCTGATCTGTATTTGATGACCATATATCACAATTCATAGTTAGGTTATAAGGAACGGGCATATGTCGTTCTACAGTGTACCGATTTCCGACTTCACCAGTGTATTCACCAGTTGTTTCATCTATTGCCTTTTCATATACTTGTACTTTATCTACATGTTGCTGATTCATTCTGCGTTCAGGCGCCATGTCAAGTCCAGTTACATAACAAGATATGAATGGAACAGTGTTTATTACATTTTCACTATTTTCGCGAGTAATATGTGCAGCCATGCGATTGGTATCACCATAACGAACTGGTACAGTTTGGT
>Ga0209815_1000447_pt1 | contig 30411 bp, 30 predicted proteins | sample CoawatmetaG00DNA_FD_187507 | JGI IMG/M metagenome (GOLD analysis project Ga0209815, IMG submission 187507) | Marine microbial communities from the West Antarctic Peninsula - Coastal water metaG002-DNA (SPAdes) (version 2) | ecosystem: Environmental > Aquatic > Marine > Coastal ...
TTTGGGCTCGCGGATTTTTCTCAACAACCAGCGGAAATGTCACTGACGCTGTCATACTTCAGTATCTTGAATTACATTCAAAAAGGGAACCTACCGGCGTCAGCCGGTAGTCGTTCAGTTGCCTGACAGGAAACTTTTTTGACTAACGGCCTTGCTTTGGGCGCTGTATGAGTCTCAATCAGCGCAACTCAAATTCATAATCACGGGGAAACATCACATGGCCATTCTTTGGAGACATTCTGTTTTCGGACCACGCCACGAAGCATAATCTGCTCTTTTCTATGATTTCTCGATAGAGGATCACGTCCGCGCGGATCATGTGTTGCGAGCGATTGAAAGTGTCATTGATCTGTCCAGCGTTCGGTCGCATCTGACTGAGTTTTACCGCTCCACTGGACGGCCCTTGATTGATCCAGAATTGATAATGCGAATGTTGTTGGTGGGATACGTCATGGCTGCTCAATCAGGGCAGTGTTTGTCCGAAGAGGCCCACCTGAACCTTGCCTATCGTTGGTTCTGCAAGATGGATTTATCTGGTCCAATTCGAGATCATTCGACGTTTTTCAAAAATAGACAGGGTCGGTTCCGCGACAGCGATGTCCTGCGCTATGTGTTTGAGGCGGTGGTCGCACAGTGCATTGGGGCAGGCCTAGCTATCGGTCAACGATGCGCGGCTAATGCAAACATTATTGCCGCCGACGCTAGTCGTCAAAAGTTGACACCCAAGGCAGATTGAAACCCAGAGGCCATTGATCCTGACAGTGCGCCACGACAGGTTCAGGAGTATCTCGACACACTGGATGATGCTGTCCAAGGGAACCATGGCGCAAGGTGACCCGATCAATCCATGAAAGCTTGCGCGATGTAGCCAGCCAACTGGCCCAGACAAAGCAATACAGCGCCTCGCGCAAGTTGCGCAAAAAGGTCGAGATGTCCTTTGCGCACCTCAAAAAGCTCGCAAAACCAGCCTTAAACCAAAACCACATTGGAAAAGCGGCGTGACAAAGCCACTTGGCCAACTTTCTAGATGGATGCCACCTGGAAAGTTGCTGAGTTTTCCAACAGAATAAGCACAAAGTGTGAATTCGTTTTTTTGGCGGCATGCGGGCAGCACAAAAAAATGCTGCGCCTTCGAACTGATCCAAATCCAAATGCAACACGTATCAAGAAAAAAAGTTTGGAATTAAAATGAGCAATCGGATGACCGTTCCTGCCGTTGCGGCATTTCTGGCCTCGGCAAGCATACCACTTTACATTCACCTCCCAAGCTACGCAGCCGAGCTTGGTATCGGGCTTGGCACCATTGGGTTTATATTGCTTGGACTTCGTGCTCTGGATTTTGTGCAAGACCCCTTCTTGGGCCGTATGGTCGACAGATGTCCGTCCTACCGTTCGTTGTTTGCAACAATTGCATTTCTGGGGATGGGACTAGGGTTCATGATCGCATTCGTGATGCAGCCCGGCCTTTTGGGATTGGTCGTTGGGCTCGTTTTGGTTTTTACCGCCTTTAGTCTTGGCACCATACTTTTCTACGGACAGGGGGCTGAAATTGTTGGTAAAAAATCTCAAGAAGAGCACTTGCGTTTCGCAGGTTTACGGGAGACTGGAGCGCTTGCAGGTATTGTGGTTGCTGCGATCGCTCCTGGCATTCTGGGGGCGCATTTTGGCGCGTTGAAGGGGTATTCTCTCTTTGGGTTGCTTTTGGTTTTCGCTTCGCTGATCGTTTGGAGACAAAGTAGGCATTTTTGGATGCCTATTGCCACTAAAGCACCGGCAAGCCAATCTTTCCGGGCGCTACTTCAACCTGCTATTTTTCTATTATTGATGATTGCACTTCTCAATGCGCTTCCAGTTGCAGTCACCTCAACGCTGTTCCTGTTTTTTGTGGAAGATCGACTTCAGCTCCCGGACCTTTCAGGGCTATTCCTATTACTGTTCTTTTTGACAGCCGGTGTTTCAGCACCGCTTTGGTCAAGAGTGGCCGCAAGCTTTGGCGCCCGTAAGGTTCTATTGTTTGCGATGGGCCTAGCCATTTTGTCCTTTATTGGAGCGTTTACGCTCCCTGTTGGCGCAGCTTGGCAATTTGGTATTATATCTGCGGTCTCGGGTGCCGCATTGGGCGCCGATATGGTTATCCTGCCTGCATTATTCGCCGCAGCACTTGTTAAGCAAGGCGTTGCGACTGGCATCGGGTTTGGCGTTTGGGCCTTCGCCGCCAAAATCTCGTTGGCGTTAGCTGCGGTAATCGTTTTGCCAGCACTTCAATATGCGGGGTTTCAACCCGGAGCAAAGAACACAGAGGAAGCCGTCCAGTCGCTAAACTTTCTTTACGCGATACTTCCATGTGTTTTAAAACTTCTGGCCATGGTGTTTGTCGCACGGCTACCAGACGCTGATGCGTAAAAAGTGAACACTTAACTAGCCGCACATAAGCCAAGTCAAATCAAATGTGGATTGTAAGTAAGCGCTGCTTTAGCCTCTCAAGGTCGGCGACAGTAGCTGACCGTTGTCCTTGTGTTTGTGGCCATTTACGATGGCAATGAGGTCACCGGTTATGTAGCTGTGTGGTTCGATTTTGTGTTAGCGTTACGATAGCTACAATCATACCTTGGTTCATATTCTTTTCTCCTTGGTTCCAAAATTACCAACCAAAGCGTCTAACAATCTAGGGGCACCTCACAACGTGCAAAGAACGGTAGCAATTGAGATCTTCTTAAAGCACGATTGAATGCAACATCTCCATTGTCAGCGATGTCGTGGACCTGCTAAATGTTCTTAGCCAAATCAAGGCAATTATTGAAACTTGCGTGGGGCGGCTCCTTTCAAATAGTTCACGACAACTGCAGTATGGCGCATTCCGACGCCGATGGTGCAGGGGCCATCCAACCCATCTGCCAAGCCGCCATTCACACCTTCAAAAACAGCATATGCAAAACTTATACGAAACATACGCCGCTTTTTGTCAATTTCCTTGCCTGACAGGAAACTTTTTTGACTAACAGTCTTGCTTTTGGGCGCTGTATGAGTCTCAATCAGCGCAACTCAAATTCATAATCACGGAGAAACATCACATGGCCATTCTTTGGAGACATTCTGTTCTCGGACCACGCCACGAAGCCATCGGCGCCGAACTCGAAGACTGGAACGGTATGGGCACCGCGTGGTTCTATGACCACACCCCAGAGCGCGCAAAAGCCGACTATGAGGCTATCCGCACCAAAGCGGGCTTGATGGACGTGTCCGGCCTTAAAAAACTGCACATCACAGGCAAAGACGCCGCCTATGTGATTGACCGTTGCACCACCCGTAACGTCGAAAAGATCGCACCGGGTCGCGCCATTTACGCGTCGATGCTGAACCCAGAAGGCAAGTTTATCGACGATTGCGTCATCTACCACCTTGCGGTGAATACATGGATGGTCGTGATCGGCACAGGCACTGGCATGGAATCGCTGGTTACCGTGGCCGCTGGCAAGGACTGCTCGGTTCTGTTTGATGATGATCTACACGACATGTCCCTGCAAGGCCCTGTTTCTGTTGATCTTTTAGCCAAAGAAATCCCTGCGATTCGTGATCTGGCATACTTCGGCATCATGCAAACGCGCCTGTTTGGTCGTGACGTAATGATCAGTCGGACCGGCTATACAGGCGAGCGGGGCTACGAAATCTTCTGCCGCCGCAAAGACGCCGTTCACCTGTGGGACAGCATTCTTGACGCCGGAAAAGACATGGGCGTCCGCCCTTGCCAGTTCTCGACGCTTGATATGCTGCGGATCGAAAGCTACCTACTGTTCTATCCTGGTGACAACTCCGAAACCTTCCCGTTTGAAAACGAAACCTGCGGCGATACACTATTTGAATTGGGTCTGGAATTCACAGTATCCCCAGGCAAAATCGGCTTTGTCGGTTCCGAAAATCACTTCGCATCCGAAGGCAAAGAACGCTTCAAAATCTTTGGGGTCCAACTGGCTGACAGCATGGCGCAAATGGATATGGGCGCACGTGTTATGCAAGACGGCACCGACGTCGGCGTGATCACCTATGGTTTGTCGTCCGAACTGAACAACTACTCCGTTGCAATTGCACGACTTTCTCCTAATGCTGCAACCGCAGGCACCAAGCTGACAGTCGTCCAACTTGACGGAACTGAACTTGCGGCGACCGCCGAAGATATGCCGTTCTACGACAAGGACAAATCAGTCCGCACCGCCAAGGGCTAATCTGATACCAAGGGCGCGAGGGAAACCTCGCGCCTTTTTCGCCAGTTTTGAAAGACCGCTATGTCAAAGTTCGAATTTCCAACCAGCATTATCAGTCGCCCCGTTTATGGAACGCTGGAACCCCGCGATGGGTCTGCCCACCTGATGATCGCCGACGCGACAGGGGCGCAGGCGATTTTGGACGTGGCGACCCCTGATATGATGGCCAAAGCCCATATCATTTACATCCCAAAGGGTGCTGAATTTGGGGACCGCCTGCGCGCATTGAACCCTGCACAATATTACGAAGGGCCAAGTTATGCGGCCGCAGAACAGCGTATCGCAAAAGCGTTTGGCGACGCCAAGATGGGCCTGCAAGTATACCTTTCCGGTTCTGAGGGCGTGATGGGCCAAGCCCAACATGCCGCCATGCAGGCAGGCGTTCCGCATACGGCGATCCAAACTGAACATCGCGGATCAACGGCACGCCGCATGCAATGTGTGCACTGCAAAGGTATCACAGAAGACGTCGCAACTGACCCGTTTCAATGCAGTCATTGCGGTTTGCATCTGTTCGTACGCGATCATTACTCGCGCCGTTTGGCCGCCTATCAGGGCGTGAATATCGACGCCGAAGACCCCGGAAATGTGCCTGAAGCCAAGGGAATATACGAATGAGCGGTGCCCAGAAAATTGCCGTCACAGTTACGGCTGTTGTCCCGTTGAACGATCTCGTTACGCGGTTTGAATTTAGGCGCACCGACGGGGGCCTGCTGCCGACGTTTTCGGGTGGCGCGCATACCGTGGTTGAAATGCGCGATGGCGATACGCCGCGCATGAACCCCTATTCGCTGATGTCCGATCCGATGGACCAAACCAGCTATGCGATCTCCGTGCGCCGCGATGACGTTGGTCGTGGCGGATCGCTATTCATGCACAATAACGTGGCCGTTGGCGACGAGATGGTGATATCCAATCCGGTCAACTTGTTCAGCCTTGACCTGCGCGCGAAAAAGCAATTGTTCATCGCAGGCGGCATCGGCATCACGCCGTTTTTGGCGCAGATTAAGCAGATGGAACGCTTGGGTGGCCGCTGGGAATTGCACTATACCTGTCGGTGCGAAGCGCTGGGGTCGTATGTTGACGAACTGACGACGCAGCACCCCAATGAGGCCAACGTTTACTATGACGACCAAGATCAACGCATTGATCTTAAAGCATTGCTCGACGGGCAACCGATTGGCACGCACATCTATGTTTGCGGCCCCAAGGGCATGATCGACTGGGTGCGCAACACGGCCGCCGCCGAAGGCTGGCCGCGCGAAGGCATTCACTACGAAGAATTCCTTGCGCCGCAGTCAGGCAAACCATTCGAGGTAAAGCTTGCGATTTCCAATAAAGTTATCCAAGTCGGCGAACAAGAAAGCCTACTTGAAGCCATTGAACGTAGCGGCGTTGACGCGCCTTACCTGTGTCGTGGCGGTGCCTGCGGGCAGTGCGAAACGCGGGTGATCGATTACACTGGCAACTTCATCCACCGAGATCACTGGCTTGATGATGCCGAACATGCATCGGGCGAAAAGATCATGCCCTGCGTATCCCGCTTTGAAGGCAAAACACTGGTATTGGACCGCTAATATGACCCTGCAGTTTAACGACGAAACCTTTCGTGACGATTATTCGTTCCACAATTCCGATCGTGCGCTCAAGCGGTTCCCGTTCCCGTTTCACGAAGACAGCTACATGTATTCGGTGAACATGGAGCAGCATCAAGGCGGCCCTGCCGACAGCATCTATGAAAAACGGTTTGATGTAGACGAGCACTATGTGTCCGAGATGCGTGACCGCGCGATGGTGCTGGCTGACGACCCACTGCGCTGTCAGTCGCTGCCGCATATGACGCTTGCTGGTTGGGACCTGTTGGAACTGATCATGGTGTCCAAATCCGAAGATTATCCCGACCTGTTCGAGCTGCACCGTGACGGCGATCAATGGCGCTGGGTCAACAAACCGATGGGCATTGATGACAGCTTCACGTTCCTTGATGAAGCGACGCTGCCGTATGGTCCGATGGAATACATCACCCGCCAAACCCAGGGGGATTTCTGCGTGCTAGATCAGCGCGACGATAACCTTTGGATGGACGCAGGCACGATCACAACCCAAGCAGATTGGTCGTTGGATTTTGACCTTGGAATGAATTTCTTTGAATGGCATGCGCCCGTGCCAATGGCGCATGAAAAGGGTATCTTTGTGCGGGCGCTTAAGTTTCTTTTGAACATCCAACAGGGTGCGCCAGCACGGCGGCTAAATTGGACGCTGACGGTCAACCCACTGCTGGATACGTCCCCAGAGAATTATCACAAATGGGGCATCCAGAAAACATCGATGACACCAGAAACCGTTGGTGCGAAACAGCATTTGCGGGTCGAACTGCAGACGTTTTTCCGCTTGCCACGGTCCAACGCATTGGTGTTCCCGATCCGGTGTTATCTGTGCAGTTTCCAAGACCTGACAAAGACACCCAAATGGGCCCGTCGTTTGCACCGCGTTATCCGCGATCTGCCTGACGAATTGGCGACCTACAAAGGCTTCATAGATAACCGTCCGATGATGCTTGATTATCTAAGCCAGTTTGACGACGGTCTGCCCACATCATTGGGCATTTGGCCTGATCTAGATACAGAGCCGGCGCTGCAAAAAGGCTGATCTAAACGGTCTCTTATCCGCCTTGCGGGTAGGAGATGACCGATAGGTACTTTGCTGGGAGCTTGACCAAAACATCAGGCCCGTGCGGCGCGTCTGCATCAAAGAACAGCGTGTCACCTGGTTTCAGCGGATAGACCGCATCCCCGTGGCGATAGTCGACCTCACCCTCAAGCATATAGATCGTTTCAATTCCAGCGTGCTGGAACGTCGGGAAGACGTCTGATTCTGCATTCAGCGAGATCAAATAAGGCTCCACGATCACACCGCTGGAATTGGCACCAATATGCCCAAGCAAATTGTACTGATGGTTGGCGCGTGTACCTTCGCGTTCCAGCTCAACACCCTCGCCCGCCTTGGTGTGCACGGCCATGCGCGTTTCCTCAAAGCCGCGAAAGAATGCAGTGATCGGCACGTTCAATGCATCCGCGAGTGACTGCAATGTGGTCAGTGACGGCGACGTGTTGCCGTTTTCAATCTTGGACAACATCCCGATCGACAGGCCGGTGGTCGTCGACATTTCCGCCACGGTGATGTTTTGATTTCGGCGATAATTGCGAACCTCGCGGCCAATCGCCACTTCGAGCACTTTTTCGCGGGAACCGCGGATTTTATGAGGGTCTTGCTGCAACATGGTATGGGCCGATTCCAAGTGACGTTTTTCGATATTCATTTGTGGGCCTTTTAGCGGGTTGTTGCAATTGGGCAAGCCAATCGTGAAATTCTATAGAAACTGGCCCTAGCTTAGCACAAATTTTTCCTGATAGTATAAAAGTATGACCACGAGTAAAATCATCCGCATTGGCTTCCTGATTTTTCCAGGCTTCCCGATGTCGTGCCTGACGTCCATGATCGAGCCATTGCGCGCCGCAAACGAGATTACGGGCTGTGAAGCATTCGCTTGGTCACTGATTTCTGAGGGCGGAGCGAAAGTCACAGCAAGCGCAAATGTTGCGTTTGACCCTGATCTTGCCTTGGACGCCGCCGATAATATGGATCAGATTTTCTTGTTGTCCGGTCCTTCGAGCACGTTTGAAAATGCACACACAGCCGACGGTAAGCTGCGCAAGCTCGCGCGCCACGGTGTTGTGATGGGCGCGGTAAGCGGGGGTGTCTTCCCTTTGGCCCGTGCAGGGCTGCTGGGCCAGCACAAAGCATCAGTGCATTGGTGTTATGCTGCAGCGTTTGAGGCCGAGTTTCCCAAATTGATTGCAACTGACGAGGTTATTTCGCGTGACGCGCGCACCATCACTGTATCCGGTGCCGCCGCTGCGTTTGATCTGTCTTTGCATATGATCGCAGACGTCTTGGGCGGCGACGTTGCCACTGAAGTCGCGTGTTGGTTCCAGCATCCGTTGATGCGCGGTCAAGGTGTGATCCAACGGGTGCCAACCGCAGGAAGTTCGAGCACCGATGACATGCTGCCCCCGATTGTGCGTAAAGCGGTAGAGATGTTCGCAAGCCATATTGAGGACCCGATCAACGTCGCTGATGTGGCCGACGCTGTCGGTGTATCTGTGCGTCAGGTCGAGCGGATGTTCAAGAAAACGACCGGCAAAAGCCCGCTGCATTACTACCGCGCCATGCGGATGAAGGCGGCCCGCCAATTGGTCTTGTATTCCAAGGACACAATGACCGAGATTGCGTTGGCTGTCGGCTATGCTTCGGCGACGCCGATGGTGCAAAACTATGAAGAAGTGTTTGGCGTGCATCCATCCGACGACCGCGCCAAGATAAACATGTTCCGTGTCCGCGAAAACGTGATTGTGCCGTCCGCTTAGGCGACGGAATGCGCAGCTGCGGTCAATGCGTGGTGCAGCGACCCTGCCGATGCGCGTGGCCCAAGAATACGCACATGATCATCGGCATTGCGTCGAATGACAAAGCATCCGAGGTGGTGAATAACCGTACGCTGGGTGTCGCCCGCAACCATGGTACGGATCGGTACAGCGCAAAGCAGTTCGAGCACATCCCTCATTGCGGTACCCGTCACGTCGAATACAACCCAAGCACCAGTTTGTTCCGTCACAGAAGCGGCATCGCCCAACAGGTCCTTTAGCTGATCAGCAAGCAATTCGTGTGTGGCCATTGGCGCACCGATCATCCATTGATCAGGTCCCATCCAGAACCCGGCCTCCGGATCATGTTGTTGCGAACGTCCCGGGCCCGGCACGCCACCGAGCAGTTTTTTCAAAACCTGTGTGGTTTTCTTTTCCCCGCCTATACGTGCTGCAACAGACGCCAAAGACACGCCCGCATTTTCCACGATAGTGATGGTGCCGATGGTGTCGGCCACGCCGCCCAAAGCCATAGTTGGTGTCAGATTATGCACGGAGCCGCTCCCCCTCTGGGTCGATGAAATGGGCACTGGTGATTTCAACTTCTGTATCCACACCAGTTAGGGGCGACACAAGCCGCATCCGTTCGCCCATCCGGTTCGCGCCGTCTTTCAGGAACCCAAGCGCGATCATATGACCCAGATTGGGTGAGAACGCAGCGGATGTCGCATAGCCTTGATCGTGGGCCGCATCGACAGGGCCAGTGGCGTTCATCAGGTGTCCGCCCGCTGGCACAGGGTCAGCAGGGTTCACCGGTTTGATGCCAACTTGGCGCAGATCATTTTCGCGGTTCAGGCCTTCGCGTTCCGACAGTTTCGACCCAATGCTGTCCTTAATCTTGGAAACCATGCGGCCCATGCCGAGGTTCTGTGCAGAGGTTGTGCCGTTCAGCTCATTCCCTGCAGCGTGGCCCTTTTCGATCCGCATAACACCAAGCGCTTCGGTGCCATAGGGTGTTACATCAAATTCAGCGCCGGCGTCCATGATCTTACGGATCAGCGCATCACCATAGATCGATGGCACGGCAATTTCATACGCAAGTTCGCCGCTAAACGAGATACGGAACAGGCGCGCGCGAAGACCACTACAAACGGTGATGTTGGCGCAGGCCATAAATGGAAACGCCTCGTTGGATATGTCTTGATCGACAACCTTTTCCAGCAGCTTACGGCTGTTTGGACCAGCGACGGCGTATTGCGCCCACGCCTCGGTTGTCGAAATTAGCTGCACATCCATGTCGGGGAACAGGCATTGGCGCACGAATTCCATATGCCGGTAAACGGGCAAGGCATTGGCGGTGGTGGTTGTCACGACAAAATGGTCCTCGGCCAAACGGGCCGCAGTGCCGTCATCCATCGCAATTCCATCTTCACGCAGCATCAGCCCATAGCGGACCTTGCCAACAGCCAGTTTACCAAAGCCGTTACAGTATATTTTGTTCAAGAATATCGCGGCATCTGCGCCCTGAACGTCAACTTTTCCCAGCGTTGTCACGTCGCACACGCCAACGGAATTACGGGTCGCCAATACTTCGCGGTCGACGGACTCGCGCCATGTGGTTTCACCTGTGCGTGGGAACCATTGCGCGCGCATCCAGTTGCCGACTTCGACAAAGACCGCGTCTTGTTCCACAGCCCACGCATGGGTCGGTGTCAGACGGGTCGGGTGGAAATGCTTACCGACGGACCGACCAGCCAGCACACCCATGGACGTAGGGGTGTACGGCGGGCGGAAGATTGTTGTGCCGACTTCGGGGATCGACTTGCCAGCGAGTTCGGCCATGATCGCAAGGCCACCCATGTTTGATGTCTTGCCCTGATCCGTCGCCATGCCAAGCGTCGTGTACCGTTTAAGGTGCTCGACTGATCGGAACCCTTCTTGGTGGGCGAGCTTGACGTCTTTGACGGTCACATCGTTTTGCTGATCAAGCCAAGCACGGTTGCAACCCTCAACATACCAAAACGGGGTCACGTTTGTGGGGGTATCTTCGGTTTGCGGCTGGCGGGTGGCCTTGGCCTTAAACCCAAGATCACGCAGGGCCGAAGCCGCTGCTTTTGATCCCGACGAAAGCGCTGCCGCAGTTGAAAACGCACCTGTTGCAGAACCCGCAATCGACATGCCGTCGGGCAAGGTGTCACCCGGTCCAAAGGCTGCGATATCAGGTTGCCATGTAGGGCGTCCGCGTTGGTGGCAGGTCATATGCACGTTCGGGTTCCAACCGCCGGACATGCCCAGCGCACCAATTTCCAACGTGCGCGTCGACCCGTCGGCGAGTTGCACATCGGCAAACGTCAGGCCGAGCCGCCCCTTGGTGTTGGTGACTTGCGCACCCGCGAGGACCTCATAGTCGACCGACGTAGGCGCATCTTCGCGCGTGTCGACGACGGCTGCGATTTTTACGCCTTTGGCGTGCATATCTGCGGCAGTGCGGTGACCGTCGTCATTGTTGGTAACGATCGCGACGCGCCGGTCCGCTGTCACAGCCCAGCGGTTGGCATAACTTCGCATCGCAGACGCGAGCATGATGCCGGGGCGGTCGTTATTTTCGAATCCGATCGGGCGCTCAGTTGCGCCTGCACAAAGCAGCGATTTCTTGGCGTAGATGCGCCACAGAATCTGGCGTGGCTTGCCTGCGGCGGGCACGGCGACATGGTCGCTGACTCGTTCGACGGCTGGAAAGATGCCATGATCAAAAGACCCGATAACAGTGGTACGCGGCATAATGCGGACATTTGGCATGGTCGCCAGTTCGGCCACGGTGGCTGCGGCCCAATCGCCGCCAGACTGATCGCCGATTGCAAATGTCTCGCTGTTCAAGCGACCCCCCATGCGGAAATCTTCGTCCGCAATGATAACTTGCGCGCCGGACTGGCCTGCAGTCAGGGCGGCGGCAAGTCCGGCAGGGCCTGCCCCGATAATCAGCAGATCGCAGTGCAGGAACCCTTTGTCATACAGATCAGGGTCGTCTTGTTTTGACAGCGACCCAAGGCCAGCGGCGTGCCGAATAATGGGTTCATACAGTTTTTCCCAAAACGCGGCAGGCCACATGAATGTTTTGTAGTAGAAACCAGCGGTCAAGAAGTTCGACAAACGGTCGTTGATCGCCAATAGGTCGAAATTGAGCGACCCAAGTTTGTTTTGGCTGCGCGCAGTCAAGCCGTCGTATAACTCGGCGGTTGTTGCCCGTGTGTTAGGTTCTTGGCGGTTACCAGAACGCAGCTCCACGAGCGCATTCGGCTCTTCGCTGCCTGCGGTCAAAGGTCCGCGCGGGCGGTGGTATTTGAATGACCGACCCATAAGTCGGACACCGTTGGCCATCAGCGCGGAGGCGAGCGTGTCGCCGTCATGTCCCCGAAAGGTTTTGCCGTCGAATGTAAATTTCAACGTGGCGTCGCGGTTGATCTGTCCGCCGTCCAGGCGATTGAATTGGGTCATTTGCTTCGCCCTTGTGTGCGGGCCACGTCGCGGGCCATTTCCACGTTCGAAATCTCGTGGGTGACGGTGTTGCGTGTCACGACAAGCCAAGATCGATCACCTGCTTCGTGGAACCACAGTTCGCGGTGTATCCCAGCGGGGTTACTGCGCAAGTAGCCGTATTCATAGAAGTCTTGATCGGCGGTGTCCGACTGCCAATCGGGGCGGTTGATCAGGCTGGCATCTCCCAGATAGGTGAACTCTGCCGCGTCGCGGGGGCCAAGAAGGGGGTGGTTAATAATCATACGTGACCTCGTGCGATGCGTGTCTGGTTTTGAGTATTTGGGAAAAAGCGAGACATAACATCAATGCAAATTGGGCTGATTGCCCATGCCTTTTTCGTCGATCATAAGCCCGCGTGAAAAGCGGTCAAACCGGAAGTCAGTGGCATTGGGGTGTGGTGTGTCGCGTGACAGCAGGTGCGCGAAACAAAAGCCGGATGCGGGCGTAGCCTTGAACCCGCCATAGCACCAGCCGCCGTTGAAATAGAGACCGTCAATGTGGGTTTTGTCGATGATGGGCGAACCGTCCATCGACATATCCATGATCCCACCCCACATCCGCAAAAGTCGCGCGCGCCCAAGCATTGGCATCAACGCCATGCCGCTTTCGCAGACGTCTTCGACCACAGGCATGTTGCCGCGCTGAGCGTAGGAGTTGTAGCCATCAAGATCGCCACCAAACACTAGACCGCCTTTGTCAGATTGGCTGCAATAGAAATGGCCTGCGCCAAAGGTGATCACGCCGGGAATGACGGGTTTAAGCCCTTCGGAGACGAAAGCTTGCAGCACGTGGCTTTCCATTGGGAGCTGCATGTCTGCCTTGGACATGAGGCGCGAAGAAGATCCCGCAACGGCGCAGCCAACTTTGTTTGCGCCGATAAATCCACGCGATGTTTCCACGCCGAGGCATTTGCCGTTCTCAAGCCGAAAACCAGTGACTTCGCAGTTTTGAATAATATCAACGCCGCGCATGTCAGCACCGCGCGCATAGCCCCACGCGACCGCGTCATGGCGTACTGTGCCACCGCGATGCTGTGCCAAGCCACCTTTAATCGGAAAGCGGGCGTCGTTCACATTAAGGAACGGGTAACGGTCAAGGATCTGTTCGGTCGATAGCATTTCGGCATCCGCGCCGTTCAGGATCATCGCGTTGCCACGACGGGTGAATGCATCGCGCTGGGCGTCGGAATGAATCAGGTTGAGGATACCGCGCTGGCTGACCATGGCGTTATAGTTGAAGTCTTGTTCCAATCCTTCCCACAGCTTCAATGACATTTCATAAAACGGCTCGTTGCCATCAAGCAAATAGTTGGACCGGATAATCGTTGTGTTCCGGCCCACGTTACCGCCACCAATCCAGCCTTTTTCCAGCACGGCGATCTTCTTTTCGCCGAATTCTTTGGCCAAATAGTAAGCAGTTGCCAGCCCGTGCCCGCCGCCACCGATGATGATAATATCGTAATGCGACTGCGGTTCTGGATCACGCCACACAGGCTTCCAGCCTTTATGGCCGGTTAATGCTTCTTTGATCACTTGAAAGCCGGAGTAGCGCATGGGTTATACCTCTTTGACATTTAAAATGGCGCTGGGCTGGGAGAAAGTCAGCCGGAGTTTAGACAGACATGGTGTCATTTGCGACATGGGCGTATTTTCATCAGGTCGGCGGAACTTGGCTCTGCGACGGTTTGCCCTGACGATTCGGGATGGCAGGTTATTGGTTTGAGGCGTATTTTTAACCCGCATATGAAATACATGGACCACACACTATGAAAGTAGCATTGACCTTGGCGCTGACTTTGATCCCGACATTTGGAATGGCGCACGATTACAAGATTGGCGATCTTGTGATCGCACATCCGTTTGCACGTGTTACGGCGGCGACTGCGATGACAGGTGCTGGATATATGACCGTGACCAATACAGGTGAAACGGATGATGTTTTGCTTGAAGTTCGTGCTGATTTTCCGCGCGTTATGATGCATGACACTGAAACTGTTGATGATATCGCGAGGATGATCCACCTCGAAATCTTGGCTATTCCCGCCGGTGAAACAGTAACGTTTGCGCCCGGGGGCAAGCACGTCATGTTTATGGGCCTTCAGGGCGATCCGTTTGAAGAAGGCGAAACCGTTCTGGCGACGCTTGTGTTTGAAAATGCAGGCGAGATAGAGATCGAGTTCAACGTTGAAAAGATGACCGAAGTGCACGGCCACTAGTCTTGGGCTGGCTTTTTGCACGACCTGACATATATACCACCGCAGAAGGTATCGCAGTGCGATGGCCCGCAACTCTAAGGAATTCGAAAATGAAAAAGCTAGCGTGTATTGCGATGCTCACCGGATTTGCCGCCCCTGCGTTTGCAGAGGCCCATGTATCTGGTGATGTAGCGAACGGTGAAGCGCAGTTTGGCCGCCAATGTGTTGCGTGCCATGTCGTGCGTGACAATGCGGGCGAAGTGCTTGCTGGCCGGTCCGCAAAGGCCGGCCCAAACCTATACGGTATTGCCGGTGCGCAGTTGGGGGCCGCTGAAGGGTTCCGTTATGGCGATAGCCTGAAAGCTGCTGGCGCGGCAGAACTTGTTTGGACACAAGACACATTCGCGGCCTACGTTCAGGACCCAACAAAATGGTTGCGCGATGCCCTCGAAGATCGCCGCGCGCGATCTAAGATGGGATATAAAATGCGCTCTGAGCAAGAAGCGTTAGATATATACGCCTATCTGTCATCATTGGCGGAATAAGCCAGCGAGACAATGAATTTGGTTTTGGCCGTCTTGCACATCGCTTGGCGGCCATTTTCGTGTATTTTGCAGCCGACTTCTGACCCCCTTGAACGTTACGGGTTTCGATGAAACCATTGGGGATGGAAAATCACATTACATCTTGGGCGGATGAAGCGCCCCATTTGGTCGCCGTTGCTGCGGGCCGCACCCCTGCAGATATGGTTGTACGTGGCGGTAAATTGGTCAATGTTCAAACCCGCGAAATTCTAAACGGTTGGCAGGTTGCTATCGCTCATGGGCGTTTTGCATATGTTGGCGTTGATGCGTCCCATTGCATTGGCCCAGACACACAGGTGGTTGAGGTGAACGGTCGCTATATGATCCCGGGTCTGTGCGACGGCCATATGCATATTGAGTCTGGTATGCTGACGCCTGCCGAATTTGCCGCTGCTGTTATTCCACATGGAACCACCACGATGTTCACTGACCCGCACGAGATTGCGAACGTGCTTGGCATGGACGGCGTGCGCATGATGCATGACGAGGCGCTGATGCAGCCGATCAACATCTACACCCAGATGCCATCTTGCGCGCCGTCCGCACCGGGTTTGGAAACCACTGGGTTTGAGATTTCCACCGCCGACGTGGTCGAGGCAATGGCATGGCCGGGTATTATCGGTCTTGGCGAGATGATGAATTTTCCGGGCGTCATCAACGGTGATCCGCAGATGCTTGCTGAAATTGCAGCGACCATGAATGCGGGTAAAACCGTGGGCGGGCATTACGCCAGCCCTGACAAGGGTATCCCTTTTGCGGCCTATGTTGCTGGTGGTCCTGCGGATGATCACGAAGGTACCGCCGAGGCAGACGCGCTTGCGCGTGTACGTCTAGGTATGAGGTCAATGATGCGCCTTGGATCGGCTTGGTACGATGTCGAAAGCCAGATTACGGCTGTAACTGAAAAAGGCCTTGATCCCCGCAACTTCATTTTATGCACCGATGATTGCATGGCGGCGACGCTTGTGAATGACGGGCATATGAACCGCGCTGTGCGTCACGCGATTGATTGCGGTTGTGATCCGCTGATTGCGCTGCAAATGGCGACGATCAACACCGCTACGCATTTTGGGTTGGAACGTGAACTTGGTAGCATCGCACCGGGGCGGCGGGCGGATATGATACTGACCTCTGATCTGAAAACACTGCCAATTGACCATGTGATCGCGCGTGGCCAAACAGTTGCTGTGGACGGCAAAATCACTGTTGATTGCCCCCATTACGATTGGCCAAAAACGGCGCGACAGACGATGCATCTCGGCAAATCCCTGACGGACGCCGATTTTGAAATTGTGGCGCCAGATGGGCGCAATACAGTCACCGCAAAAGTAATCGGCGTTGTTGAAAACCAAGCACCGACACAGGCGCTGACCGCTGATCTGCCCGTGCATGACGGAATTGTTGAAGGGCAGGGCGACGTTTACCAAGTGGCGCTTGTTGAGCGGCACCGCGCGACGGGAAATGTCGTCAACGGATTTGTGTCCGGCTTTGGTTATGCCGGCAAAATGGCGATGGCATCGACGGTGGCCCATGACAGTCACCATCTGATTGTGGTCGGGACAGACCGTGCAATGATGGCTGCGGCTGCAAACCGGTTGGGCGAAGTCGGCGGCGGCGTGACCGTGTGGAAAGACGGCGCCGAGATCGCACTGGTCGAATTGCCCATAGCAGGCTTAATGTCGGATCGGCCAGCAGTTGATGTTGCTGCAAACGCGGATCAGATGATCGCGGCGATGACCGCATGTGGTTGCACATTGAACAACGCCTATGTGCAACATTCATTTTTAGCACTTGTTGTCATTCCGGCATTACGCATTTCGGACCTTGGCTTGGTTGATGTGAACAAGTTCGAGATCACTGAATTGTTTGAGGACACGCCATGAACCCAACCTTACAGACACCTGACGTCGCTGCGCATGAAATGTTTACGGATCCAAAAGCAGCCGTGGTGCGTCTTCAAGAGCTTTATACCACCGCATCCAAGTTTCTGTGCGATGGTTTCAATGCTGCCATAACGCAGGGCCAACCTGAAAATCGGATGCGGGCTTATTATCCTGAAATCAGGCTGACGACGACAAGCTATGCCAAAACCGATAGCCGGTTGTCGTTTGGGCATGTGGCCGAGCCGGGCATGTATGCCACGACCGTCACGCGCCCCGATTTGTTTGCACATTATCTTGAACAGCAGATTGGTTTGCTGATCGACAGCCATGGCGTGCCGGTTGAAATCGGTGTGTCATCGACCGAGATGCCCGTGCACTTTGCCGTTGCCAATGATGCAAGCGTTTCTGTCCCCCAAGACGGTGCGCTTGATTTCACGCTGCGTGACCGTTTTGATGTTCCTGACCTTGCCACGACCCACGATAACATCGTGAACGGCGTGGGGTTTTTATATCCTGATGGCGCCCGCCCGTTGGCCCCGTTCACTGCACAGCGGATAGATTATTCACTGGCGCGTTTGTCGCATTATACAGCGACGGCGGCCGAGCATTTTCAGAACCACATTTTATTCACGAACTATCAGTTCTATGTCGAAGAGTTCGAGGCGTTTGCTCGCACGATGCTTGCTGATCCTGATAGCGGCTACACCAGCTTTGTCGGTACTGGAAATATTGAAATCACGACCGCGGATGCGCCGATGAAAGTACCCGCCAAACTGCCGCAAATGCCGAGCTTCCATTTGAAGCGTAAAGGTGGTGGTGGGATCACATTGGTGAACATCGGCGTGGGGCCATCCAACGCAAAAACTGCGACCGATCATATCGCCGTGCTGCGCCCGCATGCGTGGTTGATGGTTGGGCACTGCGCTGGGCTGCGTAATTCACAACGGCTCGGTGATTTTGTTCTTGCTCACGCGTACCTCCGCGAAGACCATGTGTTGGATGATGACCTGCCTGTTTGGGTGCCGATCCCTGCGCTTGCGGAAATTCAGATCGCATTGGAAACCGCCGTGGCCGACGTGACAAAGCTTGAAGGTTACGAGCTAAAGCGGATCATGCGGACGGGGACGGTGGCGACAATTGACAACCGGAACTGGGAACTGCGCGAACATTCCGGTCCGGTGCAGCGGCTGTCGCAATCGCGGGCCATCGCGTTGGATATGGAAAGTGCTACGATTGCTGCCAACGGGTTCCGGTTTCGAGTGCCATACGGAACCCTGTTATGCGTCAGCGACAAACCCCTGCACGGCGAGTTAAAGTTGCCCGGCATGGCGTCTGATTTCTACAAAACCCAAGTTGCGAGCCATTTGCGCATCGGAATTCATGCGATGGAAATTCTGCGTGAAATGCCTTTAGAGCGCATTCACAGCCGTAAGTTGCGCAGTTTTGAAGAGACAGCGTTCCTTTGACCCCACGAAAATGAAGAAAAATTGCTATTTTTAGGGGAAATGTGCACACTAATCGTTGTGGTGTGACACAAGATGCCGTTAACTGTGCAGGTAGAGGCCCCATAAGTCGGGCAAACGAGGGAGACCAGAAAATGGCAAAACCACTGACCAAAGCACAGCTCGTCGCAGCACTTGCAGACGAAATGGGCGCAGACAAGAAAGCCGCAAGTGCGGCGCTGGACGCAGTATGCGGCCTGATCACACGTGAAGTTTCGGGCGGCGGTGCTGTCACTCTTCCGGGTGTTGGCAAAATCTATTGCCGCGAACGTCCAGAGCGTATGGTTCGCAACCCAGCAACGGGTGAGCAGATCAAGAAAGACGCTGACAAAGTTGTCAAAATGACAATCGCGAAAGCACTGAAAGATTCCGTAAACGACTAAGTCGCTTTATGGCACTGGTTTGAAAAGGGCTGCCCGTCATGGGTGGCCCTTTTTGCGTTGCGCCCCCGACAGTGTTGGGCAAGTGTCACCTTATGGATATCAAAGCAATCTTGATGGGTTTGGCGTTTGCCGCAATGTGGTCGTCGGCGTTCACATCTGCCCGCATCATCGTCGAATTCGCGCCGCCATTAACAGCGCTCGCCCTACGCTTTTTGGTGTCTGGGGTCATCGGCGTGAGCCTCGCTTGGGCCTTGGGCCAGTCGTTCCGCCTAAGCCGTCGCCAGTGGGTCGGCGTCCTAATTTTCGGGGTCTGCCAGAATGCGCTTTATCTCGGACTGAACTTCGTTGCGATGCAAACGATAGAGGCATCATTGGCTGCGATCATCGCGTCAACGATGCCGCTTCTTGTGGCACTGGCAGGTTGGTTGATCTTGGGGCAACGAATTCGACCCATGGGGATCGCGGGTCTTGTTGCCGGTGTGATCGGTGTAGCGCTGATTATGGGTGCGCGCTTGCAAGGTGGGGTCGATATGTTTGGCATCGCCTTATGCGCAATTGCTGTTGTGTCGTTAACCATCGCGACCCTTGCGGTGAAGGGCGCAAGTTCGGGCGGCAACGTGTTGATGATTGTTGGGCTACAAATGCTCGTGGGTAGTGCGATCCTATGGGGTCCAGCACTTGCGCTTGAAACGTTTGACGTCACATGGAATTGGCAGTTGATCGTGGCGTTCATCTACACAACGCTGATCCCCGGCTTAGTCGCCACATGGGTCTGGTTCATATTGGTTGGTCGCATCGGCGCTGTTAAGGCATCGACATTTCATTTTCTAAATCCATTTCTGGGCGTCGCGATCGCTGCAGTTTTTCTGAGCGAAAGGCTCGGGATGATTGATGTCGTTGGGGTGCTCATTATCGCAGGTGGTATTCTCGCGGTGCAGCTGTCCAAGCAGCCTACCACCCGCTAATAGGCGTACCCAATTCAACTGCTAACTGGTCTAGAAAACCGCGCAACACGTCGGCGCGGGTTGCTGCCAGTGCGCGCCCAGATGCGGTTTGCATCATGTCTGGTAGGCGAAGAAGTTTCAGCCTGAAGTGGTCCACTGCATAGGCTTTGTCGTCAAGGTCACGGTCTTGTCCAAATGGGTCCAGCCCATGAAAAAGCCCACCACCCATAGCACCAGTGGTCGCAAAACAACGCGCGATCCCGATGGCGCCGAGCGCTTCAATCCGGTCCGCGTCTTGCAGAATTTTCGCCTCAGCAGTTGTCGGTAGAATGTTCGCGGAAAAACTGTGTGCAGTGATCGCATGGCACGCATTTGCAGTTTGATTGTCTGTCAGGCCCAGTTTTAACAAAATGGGTTTCGCCGCATCTGCTGACATTCCTGAGGCTTGTGCGCGATCAGGACTGTTCTTTGGAAGTGTGACAAGATCGTGGAAATAGCACGCCGCAAGCAGGACGGTCATATCGCATGGTATTTCACCTGCAGCGATGACCTGCGCATTTGCCCAAACTCGATCAGTATGCGCCACATCATGGGCCGCATCACTAACGCTGATCGCAACCAAATGGGCGCGCATCCTGTCACGTAGGATCACCCGATTTTGCCGCGCACACCGCCCGTTTGCCCACGATCCAACAGTAGGTGATCAAGGATCACGCAAGCCATCATTGCCTCGCCTACAGGAACGGCGCGAATGCCGACGCATGGATCATGCCGGCCTTTGGTGATGACCTCGGTTAAGGTGCCATCCATGCGGATCGACTGGCGTGGTGACAAGATCGACGAAGTTGGTTTAACAGCAAACCGCACAACAATGTCTTGGCCTGTGCTGATCCCACCTAGAATGCCGCCTGAATGATTGGATGAATAAACGGGTTGTCCGTCGTTCCCCATGAAAATCTCGTCTGCATTTTCGCGCCCTGTTAGGGCTGCAGCGGCCATGCCTTCGCCAATCTCAACACCTTTGACAGCGTTGATCGACATCATGGCGGCGGACAAATCAGTGTCTAACTTGGCATAAACCGGCGCGCCGATGCCTGCAGGAACACCGCGCGCGACGACCTCGATGATAGCGCCAACCGAATTATGGTCGTCCTTGCGCAGCCACGCCAAGTAATCGTTCCATTCTGCGGCGGCGTCCATATCTGGGCAGAAGAAATCATTTTGGTCGACCTGGTCCCAATCAACCTTTGCAGGGTCGATTTTCTTGGCACCCATCTGGGTCATGTAACCTCGGATTTGGACGTTGGGTGCAATTGCGGCAATCGCTTCGCGCGCGACACCACCAGCGGCAACGCGGGATGCAGTTTCACGCGCAGATGACCGCCCGCCGCCGCGATAATCGCGCAGGCCGTATTTCTGGTGATACGTAATATCAGCATGACCGGGCCGGAACGTGTTGGCGATATCGCCATAGTCCTTTGACCGCTGATCAGTGTTTTCGATCATCAATTGAATGGGTGTGCCGGTGGTACGGCCTTCAAACACGCCAGACAGGATTTTGACCGCATCGGCCTCTTGTCGTTGCGTCGTGTTCTTGTTCAAACCGGGGCGACGTTTATCAAGCCACTGTTGGATCATCGCAGGGTCAAGCGGCACATTTGGTGGACACCCATCAACAGTCGCGCCCAAAGCGGGTCCGTGGCTTTCACCCCATGTTGTGAACTTAAAAAGATGGCCAAAGCTGTTGATCGACATTTGCGTGCTCCTTGCTTTTGTACCCGATATTGCAAACGCGCGTTGGGGGAAAGCCCTGCGCGCTTGACAGTGGGGGCTGATGTGGCTGAACTGCCCATATGTTGACCAACCATGACCTGATTGAATTAACTGCTCTGCGCCGTGATCTGCACCGCCATCCGGAAATATCCGGTGAGGAAGCCCAGACCGCAGCGACAATTGTGCGGGCCCTCACACCGATGAACCCGACCCGTGTTATCACAGGCCTGGGTGGCCACGGGGTTGCTGCTATTTTCGACAGCGGTGTTGACGGACCCACAGTGCTGTTTCGCGCGGAATTGGATGCGCTACCTATCCCCGAGATTTCGCAAAACGAATGGGTATCGCAGGTCGCGGGCATGGGGCATTTGTGCGGCCATGACGGGCATATGACGATGTTGATAGGCCTTGGTCGCTTGATTGGCCGGAATCCAGTCACCAAAGGCCGCGTGGTGCTAATGTTTCAGCCCGCAGAAGAGGACGGCAGCGGCGCGCGCGCGGTTGTGGCTGATCCTGCGTTTCAGCAGATTGCGCCTGATTGGGCATTTGCCATTCACAATGAACCAGGGCGCCCGTTCGGGCATGTGTCCACACGGAAGGGACTGATTAACTGCGCATCCCAAGGGTTGGCTATTTCATTCACGGGCAAAACGGCACACGCCGCCGAACCCGAAATGGGCGTATCGCCTGCGCCTGCAATTGCCACGCTGATCCCCGCGCTAGGTGCGTTGGGGACAGGCGGTGCATTGGACGCGGCGTTCAAGCTGGTCACAGTGACCCACGTGCATATCGGAGAGCCGACATTCGGGATCGCCCCCGCACACGGCCAAATATTTGCGACACTACGCGCTGCCGACGACACCGCGATGGATGGTATGATGCAGGCGGCCCGCGCTTTGGCCGAAAAGGCGGCGATTGATCACGGTTTGGCCGTTTCGCTCGAAGATCACGATGTATTTGCGGCATCCGTCAATGACGGTGACGCTACCAACCTCGCCCAATCCGCGATGGACGCCATTGGTATACCGCATAGCGAAGCGGGTCTGCCCATGCGCGCATCAGAGGATTTTGGTGTGTTTGGCTGGGACGCCAAGGCCGCGATGCTGTGCCTTGGACCGGGAAAAGATTATGCGGCTCTACACAACCCGGACTATGATTTTCCCGATGACCTGATCCCTGTCGGCGTGTCGATATTTGACCGTATTGCGCGCGATCTATTGGGGTCGGCGTCGCAGTAATACGATAAAATTAGATACTAACAAGGCCCCAATCACGACCATGCCACCAATGATGACCCATTTGCCAGGGTGTTCGCCGGCGATCACCCAAATTAGCAATGGGGCCAACACGCTTTCCAGCAAAACCAGCAGCGCCACCTCGGCCGCGCTGATATAACGCGGACCGATTGTCAGCAGGCAGGTGGCGAACCCGACAAAGACGCCGTGGGACACAAAGGTCGGCCATTGCGCCGAAAACGCGCGAATAGGGTCGATAAATAGTCCGACCAACAGTGCCGCCCCGATGTAGGCGATGGGGATTGCGGGGACCATGGAAGTGCCCTTCAGCATCCGCAGAACGGTCAACGCCAAGGCATAGGCTGCCGCGACATAAAGCGCCCAAAGGTCGCCTTTCCATGATGCGATCTGCGACGATCGCGACCCGTAGCCGATGATGCAAAGCCCTGCGATCACGGCGATCATTGTAAACACCATGCGTCTGTGGATCGGTTCACCTAGTAATATGCGGCTGAATATCAGGGCAAAGATCGGCATCGCTGCAAAGATGAACACGACATTGGCGACGCTGGTATGCTCAACCGCTAAGACCACCGCGAATGTAGTGGACCCAATAAGGCCGACATAAAGCACACCGAGCCATCCAGTTTGGAACACCGACCGAAACCCCGCCCACCCTTGGATTGCACCGACCAAGATCAAAACGACAAAGCCGGACAACAGTCCGCGCCAAAAACTGATTACCATTGGATCTGCAGTGATCATCCGAACGAAGATCGTATCGGGCGTCACGAGCAGAATTCCAAGCGTCGTGATCGCGATGCCTTTCATATGATCATTCATGTTGTTGCCTTTTGATATGTGTCGCGCTACCTAAGCCCTACCTCGGGGGGCCTTACAAGGCTGAGATGCAGAAATGCGTACCCGTCGAACCTGAACCGGTTAAGACCGGCGGAGGGAAGGTCTAGCAATTCTGCTGTCCCCCAATCCGCTCGTCGCATTTGGAGGATATGATGATGAAACCAATCATTCTGACGACTGTCGCGGGACTTTGCATGGCGACTGCTGCCACTGCCGAGACCCCTGTACTGACAGTTATGACATACGACAGTTTTACCAGCGAATGGGGCCCAGGCCCTGCGGTGGAGGCTGCATTTGAAGATACCTGTGCCTGTGATCTGCAGTTTGTGGGTGCTGGCGATGGTGCTGCCCTTTTGGCGCGTCTTCAGCTTGAAGGTCCACGGACCGAGGCCGACGTCGTTCTGGGCTTGGATACAAACCTGACAGCCGCAGCCCGTGTTACGGGTCTGTTTGCCCCGCATGGGGTCACCGCTGATCTGGCTTTGCCGATTGCATGGGACGACGCTGAATTCCTTCCGTTCGACTGGGGTTACTTTGCCTTTGTCGGAAATGCCGGTGCGGATGCGCCAACATCGCTGCGCGCGTTGGCCGACAGCGACATCAAGGTCGTGATCCAAGATCCACGATCTTCCACACCGGGCCTTGGACTGCTGATGTGGGTTAAGGCGGCGTATGGTGATGACGCAGGCCAAATTTGGGCTGACTTGGCCGATAACATCGTGACTGTCACACCCGGTTGGTCCGAAGCGTACGGGCTGTTTTTGGAGGGCGAGGCTGACGCAGCACTGTCCTACACGACATCCCCTGCGTACCACCTGATCGCTGAAGAAGACGACAGCAAGGTCGCGTGGGCGTTCGACGAAGGCCATTACATGCAGGTCGAAGTCGCAGGCAAGGTTGCCAGCACGGACGTTCCCGAATTAGCTGATCAGTTCTTGGCGTTTATGGTTGGGGATGTGTTTCAAACGATCATCCCAACAACCAACTGGATGTACCCAGCGACAACCACAGTTGACGGCCTCCCAGAAGGGTTCGATACGTTGATCACACCTGCAAAGGCGTTGTTGATGTCGCCAGAGGATGCGTTGGCTGCACGGCCCGCGGCATTGGACGAATGGCGCAACGCCCTGTCACAATAAACCCAACCAAGCCCGGCGGTATTGCTGTCGGGCTTGTGCTGGCGTTGACGCTAGGTACCTTGGGTGCCGTGGCGTGGCGTGCGGATTGGGGATGTGGACTTGGCGCCGCTGATTGGGCTGCGGTCCGGTTTACGGTCACGCAAGCATTGGTTTCCGCTGGGCTAAGCTGTTTGTTGGCCATTCCTGTGGCCCGCGCGTTGGCGCGACGGCGGTTCTGGGGACGGTCAGTGCTGGTGACGCTTTTGGGCGCTCCATTCCTATTGCCCGTGATCGTGGCCGTTTTAGGCTTGCTTGCTGTCTTTGGGCGGAACGGAATATTGAACGATGCGTTGGGGGCCCTGGGCTTGCCCGAAGTTTCAATCTACGGTTTTCACGGCGTTGTCTTGGCGCATGTGTTCTTCAACCTTCCACTGGTCACACGCCTTATCTTGCAAGGATGGTTATCCATTCCGGCAGAGCGATTCCGACTGGCTGCAAGCCTTGATGCGCCTGTTGGACGATTGCTTGAACGCCCAATGTTGCGCACGGTTTTGCCACCTGCATTTCTTATCGTTTTTCTAATTTGCCTCACCAGTTTTGCAGTCGCACTAACCTTAGGCGGAGGGCCGCGTGCAACGACAGTGGAACTGGCAATCTACCAAGCCCTTCGGTTTGACTTTGATTTGGGTCGGGCGGCAATGCTAGCTTCGATCCAGTTCGGATTGTGTTCGATCGCGGCCGCATTGGCATGGCGGATGACAGCGGTCGATGGATTTGGCGCAGGTCTAGACCGCAGTGTTGATCGATGGGACGGAAGCCGTTGGGGGGATGCCGTTGTCATTGCGCTGGTCGCTACATTTTTGCTGGTACCTTTGATTATGGTGATTGTGCGTGGCGTTCCGGGGTTGTTAGAGCTGCCTGCCGACATTTTGCGGGCTGCGCTGCGATCTGTGACCATTGCGATTATATCTGCGGCGCTGTGTATTGGACTGACGTTAGCGCTTGCGCTGAGGGGCGGTAGAATCGTTGGCCTTGTTGGTGTTTTACCCTTGGCCTCATCGTCTTTGGTCGTGGGGACAGGGCTGTTCTTGCTGGTCTACCCAATTGTGAACCCGGCAAAGCTTGCCTTGGTTGTGACTGCCTTGGTTAATGCGGTGCTAGCGCTGCCATTTGCCTTGCGGTCGGTCGCGCCAGCTGTAGATAAAATTACATCCGATTATGCACGGCTTGGCGCGATATTGGATATGTCCACTTGGGTCTGGACGACGCGGGTCATTTTGCCACGATTGCGCAGACCGTTGGGGTTTGCAGCAGGGTTGGCGGCGGCGCTGTCGATGGGTGATTTGGGCGTGATCGCACTGTTTGCAGGCGACGCCCAAGAAACACTGCCGCTTGCAATGTACCGTTTGATGGGCGCCTACCGGATGGATGCAGCGGCGGGCGCCGCACTGGTGCTGCTGGTGCTAAGCTTTGCGTTGTTTTGGATATGTGACCGAGGAGGGCGCGTTGATGCTGATTTGTGAAAAACTAGAGCTGACCCAAGGGACGTTTCAGTTGAGCGCTGATGTGCGTTTTGCAGAGCAAGCCATCACCGCCGTGATTGGTCCGTCTGGTGCTGGAAAGTCTACGCTACTGCTGGCGATTGCGGGGTTTTTCGCGGCGCAGACCGGGCGGGTTCTGTTGAATGATGTTTCGTTTATGTCCGCTGTGCCCGGGAAACGTCCGGTCAGTATGTTGTTTCAGGACAATAATCTGTTCCCGCATCTCAGCATTTTTGAAAACGTTGGCCTTGGGTTGCGGTCGGACGGCAAGCTGAACGTTGCCGACCAAAAATCGGTTCTCTCGGTTCTTGATCGCGTTGGGCTGAAAGATATGGCGGACCGCAAACCAGGGGCGCTATCTGGCGGACAGCAAAGCCGCGTTGCGTTGGCGCGGTTGCTGTTGGCTGACCGGCCCGTTGTTTTACTTGATGAACCGTTTGCAGCGCTTGGCCCAAGCTTGAAGGATGAGATGCTTGATCTGATGCAAGAGATGTTGGTGAAAGACGCAGGGGCGACGGTTCTTATGGTGACACATGATCCCGCTGATGCGCAGCGGGTTGCGGACCATGTGGCGTGGGTTGCGGACGGCGTCGTTCACGCGCCACGACCGGCAGCCGCGATATTCGCGGACCCATCAGCGGGTTTACGGAACTATTTAGGCAAGATGGGTTAAAACCCATACTACCCCCAAACGAAAAAGGCCCACCAAATTGGCGGGCCTTTTCAACACAACATTTGTTGCGATTAGTCTTTGTTTTTATGCGGTGCCCAGAGACGTTTGTTTGTCAGGTAAAGCAGAACAGACAAGATGAGCAGGAAGATCACGCCGGTCAGGCCAGCCTGTTTACGTGCCATCATCTTAGGCTCGGCTGTCCACATCAGGAAGGCCGCAACGTCTTCTGCTTCATTACGCAGATCGTTGGAATGGCCATCGTCAAAGTCGACGTCTTCGCCCCACAACGGCTGACCCATCGCAATCCAAGACCCGGGATATTTGTGATCACCGTTCTCGTATTTGCATTCATCAGGATAGCCGCCTGCAGCGAATGCCACGTTGTACTGACCGTCGAAATCTTCTGGTGCGCATTCAGGTGGTTCTTCGTAGCCCGTCATCAGGGACGCGATATATTCTGGACCGCCCATGCCTTTGAACAGCTGGTTCAGGCCAGTACCGTATGGGCCGTGAAAGCCTGCACGCGCTTTTGCCATCAAAGACAAGTCAGGTGCGCCAGTGCCGGTGATGGATGGGAATTTATCCGCAGGTGTTGCAGCGCGATAATCGCCTTCGCCATCGTCGAGCGCCTTATCAAAGACTTCAAAACCTTCGGCATATGCACGTACCTGATCTTCGGGCAGCGCAGGGCCACCTTCGTCATGCAGGTTGCGGAACGCGACCAGTTCTAAGCCGTGACATGCTGAGCAAACCTCGGTGAAGACCTTTAGGCCGCGTTGCAGCTGGTTTTGATCGTAGGACCCAAAAGGCCCCTCGAAAGAGAAGTCGAAGTCTTCAATGTGCGCTTCGGATTCAGCGGCTGCAGTTGTAGCCGATACGGCCAAAACAGCAGCAAGGGTGAGTTTACGGAACATCAGTCTTGGTCCTTTCTCACTCAGCCGAAGAGGTAGCAGAGCCACCGTCTTTTGGGCCGTAGTGCGCATTAAAGTCATCTTCGATTGTTGCGGGCGGTGTCAGCGGCTTTTCAATCACACCCAAGATAGGCAGGATGATCAGGAAGTAAGCGAACCAATAGGTCGCACCAATCAGTGAAATCCAGTCGTATGGGAATTCGGCTGGACGAGACCCAGCCCACATCAGGACGATGAAGTCCACGACGAGCAGGGCGAACCACCACTTGAACATTGGGCGGAAGCGACCGGACCGGACAGATGATGTGTCCAACCAAGGGGCCAACGCCATCACAAAGATCGCACCGAACATTGCCAGCACACCAAAGAACTTGGCGTCTATGATGCCAAAGCTGAGGAAGCTCACAAGCTGAACGGCCCAGACGTCCGCAGTGAACGCCCGCAGGATCGCATAGAACGGTAGGTAATACCATTCAGGCACGATGTGTGTAGGTGTCACCAGCGCATTGGCTGGGATGTAGTTGTCAGGGTGCCCTAGGTAGTTTGGCATGAAGCCAACAACCGCCATGAAGATAGCCAATATGATGGCCAGCGCGAACAAATCTTTGATCACGAAGTAAGGCCAGAACGGCAGGGTATCTTTGGCAGCTTCTTCTTTGCTACCACGACGGACTTCAACACCAGTTGGGTTGTTGTTGCCCGTCGAGTGGAATGCCCAGATGTGCACGATCACAAGGCCAGCAATGATGAATGGCAGCAGATAGTGCAACGAGAAGAAGCGGTTCAACGCTGGTTGGCCAACTGCGCCAGCGCCCAAGAGCCATGTTTGCAAGCTTTCACCAATGAATGGGATCGCGCCGAATAGGCCTGTGATCACGGCTGTACCGTGGAACGACATTTGGCCCCAAGGCAGAACGTAGCCCATGAAACCTGCACCCATCATCATGATGTAAATAAGCATGCCGATGATCCACGTGATCTCACGGGGTGCTTTGTAGGACCCATAGTAGAGACCGCGGAACATGTGGATATAAATAGCAAAGAAGAACAGTGATGCGCCGTTCATGTGGAAGTAACGGATCATATGACCGCCATTCACGTCACGCATAATGTGTTCAACAGAAGCAAACGCCATATCGACGTGCGGTGTGTAGTGCATGACCAGCACGATACCGGTGACAATCTGCAGTCCAAGTGTGAATGTCAGGACAATGCCCCAGATCCACATCCAGTTAAGGTTCTTCGGCGTAGGTGCCGTCAAAGTCGTGTAAAGAAGGCCAATGATCGGAAGACGGGATTCGACACCTTTGGCAAAGTTCGACTTCGGTTCATAATGGTCGTGGGGAATACCAGACATGGATTGCTCTCCTTAACCGAGTTTAATTGTTGTGTCGTCGACAAACGCGGCGACGGGAACAAGAAGGTTGCGCGGTGCTGGACCTTTGCGGATCCGGCCAGATGTATCATAATGTGACCCGTGACATGGGCAGAACCACCCACCAAAGTCACCTTCTTCACCCAATGGAACGCAACCGAGGTGGGTGCAGATACCCATCTGAACCAACCAAGTGCCGTCTTCAGACAGTGCGCGGTTTTCGTCCGACGCGTCGGCGCCAGCGACCAAGTTCTCGTTTTCTGCATTTTGGTCAGGCAAAGAAGATATATCAACAGCACGGGCCGCAGCGATTTCTTCTGGGGTTCGCGCCCGTAAGAATACGGGTTTTCCCTGCCATAACACGGTGATCTGCGTGCCTAGATCGACTGCGCCAACGTCGACGCGGATCGAGGCCAGCGCAAGCACGTCGGCGGATGGGTTCATTTGATTGACTAGGGGCCAGACGGCCGCACCTGTCACCACTGCGCCCGCACCTGCGGTGGCGTAGTAGATAAAGTCGCGGCGTGTGCCCTGATGGTCGTCTGCATGTGACACGGGGTGCATCTCCGAATGTTTGGGGCCAAAAGGCCCGCACGAATAAGACGGGTGTTAGTTGACCAAGCACCCATTCCGGCGTTGTTTAGCCCTCAAAAACCCATCCGTCCAGCGGACAATAAGGCGCAGGCATGATATAGATGACAGACATGACCCAAAAGGACCAACAGATGATGAACGGAACCTGTCATTGTGGCGCAGTCCATTTCAAGTTTCACGGGCACCCGGCGCGGCTTGTGGTCTGCAATTGTAGTATTTGTAGCCGGTTGCGCCCGCTTTGGGCGCACGGACCAGAGGGTGTGATCGAAATTACCAAGGGCGTGGATCATACGAATGCGTATGTCTGGGGAGACAAAGACTTGGCGTTTCACAGGTGCAAGACATGTGGCGGCACGACTCATTGGAAGGGGTTGGGTGCGGGTAGCCCACAAAACATGGCCGTAAATATGGCATTGTGCGCTTATTCAGAGATTCGCGAAATCCCGCTACGCCATTTTGATGGCGCTGACACGTGGACGTTTCTGGATTAACCTTAAATTGACAACGGCTTGTCATGTTGAGATGAGCGACCTAAATTTCTGTATATACTCCGAGTCCTTCGGAAGCCGAATTTGACGTCTTGACGCTTGGGCGTGGAACGATTCAGCTACGGGTATGAT
>Ga0209815_1000449_pt1 | contig 30394 bp, 29 predicted proteins | sample CoawatmetaG00DNA_FD_187507 | JGI IMG/M metagenome (GOLD analysis project Ga0209815, IMG submission 187507) | Marine microbial communities from the West Antarctic Peninsula - Coastal water metaG002-DNA (SPAdes) (version 2) | ecosystem: Environmental > Aquatic > Marine > Coastal ...
TTATAGGGGGATTAGCAGGAAAAAAAGACATTGAAGTATTTCGTTTTTTTCAAGCTGTGAGAAAAATTTGTACACAAGGTCAACAAGAAAAATTTGATAAAATTATTAATAAAGCTTTAAAAGCAGGCAAGAAACGGCCATCTAGAGGCAGGCGAATGCGATCTCTAAAGGATAGAAAACAATAGCTTTTAAAATAAAATTTCAAAAACTACAAGTATTTTTTAAGAAGTGGATCTAATTTAAAATAGGATAAACGATATACAACCGTATCGGTCGAGCATAAAGGAAGGATTAGAGGTGTTTATAACGGAACACTGGCTTTAGATGTACGGCGATTAAAACGTCATATAGAAATATTAAAGCTAGAAAAAAGTTAGATTATTTTTTGAATTAATTTTAATCCTTGTTACTTCTCATTGGCAAAGGTTTTTTTGTGGCAATAAAGTGAAGCCGCGCAAGTTTTTTCAAAAATTAACATCTAAAGGATATATACATTTAAAATTATAAAAATGAAAATTCCTTTTATGAAAACGGTATTCCTTTTATGCCTTGTATCAATAACCCTATTTTCTTGCAGTCCATCTTCGGATATTGACGAAGAGGTCTCAGAAACAGAAGAACCAACGGGAACGTTACACTCTGCTTTTACAGAATTTGATACGGAGGAAACAATAATTTATTTGTCAGGTACTGATGTTGTCATTGAAGCTACTGGGTTGCCAAATCACAGCACTCCATATTGGAGTGTAAATCATGCTTTATATATAGCGCCAACCGTGACCAGTACTAGTCAAATGACACCAACAAGAATTGATACCTCTGGTCGTGATAATTCTCATTCTTTAACAGTTTCTGCCGCTGCTAAACTATCGAGTTCTACCACAAATACACAATTAGGGGCTATTGGTATCGCTGTAAGTGGTGCTTATCTTTACAATGACCAAGAAGGTAGAGGTGCTTTAGATGCCGCTGCTGCTTCCTTAGATTATACAGGAGCACATATTGGGCCTACTGACTACCATTATCACTTAGAGCCTTTAGCTTTTTCTAATGATGACGAAAAATTAATTGGTATTATTTCTGACGGGTTTTTTATCTATGGAAGAAAATGTAACTCTACAAAAACATATCCTAATGATTTAGATGCTTCGGGAGGCCATACAAGTGCAACGCAACATACTATTGAAGCAGAATATCATTATCACATTCTAAACAAATTGTACTCGAATACTGGAAGATATATTGTTTTTGCAGGACCTTATAAAGGAACACCTAATGCGATTAATTAAATATTTTTTTTTAGTTGTTGTATGTGTTTTGTGTAGCTGTACAAAACAGAATACCGAAAACACCGCTATTTCTTCAGTTAAAGAAATAGCAAATGTTCTGGTTCAAAAAAAGCAGATAGAACTAAACCCTTTAAAAGGCCAATGGTTTTATGAGCAACAACCTTTTAATGGTTATGCAGTCGTATATCATGAAAATGATAATTTAGTTGAAAAAATAGGTTTTTTAAATGGTAAAAGAGAGGGAACATATTATAGATACTTTACGGATGGTGCTATAAAAAGTGAAGGGTATTATGTTCAAAATAAGCTCCATGGAATAAAATTGAATTATTTTAAAAACGGAAATGTGTTTTCAGAGTCTAATTATGTGAACGGTCAAAGACATGGACTTCAAAAAACATGGTTTTTGAATGGACAATTAGCAAAGAAGAAGAATTTAAGCAAAGGCAGAGAAGAGGGTTTGCAACAAGCTTGGTTAGCCAATGGTAAAATATATGTAAACTATGAAGCCAAAAATGGACGAATTTTTGGTATGAATAGAGCTAATTTATGTTATCAACTTAAAAATGAAAAACTTCAATATGCCAATAAAAAGTAATTTAATTTTACTTGTAATACTTATTGTATTTGGATGTAAAAAGAAGGTCCATATTCAAGAAGGTAGTAGAGTAGATACTTTGCCTTTTTTTAATGAGGCCTCTTTTACGCCCAGATGGATTTCCCGTAAAAGCCCAGCCTTAAATTCCTTTCATAGGATACCTGATTTTGAGTTTGTCAATCAAAACGGAGAAAAATTGACTCAAAAAACGTTTGAAAATAAAATTTATATTGCGGATTTCTTTTTTACTACCTGTCCTGGAATTTGTCCTATGATGACGGATAGCATGCTAAAGCTTCAAGAGGAATTTAAAAATAATGGAGCCGTTCTGCTGTTGTCACATTCTGTAACTCCTGCAATAGATACCGTTTCTAAGCTTAAGGAATATGCGTTAGAGAATGGCATTATAGATAACAAATGGCACTTGGTTACAGGCAATAAAAAAGAAATATACGATTTGGGAAGAAAATTTTATTTTGTTGAGGAAGATCTTGGAAAGCCAAAAGGGATTGATGCATTTTTGCATACTGAAAATTTTGTCCTAATAGATAAAAACAAACACATAAGAGGAATCTATAATAGCCTTAACAGCGCTTCTTTGGCACAGCTTATTGTGGATGTTAAAGCATTACAAAAAGAAAATTAATATCTGGGAATACTGTCCTCTAAATCGTCCAATAAAAAGCTTAAAAAGAAATTTAATTACACAATATTTACTTCAATTTCTAAAGAAATTTGAAATTTACTAAAAACAGTTATTTGAATTTTTTTTGCAAGCTCAAGAATATCTTGTCCTGAAGCATTTCCAAAATTTACTAAAACAAGTGCTTGTTTTTCATGCACACCGGCGTCACCAAAACGCTTTCCTTTAAAACCGCTTTGCTCTACCAACCAACCTGCAGGAATTTTAATTTCATTCTCAGAAACTATGTAATTCGGCATGTTCGCATGTACTTTTTGAATCTCTAAGAACTGTTTTTTAGAAATTACAGGGTTTTTAAAAAAACTACCGCTATTTCCAATTTCTTTAGGATCTGGTAATTTCGATTTCCGAATGGCAATTACTGCATCAGAAACATCTTTTAAAGTAGGTTTTATAACTTTTCTTGAAGCCAATTCAGTTTCAATAGCACCATAAGAAGTATTTAATTGGTGGTCTTTCTTTGTGAGTTTAAAACCAACAGAAGTTAAGACGATTTTTCCTTTGTGGGTATTTTTAAAAATAGAATTTCGATATCCAAATTTACAATCTTCATTGGAAAAAGAGACCAGTTTACCCGTGGCAACTTCTAGGCCTTCTACTTTGGTGATGGTGTCTTTTACTTCCACACCATAGGCGCCAATATTCTGAATTGGGCAGGTACCAACATTTCCAGGGATTAAAGATAAATTCTCAATTCCACCGTAATCATTCGCAATACACCACAAAACAAATTCATGCCAGTCTTCTCCGGCATTTACCGTTAGATAGACGTGTTTGTCATCTTCTGTATCGATAGAAACTCCTGTTATATTTAGATGCACAACAAGCATGTCAATATCTTTGGTAAGCAGCATATTACTACCTCCAGACAATAAGAATACTTCTTTTTCTGTTTTTAAAAGTTGTTGTAATTCATATACAGAAGAAACTGAAATAAAACGCTTGGCATTTGCAGCAATGCCAAAGGTGTTGTATTCTTTTAATGATATGTTTTGTTGAATCTTCAACTAGTTCGGGTATTGTTTTAAGGCAGTTGCTAAAATCTTCACAGAACGTATTAAAGCGTCTTTATTTAAAACATACGCAATACGAACTTGGTTTTTTCCTTCTCCAGGAGTTGAGTAAAATCCGCTTGCCGGAGCAACCATCACCGTTTCATTATGAAGGTTAAAATCTTCTAAAAGCCATTGTGCAAAATGATCGGAATCTTTTACAGGTAATTGAGCAACGCAGTAAAAAGCACCTTTAGGATTTGCAACGGTTACACCATCTATTTTTTCTAACTCAGAAATCAACGTATTTCGTCGTGCTACATATTCTTCTTTAACTTCTGTAAAATAAGAATCTGGCGTATCTAAGGCAGCTTCACTGGCAATTAATGCATAGGTTGGTGGACTTAATCTTGCTTGTGCAAATTTAATGGCAGTTTGAATAAATTCTTTGTTCTTAGAGACAATGCAACCAATTCTGGCACCGCACATGCTGTAACGTTTCGAAACAGAATCAACTACAATGGCATTATCCTCTAAACCGTCTAAAGAGAGCACAGAAGTATGGGTTAATCCATCATATGTAAATTCTCGATACACTTCATCTGCGATTAAAAATAAATCATGTTTTAAAACAATTTTTTTTAACTTTTCAATTTCCGCTTCAGAATATAAATAACCCGTGGGATTCCCAGGGTTGCAAATTAATATTGCTTTTGTTTTAGGAGTTATTAACTTTTCAAACTCTTCAATTTTTGGCAATGCAAAATTATTTTCAATTTTAGAAATCACCGGAACAACAGTAACTCCAGAAGCAGTAGAAAAACCATTATAATTTGCATAAAAGGGCTCTGGAATTATAATTTCATCTCCTGGATCTGCAATACTACCCATTGCAAACAATAAAGCTTCAGAACCACCAGTAGTTATTACGAGGTTATTTGCAGTAACGGGAATATTATTTTTTACATAATACTTCGCTAACTTTGTTCTGTATTCTTCAGAACCTTCAGAGCGTGCATATGCAAGTGTTTCTAGCGTGTTGTTTTTGACAGCATCTAAAGCAACTTGAGGCGTTTTAATATCTGGCTGCCCAATGTTTAGGTGAAAAACTTTCACACCTCTTTTTTTTGCATCTTCTGCATATGGCACCAATTTTCTAATTGGGGATTCCGGCATTTGTATTCCTTTTCTAGATATTGATGGCATATTGTTTTTTTAAAAAATTGGACTTTGCAAATTTCCGAAATATATTTTGCTTTAACGCTTAAATTAAAGAAAGTTTAGGGGGTGTTTTTTATAAAAAATGAATTTAAAATAATTTAATTATCGTAATTTTAAAAGTAATAAAAAAAACAACTTGAATAAAAAATATTTTTTCTTTTGGTTTCTCATATTTTCGATAATAATTTGTGCCCATTCCCAGAGTGGATTTCGGTTCAACGAAAAGAAACAAAAAAAACAACGGATCTCTTTTAAATTGATACATAATTTAATTGTGATACCTATTGCGGTTAATGGTAAGGATCTATCGTTTATTTTAGACACAGGCGTGAGCAAAACGATTATTTTTCAAGCGAAAGAGAATGACAGTACCCTATTATTAAGACCTAAAGAGGTGTTTTTAAGAGGTCTGGGTACCGGTTTGCCAATAGCTGCTGTGCTGTCCAAAGGCAATCATATGAAAGTGCAAGGGTTAGTTGCTATAAATGAAACTATATTTGCAATGGAACCTGGTTTTTTTGATGTATCCAGTAAGATGGGAGTTCCTATTCATGGAATTATAGGGCATGCTTTATTAAAAAATCTAATTCTTAAAATAAATTATAAGCGGAAAAAAATAAATTTCTATTCGCCTGAGAGCGCTCCATACTATAAATGTCGAAAATGTGAAATTTTACCAATTCAATTTTACGGAAAAAAGCCATATGTAAATATTGAAGTTCAATTAGATACTATTGGTAAGAAGATGATACCTGTGAAAATGTTGCTGGATTCTGGAGGTACAGATGCGCTTTGGTTATTTGAAGATTTTACAACAGCTATTCAAACGCCGATAAAATATTTTAATGATATTTTAGGAGAAGGTTTAAGTGGCGTGATTTATGGGAATCGGAGTAGAATTCCAAAGCTAAAAATAGGGGGTTTTGAAATAAAGAAACCAACAGTTTCTTTTTTAGACACCACTTCTACTCGCATTGCAAGACGTTTCAAAGCGCGTAATGGCAGTTTGGGGAGTGGTGTTCTAAAAAGGTTCACAGTTTGGTTAGACTATCCTAATAAACAAGTAATGCTCAAAAAAAACAGTTCTTTCAAGGCTCCTTTTTATTATAATATGAGCGGCTTAGATATTGTGTATAATGGAAAACAGTTGGTGGAGGAGTTCGTTCCTGATATTTCTAGTTATCGACCTGGTAAGAATAATTCAGTAGGATTTAGCACGACATCTTCTTATAAATTTAAACCCTCTTATAAAATAAAAACAGTAGTCAAGACTTCGAGTGCAGGCAAAGCAGGTTTAAAAGCTGGAGATCTAATTATTAGAATTAACCGTAAACCAGCGTCTGACTATAGCCTAAACGATATCATAAACGAGTTTAGTGAAAAAGGAAATAAGAGAATTCGAATGAAAATAAAAAGACTTGGTGTTGAAATGACTTTTAAATTTCGTTTGGAAAAAAAAATCTAATTGTCTGAAAGAATGCTTTTTTCTTTTTCTAAAGAAATTTCTTTGTTCACAAAACCTTTAATTTTAATTACTTTCAAGGCATTTTTTGCATTGGAAGTGATGGTAATAGATTTAGAGAAGCCACCCACTCTTTTGGTGTCATAAGAAACTTTAATTTCTCCTTTTTCTCCTGGCATTATAGGTCCTGACGGTTTTTTAGGAACAGTACAACCACAGGAAGATTTTATTTTTTGAATAATTAATGGTTGGTCACCAGTGTTTGTAAATACAAAAGTTCTTTCTCCGTTTGAAGCTTTTTCAATTTTACCATAATCAATGGTTTCTTCTTCAAATTTAAATTCTTGGGCATTGAAAGAAATACTAATAAAGAGAACTGCAAAAAATAATATGGATGTTTTCATAACTAAAAATATATCATGTAAAATTACTATTAATAATTTGTTTTAAAAAATCGACCGCTAATTTTTTCTACAAAATAGATAATTGTATTTTTGCGTCCTATATGTAAAAAATTATTCTAAAAATATGACAATTCCATCTAAATACGATGCAAGCCAGGTAGAGGGTAAATGGTATGATTACTGGATGAAAAACAACTACTTTCATTCAACACCAGATGAAAGAGAGCCTTATACAATTGTAATTCCACCGCCAAATGTAACTGGTGTTTTGCACATGGGTCATATGTTAAACAATACCATTCAAGATGTTTTAATTAGGCGTGCACGCCTGTTGGGTAAAAATGCGTGTTGGGTTCCAGGAACAGATCATGCATCTATTGCTACCGAGGCAAAGGTGGTTGCAAAGTTAAAAGCACAAGGAATTCAGAAAAGCGATTTGACGCGGGAAGAATTCTTACAACATGCTTTTGACTGGAAAGATGAATATGGAGGTATTATTTTAGAGCAACTAAAAAAATTAGGAGCTTCTTGTGATTGGGAAAGAACGGCTTTTACAATGGATCCAGAAATGTCTGAAGCTGTTATTAAAGTTTTTGTAGACCTGTATAACAAAGGTTTAATCTACAGAGGTTATAGAATGGTGAATTGGGATCCTGAAGCAAAAACAACGCTTTCTGATGAAGAAGTGATACATGAAGAGCGCCAAGGGAATCTGTACTATTTAGAATATAAAATTGAAGGTTCAGAAGAGACCTTAACAATTGCAACTACGAGGCCTGAAACAATTTTTGGAGATACAGCCATTTGTATCAATCCTTCGGATGAACGCTTTTCACATTTAAGAGGAAAGAAAGCAATTGTTCCTTTATGTAATAGAGTAATTCCTATTATTGAAGATGCATATGTAGATGTTGAATTTGGAACAGGTTGTTTAAAGGTAACGCCTGCCCATGACGAAAATGATAAAAATTTAGGGGATAAGCATCAGTTAGAAGTAATTGATATTTTTAATGACGATGCTTCTTTAAACTCTTTCGGATTGCATTACCAAGGAAAAGACAGGTTTGTTGTTCGTGCAGAGATTTCTAAAGAATTAGAGGAAAAGGGTTTTTTAGTAAAGACGGAAGTGCATACCAATAAAGTAGGAACCTCAGAAAGAACAAAAGCGGTGATAGAACCAAGATTGTCAGATCAGTGGTTCTTAAAGATGAAAGATTTAGCAACACCAGCAATTGATGCTGTTTTAGGCGAAGATGCTGAAATTAACTTATATCCAAAGAAATTCGAAAATACGTACCGTCATTGGATGGAAAATGTTCGTGATTGGAATATTTCTCGACAACTTTGGTGGGGACAGCAGATTCCTGCGTATTTCTATGGAGATGGAAAAGAAGATTTTGTGGTTGCTGAAAATATTGCGGATGCCTTAATTCTCGCCCAAGAGAAGACAGGAAATACTTCGCTTTCGGCGTCCGACCTTACGCAAGATGAAGATGCATTAGACACTTGGTTTTCTTCTTGGTTGTGGCCAATGTCTGTTTTTGATGGCATTAGAAATCCAGAAAATGAAGAAATTAAATACTATTACCCTACAAACGATTTAGTAACGGGGCCAGATATCTTGTTTTTTTGGGTGGCACGAATGATTGTTGCTGGATATGAATATAAAGATGAAAAACCTTTTCAGAATGTTTATTTAACAGGATTAGTTAGAGATAAGCAAAGACGAAAAATGTCTAAATCATTGGGAAATTCTCCGGATGCATTAAAATTAATTGAAGATTATGGTGCAGATGGCGTGCGTGTTGGCTTGTTATTAAGTGCTGCTGCTGGAAACGACTTAATGTTTGAAGAAGATTTGTGTAAGCAAGGAAAAGGGTTTGCAAATAAAATATGGAATGCTTTCCGTTTGATAAAGGGCTGGGAAGTAGACGCAAGTTTACCGCAACCAGAAACTTCAAAAATTGGATTGGTTTGGTATGAAGCAAAGTTTCAAAAAACCTTGGCAGAAATAGAAGATCATTTTTCTAAATACCGTCTGTCTGATGCTATAATGGCAATTTATAAATTAATTAATGATGATTTTTCCTCTTGGTTATTAGAAATTGTGAAGCCAGCATATCAACAACCGATAGATAAAAAAACCTTCGATGCTATTCTTGTGGTTTTGGAAAACAATTTAAAAGTATTGCATCCTTTCATGCCTTTTTTAACTGAAGAAATTTGGCAATACATCGCAGATAGAACTCCGGAAGAAGCATTGATTATCTCAAAATACCCAATAGTAAAAGATTTTGACTCCACCATTATTGCGGACTTTGAATTTGCTACGGGTGTTATTTCAGGAATTAGAACCATTAGAAAAGATAAAAACATTGCTTTTAAGGACTCCGTTGAGTTATTTATGATTGCTGCTGAAAAGAATTCAAATGAATTTGACGCTGTTATTCAGAAGCTAACAAATACTTCAGCAATAAAAACGGTGTCAGAGAAAGTTGAAGGTGCATCCTTTAGAGTAAAATCAAACGAATATTTTATACCAATTGCTACCGAAAACATTGATGTTGAGGCTGAAATAAAGAAATTAGAAAGCGAATTAAAAAGAGCAGAAGGGTTTTTGTTTGGAATTTCAAAGAAGCTTTCAAATGAACGCTTTGTAGCAAATGCTCCAGAACAAGTAATTGTAATAGAGCGTAAAAAAGAAGCCGATACAATTGCGAAAATTGAAACGATTAAAAGTAGTTTGAACTCTTTGAAATAGTGTTCTGGTGGGTGTTACAAAAGTTGATGAGACTCATTTTTTGAGTTTGTCTTGCCTTAATATTGAAACTATTTCGATTATATTTTAAGAATGCCCCAAAGTTAAATATAAATAGAGTTCCAAATAGTTGGACTCGCAATAAGTAAACAAAGTAAAATGAAAAAAACCATTATCTCCGTAGTAATTTTAGCCTTATTAGCAACCTCTTGTGTTTCAAAGAAAAAATACGTGGCACTCCAAGGTCAGTTCACAAATACGAAAGGCGAACTTCAAAAAACAACCATTGAAAAAGAGAAGCTGACTGCAAAATTTACAGCGATAGAAAAACGTGTTGAGAACTACAACAATAAAATTAACTCATTAAAGAGTGACAATGTTACTTTAGAGCGAGAGAATGAAGTAAAATTATCATTGGTTGGAAATACTGCGGTTATTTCAAAGCAAACGAGAAGGTTAATGAATGAAACGTTAACAAAGGTGGATCCTATCGCTCTGTTAGCGGCGAAGACGTTAAAAGATTCTTTGAACTTAGCAGTTGCTTACAATCTAAAAAAATCAATAAATACTTCTGATTTAGAAAATTCTAAGGACATCGATATCAATATTGATCAGACCGTTGTTATGATTTCTGTTTCAGACAAATTACTATTCAATACCGCAAGTTATCGCGTAAAAAAAGGAGCTTACAAGTTGATTGCAAAATTAGCAGCATTGATAAAGTCAGAGCCAAGCATGGATGTAATGATTGAGGGACATACAGACGCCAGAACCATCAGTAACGATATTGTTCAAGATAATTGGGATTTGAGTGTGAAGAGAGCGACTTCTATTGTAAGGCTTTTAGAAAGCAAGTATCAAGTAGAAGGAAGTAGGTTAATTGCTTCAGGAAGAGGAAGCACAATGCCCTTAGTAGACAATTCTTCAAGTGAAAATAGAAGAAAAAATAGAAGAACTAAGATTGTGATTTTACCAAATTTAGATAAGTTTTTTGCATTGTTATCTTCAGAGAATACGATGAAGGAATAATAAAGAAAAGTGTATACTAAATAGAAAGCTTCTAATGCATTGTGGAACACGGTGGTTTAGAAGCTTTTTGTTTTTAGCTTTCCATGTTTAAAATAGTATATTTGAATTATATTTAAAGTATTTATGAAAATTATTGCAATGATTCCTGCACGTTACAGTGCAAGCCGGTTTCCAGGAAAATTGATGAAAGATTTGGGAGGAAAGTCAGTCATTCTGAGAACATATGAGGCTGCATTGGAGACTAAGTTATTTGAAGCTGTTTATGTGGTAACAGACTCAGAAATTATCCAAGAAAACATATCGAATGCAGGTGGAGATGTAATTATGAGTGTTGCTGAACACCAATGTGGGTCCGACAGAATAGCAGAAGCTGTAGCAGATCTAGAGGCAGACATTGTAATTAATGTGCAAGGAGATGAACCTTTTATAGATAAAGTTTCCTTGTCTAAATTAATTGCTGTTTTTAAAAAAGATGCAGACAAAGAGATTGATTTGGCTTCTTTAAAAGTACAAATTACAGCGAAAGAAGAGATTGAAAATCCGAATAATGTGAAAGTAATTACAGACATAAATAATTTAGCAATTTACTTCTCTAGAAGTGTAATTCCCTACCATAGAGATCAGGATGTTGCGGTTAAATATTACAAACACAAAGGGGTTTATGCATTTAGAAAACAAGCCTTATTAGATTTTTACAAAACACCAATGACTCCATTAGAAGCTTCCGAGAAAATCGAAGCAATTCGGTATCAGGAACTTGGAAAAAAAATTAAAATGGTAGAAACTACAATAGAGTCTGTAGGCATTGATACGCCAGAAGATTTAGAAAAAGCAAAGAAATATTTAAACCTCCTTTAATGTTTGAACAAATCAAAGTAATCGCTTTCGATGCAGATGATACCTTATGGATAAATGAAACATACTTCAGAGAGGCAGAGGATGCATTTGCTGCGTTGCTTTCTCCGTATGAAACTAAAAATAAAATAACGCAAGAGTTATTTAAGACAGAAATTAAAAACCTATCGATTTATGGATATGGTATTAAAGGTTTTGTGCTCTCGATGTTAGAATGTGCTTTAGTGCTTTCAAACTATCAATTACCGCCAGAAACTTTGGGTGAAATAATAGCGATTGGCAAAGAGATGTTGGAGAAACCAATACAACTCTTAGATGGAGTAGAAGAGGTCTTAGAAAGTTTACAGGGAAAGTACAAGTTAATAGTTGCTACAAAAGGCGACTTATTAGATCAGGAGAGAAAATTAGAAAAGTCGAATTTGTTGCATTATTTCCATCATATTGAGGTAATGAGCGATAAAAAAGAAAAAGACTATCTAAAACTTGTGAAACATTTAGATATTGTTCCTGCACAACTTTTAATGATTGGAAATTCTTTAAAATCGGATGTCTTACCGCTTTTAGGAATTGGAGCCAAAGCAATTCACATCCCTTTTCATACTACTTGGGTACATGAGGAAGTTTCTCTAGCGGAAGCACAGCAATTAGATTTTAAAACCCTAAGAAATATTAAAGAATTGATAGCGCTATTTTAAATAATTAAACTAACTTTGCACCTTTAAAATTAAAATATATTATGGCTAGCATAAAAAACTTAAAAAGAGATATCAATTATACGTTAGGAGATATTATCGGATACGTTTCCGAAAAAGTAGATCTTAAAGGAGACAATAAGGAGGTTGAAGCAATTATAGATGAAACTATAACTACTTTTGACGCCTTGATCGCAAAAATTAACGCCAAAGGTGTTGAAAATAAAAAAGCACACTATAGCGGTGTAAGTGCAGATTTAGAAGCTAAGGCTAAAGAATTGGTTCTTAAAATTAATAAGTTATAAGCGTACTTTTTCAAAATATTCTCTAAAAACCATCAACCATAAGTTGATGGTTTTTTTTTAATTCATTTTGGGATACTAAAATGAGGTTAATTTTCGTTATTATTAATAAATATAAGGAAATATGGCAAGAGCAACGTTTGATTACACAATCACTGTGTTAAAAAAAGTGAGTTTTAACTCAGAGCTATTTTGTAAAGAATTAAAAAAGGCCTTAGAAAATCTATTGCCGAACGAAGTAGAGGAGCTCAGTATTTGGTTGCAATGTTTTATAGAGAATAAGCCAGACTTACTAATTTGTATGGCACTCATAAAGTAAAAATAATGCAATTTAAAACTGGTTGAAAGCATTTATTTAATGGGTTTTTTACTTTTTACAACCGAATCTTTGCATTTACTTTATCAAAATGGTCTCTAAAGACCCTTAATGTTCAAGTTTTTAATTCGTAAAACACAAGAAGATTCCAAATTTTTAAAGTGAAAACTATTTTTTCACTCTTGTTTTAGAATATCCAAATAAACGTTTTTGTTTGATGATTTCAGGAATGCCTTCCGGTAACATTTCTTCCCAGCCTTTATCTCCATTCACAATCATTTTTAAAACGGTTCGAGAGAAAATATCTAGAGTCTCTGGATCAAAATCATCAATATTTATAAGCCTTCCGTTGTTTTTAAAGAACTTGTATAATTCTTTCATTCTTGGATGGACTTTAAGATTGTCTGTATTCACATAGGTTCCGGTTTCTTGCTCCTTATAAGGATACATATAAACTTTTAAATCTCGATAGAAAAGTTTACCAAACGCTTCTAAGATACCACCACTTAAATTGCGATAGTATTTTTCATCAAAAATTTGAATAAGGTTGTTTACTCCCATGGCAAGCGCCATTCTTTCTTTTGTGAATTCACTAAAATACTCGACCAACTTAAAGTATTGTTGGAAGTTGGTGATCATTACATTTTGCCCTAAAGAGCAGAGTAATTCTGCGCGATCTAAGAAATCTCTTTCATTAATTTTTCCCTCTGCACTTAAATTGCTTAGGGTAATTTCAAAAATTACTTGAGTTCTACTTTCTTTTACTTTATTTTCAGCTAAAAAAAGTTTTTTGGACTTCTCATACATATCCATATTTACTTTAGTAACAGGTCTAAAGCTACCGCGTAAAGCTAAAATATTTTTTTTGTACAGTACTTGTGCAGGAAGTAAGTTATTTCCATCAGGCCCAAACATTACTGCATTTGTCATTCCATTTTTAAGCAGCTGTAAGCTCATCAATCGATTGTCAACATACATAAAACGAGGTCCAGAAAAATTAATCATGTCAATCTCTAACTGATCGCTGCTTAAGTTATCATAAAAGGACCGCACCAATTCTTTAGGGTTGTCATTTAAATAAAAGGCACCATAAATTAAATTGACCCCCAAGATTCCTAAAGTCTCCTGTTGCAAACGGGCATCTGTCTCTTTAAATCGAAGGTGTAAGATGATTTCATTATAGTCTTCTAAAGGATCTAGTTGAAAACGAATACCGATCCATCCGTGCCCCTTAAATTGTTTTGCAAAATCAATGGTGGTTACCGTATTGGCATAACTGAAAAATAATTTATCTGGATGCTTCGATCTGCTCAATCGATCTTCCATTAAATCGATTTCGTGGCGCAGCATTTTTTTAAGTCTTGGCTGTGTAACGTATCGCTTGTCTTCCTCAATGCCATAAATAGCATCAGAAAAATCTTTATCGTAGGCACTCATCGCCTTTGCAATGGTACCAGATGCAGCACCAGATCTAAAAAAGTTACGAGCCGTTTCTTGGCCCGCTCCAATTTCTGCAAAAGTTCCGTAGATATCTGAGTTTAAGTTAATTCTCAGTGCTTTACTCTTAGTGGTAGGTGCACTTGTTATCTCTTGATCTCCTTTTAAAGAAATTGCCATAAATCGATTTTTATACGTTAGAACAAATGTAAGGGAATTAGTGTGCTATCAGTCAATTTTTATCTTATTTTTGTTTTAATGAAATTTGATAAAAAGACATTAAATATTACCTTTTTAGGAACGGGAACCTCACAAGGTGTTCCAATGATTGCAAGTAAAGATCCGGTATGTTTGTCCACAGATACCAAAGACAAGCGCTTGCGCTCTTCTCTTTTAATTTCTTGGGATGACAAAACCTATGTAATTGACTGTGGCCCAGATTTTAGGCAGCAAATGTTAAGGGAAAGTGTACAATTAGTACATGGTGTTTTGTTTACACATGAGCATTCTGACCATACGGCAGGAATCGATGATTTGCGTCCTTTTTGTTACAAAATAGGGGAGATGCCCATTTATTTAAACCAGAAAACATTTGATAGTTTAGAGCAGCGTTTTGAATATATTTTTTCAAAGGAAAATAGGTACCCTGGTGCACCAAGCGTGCAACCCCATATTCTAACGGAAACCCCTTTTTTATTGGATCGTGTACCCGTAGTACCAATTGCCGTAAAGCATGGTAAATTACCCATACTTGGATATAGAATTCAGAATATAGCCTACTTGACAGATGTAAAAACAATTTCTAAAGAAGAGCGAGAGAAGTTGAAAGATTTAGATGTTTTAATTTTAAACGCACTGCGAATAGCGGAACATCCAACGCATTTTAACTTACAAGAAGCATTGGATTTTGTTGAAGAAATTCAGCCTAAAAAGGCCTATTTCACACACATTAGCCACAAGTTAGGTTTTCATAGTGAAGTGTCAAAAAAACTTCCCAAAAACGTTTTTTTAGCCTTTGATGGCTTGAAGATTCAGGCTTAAATCTAGCAGTAGTTAATACCAGCGTTTTTTCTTCTTTTTAGAGGCTTCAGATTTTCTACCCTTTTTATGTTTGCTCACTGTATTTTCCTGGGTTCTTTTTTGTTTTGGCTTCGAAATAATATAGAGGTGATCTGTGATTATTTTAATTGGTTTTTCAATTAAAGTCTCAATCAATTTGATATATGCATTCTCATCAGGGGAACAAAAAGAAAATGCGATTCCAGATTTACCGGCTCTTCCCGTTCTACCAATTCTATGAATATAGGTTTCTGGAACATTCGGGATGTCAAAATTAATAATAGCATCCACATTGGTAATGTCTATTCCACGAGATGCAACATCTGTGGCAATTAAAATATGGGCAGTTTTGTTTTTAAAATCTTCAATTGCCTTATTTCTTACTCCCTGGGTCTTGTCTCCGTGAATACTTGCCACCTTATACCCATTTTTGGTCAGAGACTCTTCTAATTTATCAACACCAAATTTTGTGCGTCTAAAAATAATTATTTTTCCATTAATTGTGTTTTTTAAGAGGTTCAAACACAGGTCAGTTTTATTCTTTTTTGGAAGATAATAGAGCAGTTGCCCTATGTTTTTTGCGGTAGTTTCTTCTGGATTTATTTCAATAACAACAGGACTCTTAATTACTTTTTTTGCCAAATCGACTATTTTCTCTGGCATGGTTGCAGAAAAAAGTAATGTCTGTTTTTGTTTTGGACAGAAACGTTCTATTTTTTTTACATCGTTGATAAACCCCATGTCTAGCATAAGATCAGCTTCATCTAAGACAAATATTTCAACCGCACTCAAGTCAATATTTCCTTGCATTTGCAGGTCGATTAATCTCCCGGGAGTTGCAATTAAAATATCAATACCTTTTGCTAAAATTTCTTTTTGAGGCTCTAGAGAGACCCCTCCAAAAACAGCGGTGGCTCTTAGGTTGGAATACTTGCTAAAGCTTTTGAAATTTTCTAATATTTGAATCGCCAGCTCACGGGTGGGCGTGATGACCAAAGATTTTATTTTTTTCTCTCCCTTTTCTGCATCTTGTTGGTCAAATAAAAGCTGAATAATTGGCAATGCAAATGCAGCAGTTTTTCCAGTTCCTGTTTGCGCAGAGACAATCACGTTCTTTTTCTCTAAAACTAAAGGAATCGCTTTTTGTTGCACTAAACTCGGTGTTTGAAAGCGGGCTTCCGCTACGGCTTTTAAGATCGATTTATTAAAAGGAAAATCAGAAAACTGCATGTATTATTTTTCCTGCAAAGGTAGTTTAAAAGAAACAATGGTTTTTGTTGAATTGGAATTTATTAAAAGAGAATTTTAATTAAATTTGTAGTCGTGCATGAGCGCTATTCGCTGTGTATAAAAGGGCTTAGCAAATGCAACTTTCGTTTGGTCGTATGCGATTATTAGGTATGAAAGAAAAAGAGAATATTAGAAAAGAACCTTGGCCGACAAAAGAAGCGATGGAGCAGGTTTATGAAATGAAACTTTGGGGTGCTAGTTCTGAAGCTTTTTATTCGGGTGTTGGGTCACATCAGCGAGATATAATAAAGCCTTATATTGAAACAGTGAATACTTTCTTAAAGGGCTTTAAGAATCCCATTGAAGTCTGTGATTTAGGCTGTGGAGATTTTAATATTGGAAAAGAATTGCTGAAATACGCAAAGAGGTATGTTGCTGTTGATATTGTTCCGGCACTTATTCACTATAATAAGGAACACTTTAAATCAGAAAATTTAGAATTCTATTGCTTAGATATTTCCAAAGATGTCCTGCCTTCTGGAGACTGTGCGATTGTTCGACAAGTACTGCAGCATTTATCAAATAACGAGGTGCAGCAGATTATTGAAAAGCTATATGCTTTTAAATATATTATTTTAACGGAGCACATACCTCGAGGGGATTTTATACCAAACAAAGATATTATTTCTGGACAGGGAATTCGAATAAAAAAAAATAGTGGACTTCATTTACTAAAAGCACCATTTTATTTAAAAGTAAAAAAAGAAAAGCAATTACTAACCATTCCTTTGGAAGGCTCAAAAGGTGTTTTAGCAACAACTCTATATACCCTTTTCTAAGGTGTTTTTTTACTGTTTAATGGGCTTCACTTTTAAAAGGGGGTTGGTTAAAAAGGACATGATAAGGGAAATAACGATGTACAGCAATAGCAGTGTCCAAAACCCGAATACCACAGCGCTCTTTTCTGTTTGTAATGCAGCTTGGAGAATACTAGGAACCACTATAACAAGGGCAATTGATAGCGCTCGGCTTCTTATTGTAAATGCGTGTGGCAGTTTACAGTTTGAGCATTCAATCTGTTGTTTGGCACTCCAGTAGTTTTGATAGACCTGCCAATAACTAAATTTTTGACTACATTTTTTACAACTATCCATTTGTGAGTTCTTTTGGGTGCGCTTAGTTTACTTTAGGCGATAAGCGCTCTGCGATCCATTTCTTAAAGCTGTAAAAGTTTTGCGGAGCAACGCCGTGTCCTACATTGTATTCTGAGTACGCTGTATTCAGGTTTAATGCCTCTAAAAAGGGTTTCGAGTTTCTTGCCCAAGTTACAGGCAGTACTTGATCCACAATTCCGTGTGAACAGTAATAGTCTGTTTTAATCTCTGATGAAATCTCTTCTGGAAGCAATTCTGTATTAATATAACCGCTTAAAGCAAGGACATGCTGGATTTTATTGGGGTGGAAAAAACTGAGTGAATAGCTTAAAATAGCACCTTGGCTGAAACCAAGTAAAAATGTGTTATCAGGATCGGTATGATATTTCTTTTTTATGGTATCAATGAACAGCGAAATTTTATCAATCGATTCTTTGGCTTCCTTCAAATCAGAGAATTTCCCATTGATTTCGTCAAAATTAATAGTGTACCAAGCATAGCTTCCAAAACCCATGGAAAGCGGTGCTTGTGGGCTTACAATGAGTAGCTCGTCAGGAAGTTCTTCTGCAAATGAGAACAGATCTTCTTCATTGCTTCCATAACCGTGCAGTAGCACAAGTAAAGGCGGATTTTCTGATGTAATTTTTGGTGTTCTAACAATATATTGCAAGTCAAGCATACTAAAAAAAGGGTATTTTAAATATTTTTAAACCATTCTTGAAACTGTGCTCCAAAAACAGGGACTAATTTTTCTTTTCCTTGAAGTGCTCCGAATACACCAAGTACAAAAAGTACCAATACTCCAACTTTCCCGATATCTCCTGCTGCGACTCCAAAATAACCATAGACAATAAACCTATTAATAAAGTAAAGTACATTTAAACCAATACTTTGCCGCATGTGAAATCGTGCAAAATAATTCCGTTTTTCTTTATTTAGAATAATTGATATTATCAATCCAACAAAAGGGATATAGCTAATAATCGCAATTTTCTTTCCTTCTTCTACGCTGTTATTATTCAAGTTTTAAGAATTTAAAATAAGTTGGTTGTTTGAGAAAATACCATAGACCTTCCCAAGCATTTGTTTATTGATAAATGCACTGTTTTTTGAAGTAGATAAAATATGTTTTTTTGTAAACGTATCTTTTCCTTCAGGATTAAAGAGTGAGATGTCTGCCTTTTCACCAAGAGCGATAGCAGCAGCTTCTATTCCAAAAATACTTCTTGGCTTTGAGGTGATATTTTCAATAAAATCTGATAAATTTAAAACAGCGTTCACCGCTCCGAAAAAGCTTTCTAGGCCAATAGTGCCGTTTTTCGCCTCACTAAATTCTACTTTTTTATATTCAATATCTATTGGGTTGTGGTCAGAAGTGATGATGTCTATAACTCCAGTGCGGATTCCTTTTTGCAAAGCTTTACAGTCTGCTTTTGTTCTTAATGGTGGATTGGTTTTATAATTGCTTTCAAACTCATGCAATTCGTCATCTGTTAAAACGAGATGATGTGCAGCAACACTGCAGGAAACTTGCAAACCTTTTTTCTTTGCTTCCTTAATAAGAGCTACCGATCTAGCGGTAGAGATTGTTGGAATGTGTAGTTTTCCACCAGTATATTCTAAAATAAATAAGTTGCTAGCAATCTGCAAGGCTTCAGCCAATGCTGGAATTCCTTTCAAGCCCAATTTTGTACTATTCACGCCTTCATTCGCAATTCCATCGCCAGCAATCGCCTGATTTTTCGGAAAACTTACTACGAGACCATTGAAGTTTTGAGCATATAGTAAAGAGATCTTCATCAGATTGTCATTGACAATAGGTTTTTTATAATCACCAAATGCGATTGCTCCAGACTGTTGCATGTCGAACAATTCTGCCATTTCTTTTCCTTCGCTCTGCTTCGTTAATGCCGCAATTGGGTATAATTTCGTGGCAAAACCTTGTGCTTTGTTGGTTAGGAACTCTACAGCAGCTTTATTATCGATAACGGGATTCGTATTTGCATTTACTGCTACTGCGGTAAAGCCACTTTTTGCCGCTACTGTCAAACCGTTTTTAATGGTTTCACGCTCTTCATAACCCGGTTCTCCAAAAGAGACGCTGGTGTCAAACCAACCACAGGAAACATGCAAATTTTCTTCCGTTACTTGAATAAAGTCTTTTTGGGAAGGGATGTGATCGTCAATTCTCGTGATGACTCCATCTTCAATTAAAATATCTTTTTTTTGCTGATGGTAAGGACTCGAAGTGTCTATAATCGTTGCCGATTTTATAAGCGTACTCATGGTGTATAGAATTTTAAAATCAAAATTTCTAAAAACAAAGATACAATTGCTAGGAGTAAAAACCATTTCCAGAGCCAATGAACTTCATTATTTTTAACAATTTTTTTAAATACTTCTTTTATTGAAGGCAAAATTGTGATGTTTTCTGCCTTACTAAGTTTATTTAAATCTAAAAAATTTAACAGACTTTCTTCGCGAGGGACATTATATGCGAGGTCCTGAATTTTAATACCTTTTTTAAATACGCTGTAAAATCCAGCTTTTTTTGGCTGTTCTTTTGTTGTAATGAGTACCTTATTTTGAGATGCCCGTTGCCCCGGTATAAAAGAATTCTCAGTATTTGCAAGTGTTAATATTTCATCTTTATTCGTCTCTGTTGTTATTTCAATTGTGTTTTCTTGGCCAGCTCGGTAAGCCAGAGCCGGATACTGAGCGCTCATAGCTCCAAGATTATAAAAGATAGGAACAATTAACGGTGCGTTTATAAAATTGCTATTTTTTATGTTTAATGCAGCAGAAATATAATACATCTTTTTATTGCCTAATTGGCTTATAAAAGCAGTATTGTTCTCAAATGAAACGATTTTAGAGACGTCACCTGAAATAGGAGCATAGCTTCTGACTATTGGGTATTGGAAGTTTGTGATTCTTTTTGAAAAGACATTTTTAAACAAAGGATGGGCATAATTTATAGCCGTTATCTTTAGGGTGTCTTTTTGATGTCTTCCTATTTCTCCGACATTCAAACTTCTTAAAAAAGTGTTGTAAGAGTTTACCGATAGTTTTTGAGCGGGTATCATCACAATACTTCCACCATTTTGAGAAAACACTGCTAATTTTTTTGCTAAAATTTTTGGAATAATCTTCAACTCGTTTAAGATGATTAGTTGTTGCTTGTCAAGCGTGTTGTAATTTACCTCGGGTAAGGTTTTTTGTTCAAACCTAAATGTTTCTTCGGTATATATTTTTGATAAAAAAGTAGTGGTATTTCCAATGGCTAAAACATTTATTTTTTTTGTATTTACAGCAAAGAAATAACTGTTGTCAAATAAAAAAGTATCGCTAAAAGCAAGCTTTAGTTTTCCTAGAAAATCACCTGTATTATTTACTTTAAACTGTATTTCTTTTGTCGTGTTTTTTTCGATAGAGAAGGTTTGTTTACTGCGTAATTTTTTTATGTTGAAAAGGGCAATAGGAACATTCTCTTTTTTAGGTCCTTGGTTTTTTATAAGTGCGTGTACTGTGAAGTTCTGGCTATTCTTATTCCTGATAAAAATACTGTCTATCGAAATGTTGTTTTTCTGACTCGCTGCTAGTTGCACCGCTGTAAAAGCGGTTGTTACATTTGTAAACTTATTGTTGTAAGTAGTCTGAAAATCAGATATTAATATGTTTCTATGTAAAGCTTTAGTTTTATTTTTGTTTTCTTGTTTAATTTTAAGGAAAACAGTTTTTAAATCTAGTTTTAAAGTTGAATTCTCTATAGATAATAGGATCTTTTTCAATTCCTTTTTATTCAGGTCTTTGTAAAAATCAGTATTTGTTAGTAAAGAATAGTTGTTATTAGGAGCTGTGTTTTCTATGATTTCTTGCGCAGCAATTTTCAATAAATTGCCTTTTTCTCCCCTAGTATCTGTGCTTAGAGAAGTGTCTAAATAGATGAAATACTGTGGTTCCTTGGCACGGTTCTGTGGACTGAAGTACGGTTTAGAAAAAGCAAATATAAGGGCTGTGAAGAAGAGCATTCGCGTACACAAAATTAACCATTTTTTTAAGCGAGAACTTTTGCGAGATTGCTGCTGAAGCGTTTGCAAAAAAGCAACATTTGTGAAGGGTACTTTTACAAACTTTTGAAGTTGAAAAAGATGCACCAAAATAGGGATGATAAGCAGTATTAAAAAATATAAAATTTCAGGATTTTTAAATTGCATTTGCTCTTTTAATACAGATTTCCAAGCCTAAATTTATCAAAAATATAAGGAACTAGAAATACTTGTTAACTTCTAATTAAAACTTTTCAAAAACACCGAGACCAAAAAGCGCAAAATCGTATTTCACAGGATCTTCTTTGTCTAACTTTCGCAGTGTATTATCCAATTCGGCAACGGCCTTCCAATCATTTTGTTTTCGTAGCAATAGTTTTAGTTTCCTAGCGACATTGCCAGAATGTACGTCTAATGGACAGGATAAATGCGCAGGACTGTGTGTTTCCCAAAGTCCGAAATCTACGCCTCCTGCATTGCTTCTCACCATCCAACGTAAGAACATATTGATTCGTTTTGCCGCCGAGTTTTTTAGTGGATCAGAAATATGTTTCTGCGTCCTTTGCTGGTGTGCTATTTCAAAAAAGCAACTTTTAAAATGATGAATAGCGCTTTGATAGGTTGTAGAGTCGTCTTTAATTAAAAGCACCTGTTCTAAACCACCATGCTTTACATAAATATGTTGTAGTGACTGAATGAATTGCTGAAAATCTGTGTGATTAAAGGTCCGGTGTACAAAGCCTTCTAAGCTTTTTAAGTCGCTTTCTTCGTGGTTTATGATAAAATCATGGGGAGCATGATCTAGTAATTCCATCATTTTAGAAGCATTCCGAATAATCATGGTTCTATTTCCCCAAGAAATAATAGAAGTTAAAAAACTAGCGATTTCAATATCTTCTTTTTTAGAGAAGCGGTGCGGAATCTGAATGGGATCTGAGGTAATAAATTCAGGCGTATTGTACAATATTACTTTTTCGTCTAAAAACTCTTTAAGGTCTGCTTTTTTCATATTAAAATTCAGGAATAAAACTTAAATTTTTAAAAGTTTCTTTCATGGTGCTATTTTGTGTCACTTTACATATTTGTGAATTAAATTATGACACCATCTTTCATGGTTAGTTTCCGATCTGCCATTTCAGCCAACTCTTCATTATGAGTGACTAAGACAAAAGTTTGTCCAAATTTATCGCGTAGCTGAAAGAATAATTCGTGTAAGTTTTTAGCAGCTGCGCTGTCTAGATTTCCACTAGGTTCATCTGCTAAGATTACTGAGGGATTGTTAATCAGCGCGCGTGCAACTGCTACCCGTTGTTGTTCTCCACCAGAAAGTTCACTTGGTTTGTGGTCCATTCGGTGCCCAACCTCTAAAAAATTTAGGATTTCTTTTGCTTTTTGCTCTGTTTCTTTTTTAGATTTCTTACCAATAAAAGCAGGAATACATACATTTTCTAATGCGGTAAATTCAGGCAACAGCTGATGAAATTGAAAAATAAAGCCAATATGTGCATTCCGGTAAGAAGACAATTCTTTATCTGTTAAATTTTTAAGCGATTTATTATTTAATGAAAGTTCAAAGTCATTCGTTTCTGCGGGTTTGTCTAGCGTACCTAAAATTTGGAGTAGTGTCGTTTTTCCAGCACCAGAAGGTCCAACAATTGCCACAATCTCCCCTTTTTTAATGTGTAAATCAACACCTTTTAAAACCGCTACGTCGCCATAATGCTTATGAATATTATTACAAACAATCATACTTTATTAATTTATCTACGAAAGTATAAAAAAGAAAGCACAAATACGGATGCCTGTTCCTCATTTCGCGTCTAAAGTCTAGGGAATAAGAGTGGATACTTTTTTTGTTTTATTTTATTTGAATCATGGTATAAAATAGCATCTGAATTTGTATTTTTGAGCCGTTTTAAAACATTTATAGGATGAACCTACACGAATATCAAGGAAAAGAAATTTTAAGCAGTTTTGGTGTTAGAATACAGCGCGGAATTGTGGCAAGTAATCATAAGGAAGCTGTAGATGCAGCCAAACAATTAACTGCTGAAACGGGCACAGGATGGCACGTAATCAAAGCACAGGTGCATGCTGGTGGCCGTGGAAAAGGTGGTGGTGTGAAATTAGCTAAAAATCTACAAGAAGTAGAGCAGATTGCGAATGATATTATTGGAATGATGTTGGTAACACCTCAGACTTCTGCGGAAGGGAAATTGGTAAATCAAGTCTTAATCTGTGAGGATGTATATTATCCAGGAGATTCTGAGCCAGAAGAGTATTACATGTCAGTTTTGTTAAACAGAGCTACAGGAAAAAATATGATTATGTATTCTACCGAAGGTGGAATGGATATTGAAACAGTAGCAGAGGAGACTCCGCACTTAATATTTACAGAAGAGGTAGATCCATTGTTGGGTTTAATGCCTTTTCAAGCAAGAAAGATAGCATTCAATTTAGGTTTATCGGGAATGGCGTTTAAAGAAATGACAAAATTTGTTACGTCTTTATACACTGCTTATATCAAGTCTGATTCTGCAATGTTTGAAATCAATCCGGTTTTAAAGACTTCAGATGCTAAAATAATGGCTGTAGATGCGAAAGTTTCTTTAGATGAAAATGCATTATACAGACACAGAGATTATGCAGCAATGCGTGATTTACGAGAAGAAAATCCAATTGAGGTAGAAGCGAAGGCTGCAGGTTTAAATTATGTGGACTTAGATGGTAATGTTGGTTGCATGGTAAACGGTGCTGGTTTGGCAATGGGAACTATGGATTTGATTAAAGAATCTGGTGGTGAGCCCGCTAACTTTTTAGATGTTGGTGGAACTGCAGATGCACAAAGAGTTGAAATTGCTTTTGGTATAATTCTAAAAGATACAAATGTAAAAGCAATCTTAGTAAATATTTTTGGTGGTATTGTTCGTTGTGATAGAGTAGCGCAAGGGGTAGTTGATGCTTACAAGAGTATGGGTGACAGAATCAATGTGCCTATTATTTGTAGATTACAAGGTACCAATGCAAAAGAAGCAAAAGAGTTAATAGATAATTCTGGAATGGAAATTATTTCTGCGACAGAATTTCAAGAAGCTGCAGATAAAGTGCAAGCTGTTTTAGAAGCATAATTTTTCTAAACAGATACATTAAAAAAAACGCCTCATGTAAATGAGGCGTTTTTATTTGTAATACATGCTATTTTAGTTTAGTTGCGCACATGGCCTTCACCATAAATATAATATTTGTTGGTGACTAATTTCTTTAATCCTAAAGGACCTCTGTGGTGTAATTTATCGGTACTGATCGCTAGTTCTGCACCCACTCCTAACTGTCCGCCGTCTGTGAATCTTGTAGAAGCATTTCTATAGACTGCAGCGCAATCTACCTGTTGCATAAAGTCAGCAGCAATTGTATCCTTTGTGGTCATAATGGAGGCAGAATGACCACCAGAATGCGTATTGATCATGTCTATGGCTTCTTCTAACTGGTTTACGGCTCCAATACAACATTTTAGGGCCAAAAACTCTTCACGCCAAATCGTGTTTTCTGTTATAAGTGCTTCTTCATTTAATACTTTATGTATCTCGTTGTCTACTAAGATTGTTACGTTTCTTTCCTTTAAAATAGCTTGTAATGCTAACAGTTTTTCTTCGTAATTTGGAATGTTGTTATTGATTAAAATTTTATCGAGGGCATTACATGCAGAAATTTTAGCAGTTTTAGCATCGATGATAACAGCGAGTGTTTTGTCCCAATCGGCATGTTCATCAATGTATAAAAAGTTATTTCCTCTTCCGCTTATGAGCACTGCACATTTTGCGTGTTCTTTTACAAAATCAATTAAACGTTCACCACCTCTAGGTACCACTAAATCTAGCTGCTCCGTTGGGTTTTTTAAAAAAGACTGTGTTTCGGCTCTGTCCATCTGCAGTAATTTTATATAATCAGATGCTACTTTATTCTCAAGCAATGCTTTATGCCAAAAATCAACCAGTATTTTATTGCTAAAAATAGCTTCTTTACCGCCTTTTAATAAAATTTTGTTATTGGATTTAAACGCCAAAACTGCCGCTTCTACAGTTACATCTGGTCTGGACTCATAAATAATCATGATGGTTCCAAAGGGTACTGTTTTATTAGTAACCACAAGGCCATTTGCTAATTTTTTATCACTAATAATCCGATTTACAGGATCTTCTTGCGCTTTTACCTCATTGATGGCAGTAATCATTCCATCAATTTTTTGATCGTTTAAAATCAAACGGTCATACATGGCTTGATCTTCTTTTTGAAATGCGTCTAAATCTTTTTTATTCGCTTCTAATAGTTGTGCTCGATGTGTATCGAGAATTTTAGTCATGCTTTCTAAAACATTATTCTTTACAGTTGTCTCTAATAATTTCATACTATAAATTTTAAAGTGCCACTTTCGTACCTACGGATTTTCCGTCGATGATATCAATAATGGTATTGTCTCTTTTTCCGTTAGCAATATACGTGGGAATATTATTTGCAGCAGCTTCCTGTGCATGGTCTAATTTAGACCCCATACCACCACGACCTTCGCCGGGCTTTTTATCGCTGTCTTCAATGTACTTGTCTAAATCTTCATTTGGGTTTACATTGGTAATTAAATCACTATTATCTGATTCTGGATGCCCTGAATACAAGCCATCAATATCGGTTAAGATAATTAGTTTGTCAGCTTTCATTAGCTGTGCTATTAAACATGCCAATTCATCATTGTCCGAAAACATAGACATGGTTACGGATACAGCATCGTCTTCATTTGCAATAGGTATCACTCCTTCTGACAACAAACCTTCGCAACAATTGATCATGTTTTCTCTGTGTACTCCTTCACTAAAATCTCTTTTAGTAGGCAATACCTGTGCACATTTCATTCCGTAATCATTAAAAATATTATAATAATGACGCATCATGCGTGGTTGTCCAATGGCAGAATATACTTGTCTTCTTTGGGTCTCGTTTTCAATATTAGAATCTCCTAATACTTCTTTTCCTGCAATTACAGATCCAGAAGAAACCAAAATACAAATAATTCCACGTTCATATAATTCGGCAACTTGCTTTACTAAACGCCTTAAAACAGGTCTAACAATTCTGTTATCCTTATTCGTCATTACGTTGGTTCCTACTTTTATTACAATTCTTTCTTTATACATATTAATTTTCTTTATCCAATTCTATGGCTCTATTAAAAGCAGCAAAAGCGGCATCTTTAATTAATTCATTTACATTATTTCCTTCCATAGAGTCAAGCGCTGCTCTTGTGGTTCCTCCTTTTGAAGCCACTTTCTTTATCCAAGAGTTTGGTGATAAATTGGATTGATTAAAGAGTTCTATAGCACCAGTAAATGTCTGACTTACTAAAACAGAAGAGTCATTTTTTGAAAAGCCCATTTTTAAGGCAGCTTCCATCATGCTTTGCATAAAATAAAAAACATAGGCAGGTCCACTTCCCGAAATACCCGTAGAGGCGTCTATCAGTGTCTCACTGTTTACTTCCATAGATTTTCCTGTAGTGTCTAATAAACTTTCAATAGTCAATTTTTCTATTCTAGAAATTTCTGGGGATGTTACATAAGAGGTCAACCCTTTTCCAATTTGTGCTGGTAGGTTTGGCATGGCTCTTACAATTTTCTGCAAGCCAGAATATTTTTTAATACTGTCAATATTAATACCAGCCATAATAGATACTATAATCTGACCTGGCTTCGTGAACGGTTTTAAATTTTTAAAAAGGTTTTCTGCGTGGTATGGTTTTACGGCAATAAAGATGATGTCCGCTTTGGGCACACAATCTTGCAATTCCTTAAAAGCATCAAAGTGAGAAATTTCATTCAACTCCTCAAGCTTTTCTTCTGAGTTGTCTAAAATCATGATGTTTTTTTTCTTCAATAATTTTGATTTTGACATTCCTTGGGCGTATGTAAGTCCCATATTTCCTGCGCCAATTACTAAAATTTTCATTTTGTTTTGATTAAGTACTATTAGTCTTCTGTATTGATTTTTGTGTGTCACCTCATTCAAACAATAGTGTCATCGTTTAGAATTAAACATATTTTTTTAGCACTCAAAAGTGTATTCCCTTTTACAGAGAAACGCTTATGTGTTTTGAAATAGTGACTTTTTTGTATGGTTGTGATTTTTACACTTTTGTGAATATGAGTGTAAAAAGTTTTTTTGCATTTTTTTCTTTAAAATGGCCCTTTGCGAGGGGATATAAAGTTGATGTAATTGCGAAGCTGCTTTTTTATGGGAACAACTTAGCAATTAAATAGCTAAAAATATTTTTATAACAAAAATAATTCTGGTATTGAAAAGAATATATTTTTTGTTAAGTCTCCTAGAATATAGGGTGAAGAGATATTCGTTTTTTTTGATTAATTTTTAGCTGCTTTTTTTAAGAAACTGAAAATTAAAATTGAATATTCTAAAGCTATGCAATTTATGCGTCCTTATTTTAAGGACATGCAAATTTACAAAAATGCTTACAGTAAGCCAAATAATGCGTCAGGTAATAATAAATTTAGCGATAAGCAAATACTATGAGACACTTTCTTTCAATCGTGAAATCTCATCACGAAGTTTTGCTGCAACGATAAAGTCCAACCCTTTTGCAGCAGCTTCCATTTGCTTGCGTTTGTCGCGTATGCGTTTTTCTATTTCTTCTTTTGGGAGGTATTGCAGGTCTTGCTCCGCGGCAACTTGCTTGGCGTTGTCATAGTGATAGCTTGAAACCGCAGTCTTGGTTAAGGTATCATCTATTTTTTTGTTTATTTGGGTAGGAACCATATTGTTGGCAGTATTGTAGGCAATTTGTTTTTCTCTTCTTCGATCGGTCTCGTCAATTGTTTTTTGCATGCTTTTTGTCATTTTATCTGCATACAAAATGGCCAAACCATTTACATTCCTTGCCGCTCTTCCAATAGTTTGGGTGAGTGACTTCACATTTCTTAAAAAACCCTCTTTGTCTGCATCTAAAATTGCAACGAGAGAGACTTCCGGTAGGTCTAAGCCTTCCCGTAATAAATTTACGCCAATAAGTACATCAAAAAGTCCTTTTCGCAGGTCCTGCAAAATCTCAACACGTTCTAGGGTATCTACATCAGAGTGTATATATCTACAGCGAATATTTACTCTTGTAAGGTATTTTGTTAGTTCCTCTGCCATCCTTTTAGTAAGCGTAGTCACTAAAGTACGTTCGTCTTTTTCTATTCTAATTTGTATTTCCTCAATAAGGTCGTCAATTTGATTTAAGCTTGGTCGTACCTCAATCATTGGGTCTAATAATCCAGTAGGCCTAATAATTTGCTCCACAAATACCCCTTCTGTTTTTTGAAGTTCATAATCTGCAGGAGTCGCAGATACAAATATTGTTTGATTTTGAATGGCTTCAAATTCCTCAAATTTTAAGGGCCTGTTGTCCATTGCTGCCGGCAAACGAAAACCATACTCTACTAAATTTTCTTTTCTACTTCTGTCACCACCATACATGGCATGTGTTTGAGGAACGGTCACATGACTTTCATCTATGATCATAAGATAATCTTCTGGAAAATAATCTAACAAGCAGAAAGGTCTTGTTCCTGGTGCTCTTCCATCTAGGTATCTTGAATAGTTTTCAATTCCCGAACAATAGCCAAGTTCACGGATCATTTCTAAATCGAATTCTGTCCGTTCTTTAATTCTTTTTGCCTCTAAATTCCGACCAATTTCATTAAAGTATGCCACTTGCTTTACCATATCTTCTTGAATTTGATGGATGGCATTTTGTAGTACGTCGGGAGAGGTGACAAATAAATTAGCAGGGTAAATGCTCAATTCCTCAAAGGTATTTATGATTGCATTACTTTCCAAATCAAATAGTTCGATCTCTTCCACTTCATCTCCAAAAAAATGAATTCGGTATCCATTATCACCATAAGATGGATAGACAGTTACTACATCTCCTTTTACTTTAAAGGTTCCGCTTTTTATTTCGTGTTCCGTTCTAGAATATAAGCTTTGTACTAATTGATGTAAAAACTTTGTTCTAGAAATGAGCTGCCCTACTTGAACCGGAATTACATTTTTCTTAAACTCTGTAGGATTTCCAATTCCATACAAACAGGAAACAGAAGCAATCACTAAGACATCTCTTCTTCCTGACAGTAGGGAAGAGGTGGTACTTAAACGCAGGCGCTCTATGTCTTCATTAATAGATAAATCTTTCTCTATATAGGTTCCCGTAACGGGAATGTATGCTTCGGGTTGGTAATAATCATAGTAAGACACAAAATATTCTACAGCATTTTCAGGAAAAAACTGCTTAAATTCTGAATATAACTGTGCTGCTAGCGTTTTATTATGAGCTAGGACTAAGGTTGGTTTTTTTACTTCTTGAATTACATTGGCAACTGTAAAAGTTTTACCCGATCCTGTAACACCTAGCAAGGTTTGAAACTTTTCACCAGTATTAATACCGTCAGAAAGTTCTTGGATTGCCTGTGGCTGGTCTCCCGTTGGAGAAAATTCTGATACTAACTTAAATTCCATTTTGTAAAAATACGGATACTAATTGTAATTCTATTTTCTAAATAAACGAAAACATTACTTTTTTAAAAGTTTGTTATTTTCTAAGCAAAGAGAAATTTCCAGTTTTATTAATAGCTGGTTTCGATGGGTCTGCAGGAATTAAAGTAACATTGTACCAATAATCATCTGAGGGTAGTTTTTTGCTGTTATAGGTTCCGTTCCAACCGGGTCCATCAATTGGTAGTTGTGCAACGAGCTTACCATATCTATTAAAAATATTAATACTACTATTCGGATAAAAAG
>Ga0209815_1000450_pt1 | contig 30383 bp, 11 predicted proteins | sample CoawatmetaG00DNA_FD_187507 | JGI IMG/M metagenome (GOLD analysis project Ga0209815, IMG submission 187507) | Marine microbial communities from the West Antarctic Peninsula - Coastal water metaG002-DNA (SPAdes) (version 2) | ecosystem: Environmental > Aquatic > Marine > Coastal ...
CTATCTTACGCAAGCCTACGGTAAGGCTATAGTCATACGGAGTTTGTATCTCACTAGAGCTAAGCCCGTTACCCACCGAGTATACGGTTTGATCTGCTATAGAGTTACCTCCGTTTACAGCTGAGTAGAACGTAGCAAACTTAAAAGCTTTTGCTAAGCCTTGGCTAAACCCTGTCACACAGGATAATAGCATAGCACTTAATAGTATCAGTCGTGGTAGTAACATTTTCCAGATTTATTGTTTGTTTTCATTTTACATCTTTTTCCGTCACTCTTAATGTGTGAGCATTGGGATTTAACACCATCCTCTCTAGTTGGCACGCTCTCGTGAATCGTACAGTAGTTGCCACCACCCTTAACTGTTTTGCCGCATCTATTGCCTGACCTGCTAACCGCGGCACACTTCACGTTTTTTTCTGCCTCTTTCTTTTCTTTGTCAGTAGTCGCTTTTTCTACGGCTTTCCTTTCTTCTTCTTGGTCTAGTAAGTTACCTTCTTCAATAACCTCGTTCTCAGCTTGCCTTTCAACTTCTTTAGCAACTTTTTTTATTTCAGCTTTAACTACTGCTTCCTCAGCTTTAATTACTTTAACCTCACCTTTAGCATCCACTACGTCTTGGTTTTTAATCCCAAAACTCCACTTGCTCCACCCTAGTAACATAGCCACTCTTTTCCACGTGTCATGCTCTGCGTTAAGCGATTCTGATATATTTTGAACTTTATTATATGCCCTGCTTAACGGGATATTTGTAACCGCCTCTGTTATGCTAAAAGTTGCGTCATATATAGGGTTATCTATATCTGTCTTATCCATTTGGTCTATAACATCGTTGTTATATTCCCATGTCTTTAACCCGCTATATATCTTTCTAGCTTTAATACCTATTGGAGGAGATACATTGAGAGCTTCTATTACAACATTACCCCAATCTGGGTTAGAGTAAAATTTCCCGTCATCCATTTTCTCGCTCTCCTTCATAAACTTCAAGACAACGTTCTTAACAGTGGACACGGCCACTCCAGCTATACCTGATCCTCGAAGGATAGTATCTATCATACCGTTGACAACCCTTTCTTTTTTTGTGTCTGTAATTTCATCTTCCTCATCATCGCTAAACAACGTGGCAAACAAAGCCTGTTGTAACCCGTAGAAGATCATGTTTTGAATACCACCGTAGTATACAATCCTAGATATATTAACTTTAGGATCTCCTCTACCATTAACTAAATCTTGTGCGGCTTTTTTAATAAGCCTATTGTACTGCATAGGTGTGTTCTGGAAAGCTAATAGAAACTTACCAAGAGGAGAGGCTTGTTGCTGAGATATTTTATCTTCTCTAGTAGATTGCTGAGTTTCCTCTGCTATCTCCATCATGTCGTCAAACGCTTTTGTTTCTGCTTCAGCTTGAGTCATACCCTCCTTTAGATATGTCTTAGTCCTGTTCCTGTACATTGTGGCGCCACCTGTAGCTATAGCAAAGCTATCTGCTACCTGAGTAGGCGTAAAACCAAGCTGCAACAGATAAGCCGTTGCGGCTTTCAACTTGTTTTTAGAATCCTTGATCTGAGCTAGTAGCTCCGCCGCGTTAACATCCGTCTGAATACCAGATCTCCTTTGCTTTAAAAACGGAGAGTTGAATATCATGGACACATCCTTCCAGTATTGTGGTTGGTTAGCGAATGCACCAGCTGCCTTAAGCATGTTGTTGTCGCTCCAGTTAACAAAGTTAACATTAGAGATCATCTGCAGCATAGCTGACCTAGCGTTTAAGAACATAGTCGTACCTATAGAGCCGTGTATCCAATTAGTGAAGTTGTTCACCATTCTTCCACCACCCTTTGATCTGGTACCTCCGTTCTCCATCCTCCATAAGCTATCCTCTAAAGCTTCTCTAAAATTAGGGCCGTACACAGCCTCAATTTTATTCATATTAGCTTCGTTAAAAATAACATTCTTATTTTCCACCCACTGCTGTAGGTGCGTGCCTCTTGACGCGTCTAATGCTTCTTTTAAATCTAGAGCTATATTACCTCCGGTCCAATGGGGTCCAGGGTCAACCATTCCACCTGGCGTCTCGCTAATAGAATAAACGCCTTTAGCAAACGCTTGCAGCTGAGCGTCGGACTCAACCGAATTCACTAGCGCTGTCTCATCAGCTTTAGATAACCCAGGTATATCAACCCCAGCTTTACTCCAGTTGTATACTCTTATTGCGTCTTCGTGTGAGTACTCCGTGCCAGGAACTTTTTTACCAAGCTTCTTCCTTACCTTAGGCATAGCCTTTCTAAGGTTCTTTATGTCGCCAGCTACTTGTTGCTGCGTTATCTTATGCTTTCTAATGCCCTTTGAAAACGGGTCAAATAGTTTTTCTTTAAACCAAGTGTGGTGTTTATCACCCTGCTCTCCTTTACCCATAAATGAATACATCAACCCGGCGAAGTCATCTGCTGAAGGTGGAACAAAGAACTTAAACTTACCTTTGCCCTTACCACGTTGCCTAGCTTTAGCTGCAGAGAAAGTCTTCTCTTTACCTACACCTTTAGATTCTTCTAGTATAGTGTTAAAGTCTATATCGCCTTCGCTAAATTTAACGCCACTCTCCCTTGCTTGATTAATTTTTCCTTTTATATCAAACATATCTAACACACTTCTTTCAGAAGCTGATCTATTGCTAAATTCGCTTTCGTTAGCCACTGGTGCCTCAACCACCGGCTTACTAAACTTAGGGTTTGATATCGTAAAGTTTCCACCAGTGATATCATTACCATCTTCCTTCCAAGTTTGACTTTCTGAGGCCCAATCCCACCCTAACTTACTAGCCCAAAATTTTGTCAGCGTGTTGTAGAGTCTGGTTCTACTTGTGTCGGCAGAAGAGAACCCAATAATTTGTACGTTATTGTTTTTTATAAAGTCCATAACACCATTTGACACTATACTTAAAACCTCACTAGCTCGCCCAGTACCCTCTATGCCCATCTTACCAGCACCTTCCCACAGTTCGTCAACCTGATTTTCTAGAGCAAACTCTAAATCAAAGACTGAATCACCTTTAACAGACTTGTTGCGCAAGATAGCAAGACCGTAAGGATTCGGTACATTTAAAGATCTATTTACAAGTCTTATGACATACTCATTGTCACCTACTTTAAAGCTAGCATTATATACCTTGCCTTCAGTAGCTCTGTTACCCTCCAAGTTAAAGGTGACCTTGTCTGTCGACTTCCAATCTAGATCACGCTTAGTATCCATGCTAAACTTAGCTCCAGCTTGTTGAACTTTGTTCTTAACTTGGACCGCGTTTAAGGCCTCTGAAACAGCGGCTACGTTCTGTGGCATGTCATCAGCAAAATACATGTCATTATACCCTTCACCAAACTTCTCAACCATCCACCTAGCTTTGGCTTCGCCCGTACTGTTGCCTAGGCCAGTAATGTTTTCTATAGGTATATCTAAACCTTGTGATTTAAGAAACTCATGTATAGCAGGTGCGGATTCAGGCGCTCTAGCCGTAAGGACAAACTGATCCTTAGTGCCAAATCTTCTTGCTCGCTCTAGAGCTTTCTTTAAGAACGGACCAGGTTTACCTTTGGTTACTTTGTTGAACTCAGAAAAATCAAATACATAACCTTGTTTCAGCAACTCATCACCCTGCTTAGCAAATTCCGTCGCATTTAACTTACCTTTAGTTCCATCCGGGGCGGTGAACAGTACATCTGATTGAGTTCTTGCTAGTGTATCATCAAAATCCCAAGCACTCATACCTTTAACTTCTCCACTCATGCTCATTTTAGCAGTTGAGTTAAAGGCTTTTCTAGCGTCAGACGTTAGCTTAAGAATCTCAGCGTCGGTCGCACCCTTATTTAATACGTTTTCACGTAATAACTCTATCTTCTGCTTTTGGAAATCTATAAAAATGTCTCTATTTACCTGCAAACCCTGCTTGTCAGCTAGCAGTTGTTTTGTTATCTGAGATACACCCATAGTTCCACGCACGTCCTGCATGGCCTCAATGTTAATCATATCAAGCACCTCACTGTACTCAGCAGCTGTAAGCTTGTTATTACCTTTTAGCACGTTCTTCCATCTTGACGGTGGTAGTTTGTTGTCTCCTTTTAGAGCGGCAAGTCGTAAGTCAGCTAAAGTGCTGGTAGTGCCAAATGCATCGTCCTGCATGTCGCTTAGCATTTTAGAGCCTAGAGTCTGATCAAACCCAGTAACAATAGAATTTGTTGCTAAACTTATATCGCCTCCACTAAACCACGTGTCTAGCAAAGCCTCGGCAAACTGCCTATGCACATTAGCGCTAGGATCTACATGCTCTCCTTTGAACTTTAGTAAATCTTGTATTTTCTTTTGTTTCTCTGATTTAATTTTGTCTTTACCCCATCCTTCAGCCACTGCTTGTCCTTTAACATACTTATCGGCATAAAACTCTGCGGCAGTATACAGTGGGTGCTTTGTGTTTGTTCCAAAATCAGTCACCCCTTTTTGGTTCTTTTTCCCAGCGTCACTTGTGTATAGCGCTTCCCCATTTTTTTTGTAGCTATATAAAGCCTGCGGACCATCTAAGTACTCAACACCTCTTAAACCTGTTAAACCTCTAGTTCCTTTACCGTTGTTTGTTGCAGCTTCTAACGTACGTAAAACACCAACTCTATTAACTGGGTCAACTTTAGACATAGCAACTAAAATTTCACCTAAAATTTTTCTGTTGGCTTTCGATGCTTTATCAATGTTATCAAACCCAACTCTTTCGTCAACAAGAGATTTTTTCTCTATTGCTGTAATATCTAAACTTAAGATATCTGTTATAGCTTTGAATATTTTACTAGGCGTTTTTCCACCCTGCATGATAGCTACGCCTGAATAATCAGTGTTTTCTGGGTCGGCTTGTTTTACTTTTTCATCGTAAGCATTTTTAACCTCTACAGCTTCTTTTCTATAGTTTTTTGTCCCTGGTGTTGGTGCTCCTAACCCTCCGCCTTTACTAGTGCCTGTTAAGCCAAATGCTGCCTTACCCATAGCTTTAACGGCTTCAGCGGGGAGTATTTTAATTAAATTTAACGAAGCATCCCTAATAGACTTTATAGAAATATCTCCTCCAGCGTTACCTTCCTTAGCTAGATAAAGCGTTAACAACTGAGCCTCTCTACTGTTGTCTCCAATTCCTAAGAGTCTTTCTCTTAAAGGGCTTTTAAACGCTTGAGATATACCACCGAATTTCTCTCCATGACCCATCATATCCGCAAAGTCTATGATCTCATTTGATACATTGTTATTATAAGCCTCTTCGTAAAACTCAGGCGTCATCCATCCAGTTTTTGCGGCTATCTTATCAAGAGTAAACAACTCGCCCTGCAACTCGTCTATAGTTAGGACATCAAAAGCCTCCATGTCTACTCCGCCTTCCTCAGAAAATAAAGCTTTACCCTTGCCATCACTTACAGCCACGATATCTGCTAACGGATCTCCATTTATATCCATGCCAGCTCTTACGCCCTGGTTGTACATGGCGTTGGCCACTATCGATGCGGCGGATCTAATCCTTTGGCTTGTGTTAGTTTCTTTTGTATACAGGTTTTGATCCTGTAGGTTTTTTGTTATACCAAATACAGATAACAATTCGCTATCTAGGACATCAGTTTTAAGATGCCATGGTATAAGGTTGTCTACTCGAGTCCCTTTGTTAAACATTGCTTCTAGTATAACCTTAGGTATACCAATAGCTTTATCTGGTCTAACCTCTAGCTTCCCATCTTTACCCTTCACCATCTTAGTGGTGTGGTGCTTTGGTACCGCGGCTATAAATGATTGTATGTTTCTACTTAACCATCTTTGTGCTTCGCTAATATCTGGACGAGTTAGATTACCGGGCTTTGGTTCCATGCCCATCATCTCGTAGACCATATCTAGTGCCCATTGAGGGGTTTCTAGTGTCTTCCAGTTTTTGCCTTTAGTATCAACATTACCCGTTATGTAATGAGCTATAATAGCATCATGAATATCTAAGCCTTCTTTTTTAAACCTTTCCCATAGTTTAACACCTGACGCTCGCATTTCATTTTGTAAATCAATGTCTTCGTCAAAGCTTATCGATTCGTCAACTATGTCCGTTGTCCCTTCCTCTGTATCTAGCTCTTTTGTGAAAGTCTTAGGTAGCATAGCATCTATTATCTCTTTAGCCCTACCTTCTCTACCAGGTACGCCCCTTAAACTGCTAAACACCCAAGCGGCAATTGAATCATTGCGATCAGTGTTGTATCTTTTTATCAATCCTAAAACACCTCTGTCGTCTTCGTATAGAATCTTGTTTATTATATCCTGCCTTAAAAGCTTATACCCAGGCCTCTTGCTATGTTGGTTGACTAAACCAGTAACATAGGGAGCAAACTCAATAGCGATACCCATTTGAAGCATAGATGACTGCTCCTCAAGCTCTCCCTGTAACTCAGTGTCACCTTTTTGTTTAGCCTCTTCAATTTGCCTTTCAATACCCTCACGCTTAACGTGCATGGCTTGTAGGTTTTCAGACGCTTCTTTATTGTTTTTAGTAACTTTCCTTCTATTCTCCTCTGACATCTTACCGTCTTTAGAAGGGTTTGGCTTTATAGAGTTTTTAATTTTTCTTTTTGTCTGCGGGGATATCTCACCTTTATTAAAAGCATCAATAAAACCTATAGCGTAATTAATTCCAGCCCCTGAAATAACATCACCGTTACTTTTTTTGAATTTAAAATCCCCTCTCCCTCCAATACTTCTAAATAAATTCCCTACTCCAGCCCCTCTTTTCCTAGCGGCTTTCATAGCCGGCTTGTCGTGTCTAATAGCATCTTGAAAAGCTTTAGCGTACTCGTCTTGAGCGAGATCTGTTTGTTGCTCTATAGGTAGCAAGTTTCCAGCCTCATCACTTTTTAAACCAGACTCCCCTTTCATGTTCCGCATTCTGTCAACAGCCATGTTGTGCACGCGTTTTAAATGCTTGTTACCTTGAACGTCATTCCATAAAGCCTGTGCAAAGTCTTGTATCTCCCCCTTTTTCATTGCCTTAGCGTCTTGAGCATGGGAAAACTCATGCATCACAGCTGTCGCTTGTAACAAATCCCCTTTAGCAAGCCTTTTTTGAGCCGCTTCCTTATCTATAACAATATATTTTCCATCTTTACCAACAAGGGCTTTAATTCTACCATCGCGGATTTTTTGAACTGTTCCTTCAATGTCAGAGACGCCTAAAATAACCGCGTTTTTTCTCACGTACTCGACCATAGTCTCAGTGTCTTTCTGCTCCTCAAACTTAATATCTTTGAGCTGGTCTTTACTCATAAGTAAATTTGCAGACGTATTACCCTCCGCGGCCATAGTGATGGCGTATGACCCTTGTGCGCCTACAGCTGTAGCGTAATTTCTATAAGCCTCTTCTTCAGCTTTTAGCTTCCTTCCCCTCTCTGTTCTATTCCCACCTTTTTTAGTCTTCTTGGATCCGCCCTCAAACCCATAGACCACTTGGTCTACATAATTCTGGGCTCCTTTATCGTTTTTAGCTGCATCTATTTGCTGCTTGTCAAACTCGGCTTTTACTTCGTTGTGAACGGCTATAGTTTTTTCTTTATTAGAGAGACTGTTAAACTCCGGGTTACTTTCAGCTAACTTATTAGCAACCTCCAGTCCCTTAGGTCCATACATTTTATCTATAGCACCACCCTCCTTCATTACATCGAAATTAAACTTAACATTAATCTCTCCAAACATCTGATTAACGTTTTTCTCTATAGCCTCTAATTGCGACTCTAAGTTTTTTCTTTGCTTTGTAGGTAGACTTTCTTTGTAAGCTAGTAATTTTGCGTCTTTAACGTCTTGGGAGTCTCGTGGATCTATCTGAGCTTTTCTATATATTGAAGCCTTTGCCGAGTTGTTTTGTATTAAATTTTTTAAACTATCTTTACCACCCATCATGGCTAGCACCTCTGTTTCCGCCGCATACTGAGAACCCCACTTCTTCATGATCTGGCTCACTCGTGCGTTCTGGATTTTTCTAGATTGTTCGTCTAGCTCTGGGTCTTTAAGAGTTTCTCTTATACGATTCAACTCTTTCTTGTCTTCACTGTATAGTTCACGGGATTCTCTTGACACATACTGAGTAGCTATAGTACTATAGGCATTCGTTGTGCTACTCATAGGGCCAGATATAAGTATAGCTTGAATCGCCGTCTCATTTATGTTTTCCCAAGAGATATTCATGTCACTACCGGTCCACATAGCATCAGAGATCTGAGAGCCTATCAGTATTAGTTCCTCTTCAGCTATCTCACCAAGAACCTGCTTACCACTAGTACCTATATAGTTTATAAATGCTCTTCCGTTCCCTCGAAGTGTACCTTTTGTAAGTTCTTTTCCAGCGTTTCTTATAGCTGCCATTTGAGCCCTAGCGTTTGGCACCGTACCTAAGGCATAAGTAATACCGCCTTCTACAATACCAGCCGTGGTGACAGCCCCCATCATTTGGTACCACTCAAGATCCCCTAAGGCTACTGTTTCCTCTAGTGCAATCTTTGAGTTTATATACTCACTTGAACTAACTTTACCGTCTATATAGTCTTTTTCTAGACTTGAAAGAGCTAGCTCTGCCTTCTCCCCTGTATCTATCCTTTGGTTTAGCTCGACTCTCTTTTGCCCAGCAGAAGACAAACCAAAAAGAGTAGGGGCTAGCCACATACCTGCGCCTGGAATAAACTGAGTAGCCATAGCTACAGTTAAATTAGCCCCTTGTGTTGCCCAAGACCTTGTCGTGTAACGCCACTTTAAACCGTTCTCTATAGCCTCATCATAGCTATACGCTGTCTCTAATCTCCTACCTTCGCCTTCTTGCTTACTTGCAACTCTACGCTGAGCATCTTCATTCCAAGAGAACGTAGCTTTTCCACCAAACCACAGATCTTCAAATCCTCCAGCAAAAGAATTAGCGAGTATATCCCCGTGATCAAACTCTTTATCTATTATACTTCCAGCGGCATTTACATCATTAGCAAACTTTTTAAACTCGTCACTAATACCTTCAAGACCAACCTCCCACTTCTCACCAAGATTTTTTTGATCGTTCCTTAACTTGTCCCATTCAGCTTGGTATTTGTCTACTAAATCCTGGTCGTAACCAACCACGACTAACCTACCGTCGTCGTTAGTTTCATACCCAAGATTTTTATTTCTGATCTTCTTTAAAACGTCCTCTTGCTCCTCTTTAAACCCTTCCAGCATCTCGTTGCCGTTTTCCTCATAGCACCCAAAAACATCCTCAAAGCTACCAGTAAGCCCTAGATATGTGTCGCTATCAACTTGCCCTACTTGCTTTAGATATTCTGGAGAGCTTTTTAAGTTATCTATAGCTGCTTGAGTCGCTAGCACGTTGACCTCTACTTCTTCACCTTCTTTATTTGTGAAAGTCTGCGTTCCGTTTTCGTCAGCTTTTGACAACAGTAAACTCAACCACTTTTTCCCTGCTTCACTAGACCTACTAAGCATCTCTTGGTTTACGACCTCCTTAGTGGTAATAGCATTGTACGTTTCACCGGGCTTTAATATTCTAGTCAACTCAGCGTACACGGTTTGTATGTCGTTGAAGCTTAAGTCAAGCGGCAGTTTTCCATAACGCCCGCCCTCTGCGTTTGATGCTGGCGTCCAAACTTCTGTTGCCACATCTTCAAATGTAATCGGTGTGCCTTGTTCTATAGCTAACTCTATGGCTTTAATCTTTTGTTCAACAGACATCGCAACTTGACGATAAGTCCCACCCCCTATTTTATTCATCAAGACATCTGACTGGAATAACTGTTTTAACTTAGCTTTATCACTAAAGTTTAAATCAGACTCATCTATAGCAAGGCTTACTTTTTTACTGTAGTCTTTAGAATTTTTGAGTTCTTCGGCCACCAACTCTGGGTTTAGCTCGGAGTATGTTTCTTTTCTTTCTTCCTCTTGCTTCTCAAATAGATCTAAAGCTACACCTGTAGTTTTCTCTTTGATTTCATCTAAATCTTCTTTAGATAAGTTATCCCACAAATACCTTTGTATTTTAGAAGCTCCTCCTTCCCCGGCAATAGCACTTTCAACCACCTTCCCAGACTCGGTGTCAACTAGGGTGTATTTATCATTTGCAGGCCCCGCATCTTTTGGCCTTGCCCCCTCCATCGAGTAATCATACGCAACTTCCTTCTCTATATCTATACGGTAACCAAGCGCACTTAGAGTGCCGTTAAGTTCACCTATTTTATCTCTATCAAAAGCTCCTTTAGCTAAACCAGATGAATCAACTCTCTCACCAAACTGTTTGAATAAACCTAAGTTCGCTTTCTCGCGATTTGTCTGACCTGTATTTGGGTCTATTTTATCATACCAGTCTCTTACCTGTATAAGCTTATTCACCTCGCCTTCGCGGTCTGAAAATGGATTTAAATCAACCCCAATAATCTCCCCGTTTGGCATGATGAAATCTACTGCATTACCAACCATCGCGCCAGTATCCGTAATGTTCAACCCTGGAAACCTATTATCGTCATCAAATTCAGCCGCCACTAGTGCTGCATCTTGATCGACTACCGTTTGCATGTTGTCAAGATCTATCTTTTCATCCGCACCTACGCCTGCATCTTCATTTTTTCTTTTATCTTCTAGTGTTTTAACATAAGGCTCGTTCCAATTTGCAACAGCTTCGCCATTGTTATCAACAACCATTGTTGATTTCTCTTGCTCTGCTTTTAACACCCCTAGTTTCCAATCTCTATCCGCCATAAGGTGGTTAGCGCCAAACATGTCGGTCTGCTGCTGCGGGGTCATAGCATCTAAAGACAAACCTAAATCTGCAACCTTTTGTGCTGGTTTGCTTTCTGCTTTTTTCTTAGCTTCCTCTTCTTCTAATATTTGATTATAACCAGGGTCACCCATACTTTGCGCTAAGGGATCACGTTCACGGCTACCCGCGGCTCCGAATGAAAAGTCTGGAGGAGCACTGTCGCTAACGCCTGGCTTCTGTAAGTCCCCGTTTTCGTCAAAGTATGAGCTCCTATCTAACCCAGCTTCGTCCCACCAATCTTGATTTATATGCTCTGGGCCAGCTTGAGCTTGTAGATCTTGTAATTCTTTATCTGGTGTACCACGTACTTCCTCGCGTTTTTCAGTTGAGCCCATGACACTGTCCCTCCAGTTCTCAAAACTACCCTCGACGCCTATGCGGTTGTGTGCCTTTCTTAGGTACTCTTCGTTGTAGCGTACAGCTTGTATCCAGGTTTCGTAATCATCCGTTATCCCTAGCGCTTGATGTAGTTGCCTTAAATATTCTTCGTTCATCGTCTAGGATTAGTATTCGTTAAAATCGATATCAACGGTCTTGTCCGTGTTTTGCGAAATAAGATCATCCACATATCCTCCAATGACAGCTCTTGCTTTTTCAAAGTTCTCTGGCAAACAAAGCAATTCTGCGACAGCTTTTTTGTCGCTGTCAGTCAGCGTTAAACTCTTCATTTCATCTTTAGTTAGTATCCCATCCGACATTGCTTGATCGAGTTCACTCACCAAGACGCCGCCTTCAGCGACAGCCCAAGCGGCATCTGTTGCTTTAGCAGTAGGTATCTTTATATCAACTTCCATATCTTGCACTTTCCATGTATCGAAAAACGACTCTCTTTCCCTTGTCTCACTGGTCCCGCCCCACATACCTTTACTAAATATAACGCTCCTCATTCTGTCTTGTGTAACAACATCCATAATAGCCTGGTAGTGCGTGTCTTCATTGTACCCAACGTTTCCACTTGTGTTGTCTTTTTCTGCAAGAGTTTTTATGGATTGTGTTCTTACTTCATTTAATTGCTTTTTTATAACCAACGCCTCGGGAGCTGCGGAAAGGTACGTTGTGTTAACATTTTCCATCATTTCTTGAGTTATAACAAGCTCTTCTCCTTCTTCATTTGTATACTTATAACCCATAGGCCCTTCTCCATTCTCGCCGGTTCGGACCATATTAGCTCCAGACTGCTCTACATCAATAGCAAACTTCATCCAATCCTTGGTTTCTACGGGTATAACATCCCAATCAAAACCTTCTGTATTGTCTTTTGCACCGTTTTTAGCCATTGATTTAGTGCTAGCACTTAAACCCTCAGTGGTTTTTGTTAGCTCGTCCAAATTATTCATTATCTCTCTCTGCGCCTTCCAGTCGTTGCTGTCTACAGCTTCTCCATAATCTGCTTCTAAACTCGAAACAAACGTTTTCTGGTATAACTTTTGATTCTTTGCGCCCCCTTGAACATTACCATTTAGTAGCGCATCCGCTTTAGCTTGAAATGTACCCTTAGCCGCATCATTCCTTCTCTCCTCGGCAGTTTCTCTTGCTTTTTCGATCCTATCTCTTTCTTCTTGAGCTTCGCTTTCTTTTTTGTCGGCTCTATTTTGCACCTCCATATCCATAAGCCCCTTAGCTATACTGCTGCCCGCCACCCCGACTTTGTCAGCCTTAGCCAAGTCTGGATCTACTTTACCAGCCATTGCTTTACCATAAGCGTTCATCACGCCTCCCGATAATTGATAATCTAATTTTGCCATAATGTTTTAATTATTCCTTCCAAAATGCCTGCCCACCTTCACTTGCTGGTTTGATCTGCCCAAGCATCGAAGCGCCTTGACCCGCCATATCGATAGCATCATTCCCAGACTGCCTAGCTTGTGCTTCCTGACCTTGGAATGCCGCTAGCTCTTGAGCAGACATGCCCATAAGACTACTTATCTTACCCATTTCAGCTTGTCTACTTATGATCTCACCTTCGCGTTCTTTATTTTGTATGTTACTTGCCTCTTGAGCTTGTAGTTGCTGGTTCTTAGATTCTTGCTGACCTATAGACGCTGATGCTTTTTGAGCATCAAGAGAACCTTGATTAGCTAGAGTCTGAGCTAAACCCGCCACACCCGAAGCTCCGGCCGATCCTCGCATTTGATCCATGATATTTGCTTGGCCCTGCATTTGCTGTTGTTGCGTAAACTCTGCCTCTTGTTTATTCACCGTTAGATCCTCTGCCTGGTTCTCCATGTTCAAATACGGATTGCTTGTATCTAAACCCTTAAAAGCTTCTTTTTGTTTATCTAGTTCCTCTTGAGCTGTTTTTGCTTTGCCAGCTGCGGTCTCTTCCGCGTTTTTGGCTTTTATACCCTTAATGATACCACCACCAATACTTATAGTAGCCCCAATAGCCATAGCCCAACTCATAGCTTATTTGTTTTTAAGATGTTCTTCATATTCTTCATAACTTGCTACTATAGTTTCTTTTTCTAGTTCTTTTAAATCCCGAGTGTTAGACGGATTACCGTGTACGTTATACCACACAGAATCCTCATGTGCATACGCTATTCTCTTAACACCTGGTCCAGCCACGATAACACATGGAGCCTTGTGCTCCGCTATACCTGTTTCGCTTACTACGGTTAAGTGACCTTTTGTGAGAAAACTTATATGATCGTTTTTATGTATTGCACCTATGACTATGCACCCTTGTTTAATCGTCATCTCCCTTGCGTAAACCCCATAAGCAAATAAAGACTCAATAGAGCACATATCGTTGTTAGGTATGATTGGGTTTTCTTTAGTCCCAACTATCACATTTTTTCCGTCTGCTAAAGCTCTAAAGTTATTCTCTATATCAGTAATCGTGGATTTAAAATCCCTAGCTAGTTCTGCTTTGTATTTTTTCTGTAGTATATCGCTAGTCATTAAATTTGATTAAATTACCTGATATAATAGTTACATTGTTTACCACTTATTTACTGCTCGTGAAAGCCTCCATGTTTACGGAGAACAGCTCTGCCTCAGTCGTGGAGTCATTAGCCATCTTTACGCTAGCGTAATATCCTAGTGGAGAACTCATGTTAGCTTCGTTATCTTTGCTAAATAAAATGAATTTATTATTAAGGCCATTGAGCTGTGCATAACCTATATTTGTCCCTACCCTCATTGTTGGGGAAGAACTCAAAGGGTTGTCTATTTGTCTTATCTGGCCTATCTCTACTATAGCCCCACTCTGATTAGTAAACCCTCCATCAGCCACTGTGCCACTAGAGGTTGAAGTATAATAAGCCATATCCCCCACTTGACATGAGGCGTTTATAGGTGCACTAAAAGTTAAAGTTGCGTAAGCCATGTTGTTTGTTCTTTATTCGTCATCACACTCCACAATGGAGTCGAGATATATAGGGATTGTTTCGGATGAGTTTATAGAGTCTACGTTTATATAACCCTCTATCTTAAGATTATCTCCAGCCATACTAGTCTGCATGTGCAGTTGCTTGACATTAGTGTTGTTTCCATCAACCTCTGTAGTAGTTTCGTCAACTGGGTAACTAAACTGCAAAGGCGTATCTGCTATAACCCCTATATTAGGTTGTACAAAAATCTGCCCCATCCCCCCCACGTCATTCAATCTAATAACAACAGCGAAATCTTGCCCTCCGCCACCGCCAACCTTGAAGCTTTCGCCACCTCTGACCTCCATTCCGGGTACAATCACTTGGGATATACCAGAAGTAGTTAGATTGGCTAAATCTCCACCTGCAGTCAATGTAAGCTGAAGCTCGGCTTGGTTGCTTACAGTAGCATGCGCAAAAAGACTTAAATTATTTTTTGCATCCTCACCTGCTGCAGCGCTGAAATCCACGACGCTAGTTTTTAAGGTAATCTCTTTACCACTCGCCGGTGGTACTACTATAGCGTATTGTATCACCGCGGCGTTGTCAGTCACCATGTTTAAATTGGTGTCAGCAGCTATAGTACAAGCTGCGCTAAGCGTAACAACTTTTTTGTTTACACTTACTACAGTTGTGCCCATAGGTATTATCAAAGTTGAACTAGTGGTGGCCTGCATGTTGAAAGCACTGAACACGTACATGCCAGGTTCTATATCATTGTTGATATTTTTCAACACTAACCTTGTAGAAGACCCTGCTGTACCGCCTATAGCCGTGGTTGACTTTGTTCTTAAGCTAGAGAAATTACCCACTTGCCCCGTAAATAAACTTGGTCTATTTATAGTAACAGTAGGTATAGTCCCGTAACAATCTGTTTCAGTTAGACTAGTTGGCGCGAGAGTGATAGATTTAACTCCATATTGAATTATACTAGCATCACCAGCAATCCTTGGTATTGAGTCGCTCATAGTAATGGACTCACCGTTCACTATTGGGTTTATAGTTATATCATACCTTGCATCTGTGGTTGTAGCAGGTATTGTTAAATAATGACTCATATTGCCAGTATCGTCTAACCGAGCTGGAGCTTCAATAAAATCTGTTTGAAACCTACCTTCGGAAAAATTATAATATCCTCTAGTGCCGACTGTATTTGCGCTAGTTTTACTTTCTTTCTTCTGCACGGATATCTTGTAGTCTGCCCCTACCTTGCCTTTAACCTTAATAGTGTTCTGCCCTCCTTTAGCCTGCATAGAATTTTTATAATTAACACTTGTCATGCCTATGTGGGCATCACCACCACCTGGCTCTACGTATACGGACTGTGAGTATCGTATGGTGGCTTTTGGAGTTCCCTGAGGTTCTTCTAGATTTACCGCAGCAGTAAGCGAAGGTGGGGTGTAGTATATTCTTACATTAAATTTCTTCAACAGCACGCTACCTATATATGACACAGGCTCTATTTCATAAGTGTAATATGGCGCATAGTCTGCCATGTTTTCAAACTGAACCCATGGCCATCCACTACCACTTATAGAACCATATGTTACATCATCTAGAGAAGTCTCAAATACAAACTCTGCAATAAGCGTTGTCTCCCCTTGAGGCACCGTCCCCTCGAAAGTGTTTTGATACGAACCTGGTGTAGGATGTGTACCATCAACCACTAGTTCTCTAAACTCAGTTAAAGATGACAGGTTAGACGTAACTAAACCAGCTACCCCAGGGTAATCTGAGCTGTAAGAACCAGCACTAAGAGCATATATAGATCCAGTCTTTAACGGGTTTAATTGAGAGCTAATATTGTTATTTCCAGGACGTCTAGGGATTGCGTAGGTAGTAAGCAATTTAACATCAACATCTCCAAGATCTGATACACCCGCAACGTCATCTATATCTATAATATAAGTTGAGCTCGCCGTAGGCCACGCTTGACCTACTTTAAATTTAACCACTACCTTTACGGTGTTAAGTGGGTCGCCGGGTGTCTCGCTCTCGTCTGAAAGTGTTATTGTATCTACATCATACCAGTTAGCGCCAGATCCAGAAACATTTGTACCAGCGGTAACGGTATATACATTACCAACTTTATCAGCACCTGCTATAAGTAGGTTAGCCGCGGAAAGCGGGAAGTAGTTCACCCCACTAGCCAAATTTGGCGAAACTTTCATTTCAAGAGAAGGCGCAACGCCATCAATAACCGCGATCGTTGCTTCGGAAGTTTGTAAAAAAGAATTTGTTGAAACTGACCAACGAGACTGTTCCTGCTGAAGCACTTGAATAGAATCAAAAGCCCCAATGCCAGAATTATTCTCTACTTTCACTGTGATAACATTGCCTACACCCGAGTCGCTATGCGTTATATTCGCAAGTCCTAACCCCTGAACGGTAAACTCTTCTTCGTCAAGGTTATCTAAAGTAGTAGCCTCACCTATAGGGTATCCAAAGTACTTACCCTCTTTGTTTTTAAATTCGACGCTACCGCATGTCTGAAGGTTTGTTGTTATATTATCAGCGTACCATCCAGCGCTTGCTTCTAAGTTGTAGTATTCTCCATCTGTAATATTTGCACCAACTAGCCCGTTTCCAGGGTTACCACTATCCCAGGCGTTATTAAATAGCAACGCCGACCCTGTATCAAACTCAGAGACTTTAGCCTCCGATCCCTCGTAGCCTATCGTAGCGAAAGATTTAATCTCGGCTGGTGAATCGTTAAATAGCACCGTTATGTCAGAAGAGTATTGGGTACCGTAGAAATTATTCCTGGCTACATCCACTAAACCGCTGGCGGTTTTGTCTACGTGGTGTTTCCATATACCCCCGTTGTAGAAAGTGTAGTATTGATTGTTTATACTTACACCATGCTGCGGATAAAAAGACTTAAAACTGACCCACCCTTTAGCTCTTTCACTATAAGACGCAGTGAAAGTGTCAGCATTGTACCCGATTTGAGTTGGGGTAGATTTCTTAAGTATACTTAAATTATACTCGTTTTTTCTTTCGTCATAAGTACCTAAAGCTCTCCATACGTACTTACTGGTCTTATCCGCGAAGTAGTTTTTTAAACCTTTATCAGAGATAGGTGTGATACCCTCTGTTGTTAAAGATAAGACCTTCCCACGCATTACGTCAGTAAAGTAAACATTATAAGGCGTTACAGCGATCGACTCCGGGTTAGTACCTATGCCAAAATTCCCTTGGTAAGCCTGTGAGCTACCTACAACTTTATTACTTGCTACAACTTGAGAGTTTCCATCAGCATTAAATAGTAGATCTTTATTAGTGTCTGCTCGAAGGATTTTATCTTCACAGAACATAATTAACCTAGTGTCTCTATTTAATAAAGACTGTATACTACCATATACTGGGTTGAGATCCTTGGTTATAGGTTCTGCCATAATAAACTGGTTGGTATTGTTTATTCCAGACGTAGAATTATATATACCAGACCATATAAGTCCATGCTTCCTTCTTTCCTCTCTAGTTTGATCTGCTAATACCGTAGAGGCTTTAACGCCGTTATCCATTTGAGGGGCGTTGTAATCGTCACGTACTCTATCTGACTCAACACCATTTCCAAAACTCCAGCAGTTGTTCCAATCTAGATAATGTGTTTGGGAGAATAGCCGTGATCCGGGATTTGTAGTACTTGGTCCACCTCGTAGTTTTAAAAGCCCTGTAGTTTGATCAAACGAATCCACAACAGCGGTTAAAGAGTAGTGGTTTCTTTTTGTGAAAGTTACAACATTACCACTTTCAAGATCACTTGATGAAACGAATTCTTGTGAAACCGTAGCTGTTTGGTTGTTCCAAGCAGTAACAGTACCGATACTTTCCCCAGCGACGAAGGTGGATCCAATAGGTATGTATTCCTCGTTAGTAATAGAGTTTAGCTCTAAAGGTATTAAACCACTAGCTTGGTAGTATATATCTAAATCAACAGACTCCTTTGGTTCTGTCTCCCATACACCTGGGTTAGTAGTAAATGTGCTAACGCCATAATCATTGACCATAGGCTCAAGGATATATATCGCTTCGTTAGATGAGGTCCAATCGTGGTTAATAGCTCTTCTGTAATTGTCTTCACCAAACTTTGGTCCACCTTCAGCTGGGCTTTTTGTACCCCGTATAGGGTTATATCCACTAGGCCCGCTACCTATGCCCGGTGAAACCACTATAGTCCATCTCTGTCTATGGTTACGCTCAAGGTGCTGGGCTTTCCAAGAGTCGTTATCACTAGTGGTACCTCTATCTAGCATATTCCTTATGCCATACACCCCACTATTTTTATCTGTAGTGTCTTTGTATATATTGGAAGTATACGGACGAGGCTCGTGCGGTGTAGTCTTTACGGTATATACCGTGTTATCTGGATCATTAGCAAATCTAAACTTTGTGCCTGGATCGGTTAGTTTACTTATAAACTCATATGCTGCTTGATTGGGATTTGCACTTCCTGGGTTAGGTCCTTGTGCATCCTCAGGTTCTGTAAAATCAGTATCTTCTAACTTACCTGGGATCCTATTCCCGGGATCAAAAAGATTATTCCAAAACCCCAATACTTCAACTCCTCCTCTCATACCGCTCCATGAGATGTCTAGGTACTGGTTATTGTCTCCCCATATACCTCTACTTGGTTGGCCAAATATTATAAACTCGTTTATCCATTCACGCTGTTTCCACTCGCCATAAGCTGTATTTGTATACACACCATCGCCGTTCTCCTTGGTAAAAAGCCACGGAGTGGCCATTGCCCCACCATTGCTCAAGTGACCTGACGGAAGCCCACCATTTGGAGAGATTTGGTAGATTGCACCCTTTCCATTTGCGCCGGAGTAGGGAAAACCTGCGTTTGCCGCATTTCCATCGTTATCGAGCGTTCTCACAGATTTCACAGCCTTCTCCCTTGCCTGGTACGAGTAAGGCCCATCCCAAAGATCTTGTTGTAAATATTTTTCAAAGCCCCCATACCAACCAAAGTCCCAAACATCAGAACCATCAATATCCCCACCTTGCACGGCCCCTGTTGCGAATTGGTATTGATCTTGGTCCGGTCGTTTTAAGCGAGGCTTATAAGCTGGCGTATTTGGATTATCATCGGGCTCAAATACCCTGGGGTGTGAAGCTAGTGAGTTGTATTCGTTTCCAGGTCTAGCTGTCCTTACGATTCTAGCGCCTTGCTTCCCACCGTACCTACCCGCGGGTAAATGAAATGTTTCCCCAGTGGGCAGTCCTTCCTGCCATGGGAGACTCTCTGTATCACTTATAACCCTAGCAGCTGTGAAATACCCTGCATAAGGGTACTGCAAAGACCACACTTCAGGGTACAACGGTGTGTCACTACTGACAAAAGCGCCATTAGCGTCGTAATAACCATCACTCCACACCGCGTCCTCGGTTACATTTTGATAATTAATGTTGTGCGTCCATCTACCAACATATGTATGGGTTGTGTTTGTAGGTAGATCTCCCCCGCCCCCTTCGGTATTAAGGCCTGTGGTAGACTGGCCAAGCTGAGTGTAGCCACCCATCCAGTTGCCGGCCCCCCAAAGCTCACTTGCGTTCTCTCCCCTTACATCGTTGCTATACCCAGTCCAAGAATAAGCTCCACATGCGTCTATAAAAAAGCCACCTATGATGTTGATGTGTGCCCAAAAGCTAGTTGTTTTTTGAAATTGGTCATTGACATTTAGAGCGAGAATAGGGTTATTTCGCACATCATTGCAATTTGGCCCAACGCCGAGAGCATTTGGGCTAGTTTGGACCACTCCACTAGCGTTGTACGTTCCTCCACCCCAGTAGTACACATCTCGCCCTTGTCCGTAAAGGTTGTAAAAATTAGCGGTGGCGCTATCAACTTGATCCGTGTGGTGGCGATACTCTGTTGGGTGCCGCGCTCTATTATATAGATCTTGGTACTCCCCTGCATTAGGGGTTACAGGGTAGGCACCTGTGGTCGGGTTTTCCTCTGTGCCGAGAGTAGTTGTATATTCATGCTGCGGATCTGCAACTTCTAGTGAAGAATGGTAGTGAGTCTTATCGTTATCAAAATGAGCATGCCCCGTAAGATGCTTGAGGTCCGAAGGAGTGTGTTCTCCTACATGAGTTTGCCAACCGTTGTTATTTATGTACTTTAAAGAAGTTGAATCGCTTATGAAAGTTGGCGCACCTGGCGCGTTTAATATGCTAGTTTCTAACGTGAGATCTTTAAATATTTTCACAAAAAACCTTCCGTCAAACTCAGGTCTGTTTTTTAATTTAGTTTCAAAAAGCGTAATATTGATATCACCAACAATGGAATCTATAGTATCGTTAGTTGACGCCCAGTTTATCTCACTTCCAAACGACCCAAGTATGTCAATCCTTACGTAATCCCCAGCAACAGCCCCATCGTCAGGAACAGTTATATTCGTAACGTCATACTCAGCCATTTGACTTTGCCCGCTAAGTCGCAGGATTGTATCCTCCGAAATTTCAGTCACTGTAGCTATCTCAGACTCAAAATAATCCTTATGAATAAGTATGAAGTTAAAGTCTTGGAGAGGGTAGCCCTGGCTTCCGTCTCCTAAAACGTTTTCATCTACCGAGGCATTTACTAAGGTACCTAGATTTGTTTTCTCTTGTTTTATAAAGTCCGGGGCGTTGCTCTCTATAGCAAGGATTTTATATCTAGTTTTATCAAAAACAGGGCCGCTATCCCCGTGCCCTTTTTTAAGTTTTATAAAAGTATCTATATCAACTTTGTTTCTTTCAGATGAAGGGAAAGATATCCATATGTTTCCGTCCGCTGCGTTATACCACCTATCTTGAGATAACGTATAGTACTCTATAGAAGTTTCTTTTACGTAGTATGAAAAATACTTAGCCCAAGAAGGTATTTCGTTGTCCTGGTGTAGCTTGCATGTTAATCTGTTCTTTGTAGCAGAGGCATCTTTAGATACAGTGTAAGAAGCGTTTTTAGTAGTTAAAACAGGTGTCTCTCTACCGTGCTCATCACTAAAGACAACGCCTACTTGGTACTTCCTCATGGACTTAACTGAAGGACAAGCATAAGCGTCCTCAGCCGTGTTGTTGGAACCTGAAGTAGAGTCTAGTCCAACTTCAATTACCGGGTCTTTAGGTACTGTGTAATTCTGTAGATAGTTTCCATATATAAGTCTGTTGGCGCTTATCTCTTGCGCTAAGGCTTTTCTAGGGACATTATCCCAAGGCCTGAGCAATTGGTTAGACGGAACTACAGCGTGTATCATGTCTGTAGTAATGCTAAACTCGCCCCTAGGCGCTGTGCTAGATGCTAAATCTGGCCATATAGGGTGCCCATCAGAAGGCTTAAGCGTTTTAACCGTGTAAACTGTGGGTTTACCAGTTTCTTTATAAAGTATGTCTATCTCAAGGACATCGGTAGGGATAGCGGATCCCGCAATACTGTCGCTAAAGGAGGCTCCTCTAGGGTGGTAGTTTCTTAGTATTAAACCCTTTAGTTGGTTAACCATACCAAAGTTGTAGCCTTTCTTAGCTTGGTACGAAAAAGTATCTGGCAAAAAAGCCACTTGAGACCAAGGCGCAAAAGTAGAGTATTCTCCGTCTTGGTATTTGTATCTATACGAAAATCTAGGAAATTTATATTGAAACAAAGCGTCAGGCGACTCTAGTTTCAAAGTCCACTCCGTATGTGTAGCTATAACACTAGAGCTTATAGAGAGTATCTTTACTATTATCCCGCTTCCATCACCTAGGTTGTTTGCATCTGTAACTGGGGAAGATGTAACCTCCATTCTAATACCGTAAGTTCCCACTTCTTGGCCTGAGGTAGCTTGGCTAGAGAAAGCTAGTATTTTGTCACCAGCTCTAAAGTCTACTTGACTAAGTCCCGTTAGCAAGTGCCCACCAACCCCAGAATCTAAAACCGCCCCGTCATCACCTACGTACGCGTGCGCTGTTTGATTTATAAAAGATGCGTTCTCTACGCCATCCTCGTTAACCCTACCCACATTACTGCGGTACATATCTAATTCAAGCGGTTGAGTTGGCGCTTTTTTAATTACGGTTACATTGCTTTCAGTTACATATACAGGGTAGCCCTCTGACCCATGCATCATTACAACAACATAAGTATCATCCCCGCCTTCTACCTCGATCTTAGCTTTAGTTAATCTGGTGTGAAAATAACCTGTATCCCCGGAGTAAGTGTTGTCGAATATTCCAAATGCTTCGGAGGATCCGCCTGTACCAGCTATACATCTTGGGATATTTATTTTCTTTGGCTCACGAGTATTATCTGTCCAGTATATAAAATTATCTAGTATGTTTATACCCGTAATTAGTATATCTTTCTTAAACCACAAAACCCTAGGCGCTCGAAAAGTTACTGAAGTTGACGCTGCGGAAAGACTAGAGAAGTCAACCCCGTCTTTAGATAGGTGGATTTTCCAATCAGTTGTTCCAGCTACGTATTCTATTTTTTTAACTTTTAAACCATCCCCTTCTTCGTACACAACAGAGTTGAAAGTGCCCTCAACCTCCATACCTACTCTAACACCAGTTGTATTCGTGGTGGTGGCAGCGTCAATAAGTATGTAACCTTGAGCGGTTCCAGTGACGGCTGTAGAAACAGTAGTTTTAACACTATATATATCGACAAAGACATACCTATGCCTCTCTCTTACAGAATCATACTCTAGGATGTAATCCTTACGTAAGTCTTCAGATCCATTTGAGTTGGATTTATCTCCTCCTGAAACAAAGTAGTAGATCTTGTCTTTATCTACAGCCGCAATAGATGCCACACATGTAGCGTTGGCTGGGACACTATACACTCCACTAGATGAAAGCATAGTATTATACTGAGTGTTCCCTCTTATAGTTTGCACGGTGCCTACGTTAGAACCTTCAGATGTAGATATCTCAATATTATTAGCATCTCTATGCTGCCCAGGCGGAACAAGTCTGTCGTCAACATCCTTGTTCATTACGGCTTTAGAAAATGTCCTTTTTAACTCTGGCATGTCTTAGTGTTTAATCATCTTAGAGCTTCCTCTAAGTATTTGAGTTAACTCTTCTATTTTAAGATTTGATAATCTTAACTTTGCTTTTCTAGTCTCTGCAAATCTCTCTTTCTTGACTTGAGCTAGTAACCCACCTGGAGTATCTTTCCTGGCTAGTAGCACCCCATATAGAATATGTTTGTATATAGCTTCTTCCGCAAGCTTTGGCACCATGCTTTTGGTAAGATCTATTGCTTGGCTAGTAGAGCTAGTGGCCGCGATCCCGTCGCTTATGTATCTTAATATCACAGTCTTTCCGCTTATGTTAGAGCTAAAGTGAAACTTTCCAGCGCTTTCGTCTATAAAAAAGCTACCGTTAGATTGTGCGTGTTGAGGATCAATACCATACCTAGCACCTAGCAAGTTGCCATACTCATCATCCATGTTGTCCGCATCCACAGAACCTATGTCTGAAGTTGAATTGCTCTTGTATTTAGTGAGCGTATCAGATGATTCAACAGTATCATCTTCTTGCCCTACAAAATCTAAATCAGTTGTTGTTCCGTCAGTGTCCCAACCTCCCCATGCTTGAACAAGCGCATCGTTATCTGTGTCTACATTTAAAGGGTTTGAAGTTTTGCTAGTAGGATATATAATCCTTTCAATACCATTGCTATCGCTCCAGGATAGTTTAACGTAGTTAACATAGTCAAGTGGCATGACTAAAACTAAAGTAGATGGTATAACCACCTCCCAATCTTTAGTAGATTTAAGTGTATCGTAACTCAGTTCCTGCAACCCGCGCATAGCATGAAAGTTAACATCGTTGAGCACTACGTTCTCACATATTTTGCCAGCACCTACATATGTAGCGGCAAAAGAATCTATGATCTCGCTCAGTGGAATGTACTGATAGCTACCATGGTCTCCGTTGATACCATAGTATTCTTGGGCTGGATTTCTTACTATTCCCATTTAATTACGCGTTTTGGATTGTTTGCTCGTTTACACCTTTTTGAGAGGCTATCTGTACTAGCCCTGATTTCGCTATAACTATACCGGCTAATTCAAGGATCTTGAAAACCAGCGTATCCTCCTCGGACCTGTGTAGTTCAAAATGAACCGCCACTGTTGCGTTATATAAAGCTTTTTTATTAACAACTACATATGCCCAGTTTACCGCAACTGGGACCCTAAAGCATTCCACTTTAACCCCCGATGAAGCAGGGGCTGTGCTACCAGCGTACACCTGTATGTCCTTACCTGTTTCTCTACTACTGCAATATATAGGGGCTTGACCTGAAGTTGTTGCCATGTGGCGGGTTGACGACTTAAAGCGCTGCGCTTCAAAAACACTAACCTTTTGACACGGCTCGTTGGCAGATAAGACCATGCCAGTTTGGTATATAACATGAGAACCACTTGACGTTACTGACGGAAAAGTTGTCCCACTTGCTACGTCTTCAAAAGACTGAAAGGGACCTAGTTTTCTATCAAGCAATTCCCCTATGTCCGTCTCATCCACCTCATTTGTTTTGTCTTTTTCTAATCTATCTCTTTGATTCTTAGCATAAAAGTAGGCCTCAAAAATGCTCATTTGAGCCTGGTTTGCCAATAAGTTAAACTCTTGTGGAGTGATATAACCGCGTTGCTCTTTATTCGCAAGGGCTAATACTCTCTGATATATTGTGTCTACACTTATTGCCATAATTCTTTTTTTGTAGTTTTGCAACCACCCCGAAGGGCAGTTGCATCACCATTGATTATTAATTTAATCGTTTTTCTATATTGGAGTATATCTCCATTCCTTCGTCAGTCTTAAACCATTGGGCTAAAGCTGAATATGGATGTTCATCAAAAGGTACAGTCATTAACTTCCTGTCATTAGTTCCCCATGAGAACGTTCTTTGGTCAGGAGACAGCTTAATAATACCTGCTTCTGTAGCTTTTATACCAAAGTTTCTAAGCATTACATTATCGTCATTAACAAGATCTAGGAACAGCTGAGGGTTTTTCTTAGCATACAGTAGTAAATCTCGTTTAAGCTCCTTAGAACTCATCTCTGATACCTTAGAACCAATCTCAACCCTCATTACAGCTTCTGCCATGTCTATGTCTAGGTTTTTTGCTGCTATTAAAGCCTCGACCTCAAATTCAAGCCAGTCTAATTGAGATTCTGCTACTTTTTGAGGTTTGTACTCATAAAATATTTGATCTCTTTGGGGATGGTATAAAGAAAGTAGCTTTTGTAAAACGGTTTCGTTTCTAGGTACAAATAGACTGCCAGATCTAAAAATGATATGAGCTAATCTTTCATCACCTTTCATTTCATCAACAAAAGGCGTTTGTTGGTTTTTGCAATACTTAATTTCTCTTTCAAAACCTTTCTCTTCATCAAACCAGTAAATACCCGCGGCTTTGATCATTCTACTTAAAGGTTTCTTATTACCTTTTAAGTAGTAAACTCTATCTTTAATCTCCCAAGTATCTCTCTTAGGCAGTTCTTTTACAATTGGTTTAGGCTCCGGTTTTGGAGCTTCAAGTACAACTGTTTCTTCTACGTAGGGTTCTTGAACCTCTACTTTTTTTGTTTGCTTTTTAGCCATAATATAATAAAATAAAAAATTAATATAAAACTACCCCACCCGAAAGCAGGGTAGTTTCACCAAATATAATATACTCCTAGTTCATTAACATGAAGTTGTTCGCGCCTTGTACTATCAAGCAACGCTCAGATAACATGTGGATCTGCATCGCATCAAGTGCTGATGTAGTCGCTCCAACTGAACCAGTTGTCCATGTCTTCATTTTGCGGTTGTCAGTAGCAGAAGCTCTGTAACGAACGTGTAGGAAAGGACGCTTAAGGTTCTTGCCTAACTGCTGATCGTAGACTGTTGAAGTACCTGCTGGGATAATGACCCCACGGATAGCTCCTGCAGCGTAAGCAGCGTTAACACCTCCACGTGTAGCTAAGTCGTTTAAGTAACGGAAATCTGACTTATAGAAATCGTAAGATCCACGACGGAATCCAGAGAATCCTAAGTTAAGAGCCATATCCTCCTCGTTGTTGAATACTCCATAAGAAGTACCTCCAGCACCGTAAGAATTCATAGAAGCTAACATGTCATCCATAGCTAGAGACGTAGCTCTATTCACAAACATCATATTCTCTTCAATAGCACCTTGCTTATCAAACTCTGCTAGAATAGCATCAAACTCCGCTAAGTCAGTAGCAGCGTTAACGCCAGTAACACCTGACGTCATGTTTCCACGAGCCTCAATAGCAGCGAATAAACCTTCAGTTCCAACACCGTTAGTGCCGTCAGCTCCATACAAGAAATCATCTACCCCAGAAGCTGGGTCGTCAAGACGATTTATTTCAGCCTCAAGCATAGACATCTCCAAGTAATCGTTGAAACGAGCACGAGTATCAGACTCAGCTTTTAAGTACCAAAGGAAACCTGAAGCTCCATCTTCAGCAGCGATCTCTACCCAACCAATTTTAGACGCGTCAGATCCTGACACTTCGTAGTAATCCTTTAAGATAATTGGTTTGTTAGAAAAAGTTTTGAATGAAGGCTCATTAGCACCTCTTGCATCAACCGTAGCTGCGCCAGCAGCGTTGTAACCAACACCCTTAGCGTACTCAGAACCGTAAACAAATAGTGTCACAGAAGAATCCGCAGTGTTTCCAGTTGTTGGAATTGTAGTGCCATCGTAAGCAGCTACAGTGATATCAGCAGAAGTAGCAGCGGTTAGATTAACAAGTGTAACTACACCTTTGTAAACCCCGGTAGGAGCCGCTACAATAACAGTGTCGTTCAACCGAACACCATGAGTTAACATTCCGTCTGCTGCAAAACCATTACCATCAATATCAGATTGAATAGTAATAATATTGTTGTCATCTATATCACACTTATAAGATAAGTGTAATCTACCTTGCTCAGACCAAATAACTTGGTCGGCGCTCATAGATTCTTCAGCCCCAACTTGTGAAAGGAAACCTGAGATTGTTCTTTGTCCGAACACCTCAGCCTCTTTCTCCATAAGGTCTGGTACATATTGTTGTCCCCAACCTGCGTTTGACGCAGATGAGAGATCTAGATAGTTTGAAGATAACGCCTGCTGAATTGCAGCTGGTACGCTATTTAAACTGTTTCCTCCTGTAATAGCCATAATTTTTAATTTTTAATTTTTGTTTTTGTTTTTAATTTTGAACTTAAAAGAGGCGGAATCATCACCTAGTACCCTTACTTTCGTGCCCCCAACCTGGCTTTCCCCATAAGAGGATCTAGCCGTCGTGTTGATGTTCTTGGCTTTGGCCACACTGTCTTTCAGTGCATCTGCCTTGCCTTGTTCGTAAAAGTGATTAGCGACTGCGTCTGCATTCATAGCTGTGTACAAACTCTTATGGTAACCTTTAGCATCTGACAGTGCGTTGTCTTCGCCCAAAAACTTTTTGGTGAAATTTGTAATGTCGCTTTGGGTTTCCTTTATTTGGCTTGCGTCCTTAACGTTAAATCTAAACTTTTTATCCCCAACATTGTATTCAAAACCTTTGAACTTGTCGTTGAAAACCTGATCGGTCTTCTTGGTGAATTTAGACTTTTGTTGTTGAGCTACTTTCTGGGTCTGCTCTGACTCTTTATTGTATCGGTCAAAGAAATTTATAGCTTTCTGCTGCTCAGTTGTGAGCTTGCTTCCTGCTTTAATCTCTTCGTAGTATTTAGACTTTTGCCCGTCTAAGTAGGTCTTGGCCTCGGCAACTTGCTCTTTGAGGGCCAATTTTTTACGTTTAATATCTCTTTCATCATCTATATCCTCGTCAAATGAGAATTTATCTTCCATAAGGAAGTTAATCTCCTCCGAGTCTAAATGAGGTTTAGTTTTTTTGTAGTACTCTAGCATAGCGTCTTGATCGTCTAGATCTTTAACGTCCTTGTTAAGGTTAACGTAATCGCTAAGGTCTCCACCAGTCTCATCCATAAAGTTTAATAACTTTTGAACGTTTTCCGGCAACTCTTTCCCCGACTCAAGCGCCTCCGCAACCTCTTCAATAACCTCCTCCTCAGTTATCTCTTCAATCGCGGGTACTTCGTCGCTAGACTCTTCTTCTTGTGCAACTTCTGCAATAACCTCTTCGAGATCGGTTTGATTTTCATCTACTGTTTCTACTGGTTTACTTAAATCTACTTTGACAACGTCTGGATTATCTTTGCTTTCAAACTTTTCTAGATCAAGCTCGGGAGCTTGTTCTTCTACAGCCTCTACTTGGGGTTCTTCTTGGACAACCTCTTCAGCTACTTCTTTGTTTTTTACTTCTTCCATAATATATTATATAATTAATTACCAATTTGTGGGTTAAATTTATCTAAACCCATTCCGCCTCCTAGGATATCATTACCTGAAGACTCGAACTTTTTAGCTGTTGCTTTTACAACTTCTCGCTTATCTTTACCTCGCTCTTTCATCCCCTCTACTTTCTCTGTTGACTGACGCTCTTGATCGCGAAGACTTTGATTTAAGTCAAACTCAAACTGCATTAGCTCTTTCTTTAATCTAACCTCCTCTTGAAGATGAGTTAATTTAGTCTGACCTTTTGTTTGTTCTAGTTGAAGGTCTATTTGAGCTTTTGCCTGATTTTTTTGTATCTCAGACTGAGCTGCGGCTTGTTGAGTTTGCGCATTTGCTTGTGCTTGCGCTTGAATGTTTTCTTGCTGGGCTTTCTGTTCACGCTCTTGCTTTTTCTTGCGCTTTATCTTCAACAGTTGGTTAGCAAGTTTAACGTTCCTTACCTCCCTGATATCTATAGCGTCGTCTAAATCAATCAACTGCTGAGCCAAAGCTGTTTGTATGTTGTTCTCAAGAAGCTGCTTCTCCTCCTCGTCTGGTTCTAGTTCTATAAATATACCAAAGTCATACAAGTGTAACTCGGACATCTCTTTTAATGTAGCTACATTATGTGCTCCTATCGCCTGAACAAAAGCATCAGCCGTAGGTGAATATTCAAGTATGTCTGATATTCTTAACGAAAGAGCCTCAGCTACTTCAGAGGTTAAAAACATTGATGACAACAGTATATGCCTAGTCGCTACGTTAGAGTTAGCCGCAGCTAACTTCTGAATTCCCACTAATGACTTAGGGTCTGGTGTGCTAGCGTCTCGAGCTTCGTTTAAACCCGTTACATCCCGAATCATTTGTAGATAATAGTTGTAAGTTTGGATTAAATTACCCATCTTGTTTTGACCAGCCCCGTTGGATATCTGCTGTATAGGAATTTTCCCTGGGTTTTGATCACCATCCCCGTTCAAGCTCCTACCGATTACACTACCCGTCTGGAAAAACATATTTAAAGCTTCCTGCGGGTTGTAGTTTGTTCCATTACCTAAATCTATCTCAGCAAGACCATCAGCATCGAGGTACACCCCATCAGGTACCATACGTGACAAGACTTGCTGCAACTTAAGATGTGTGAGCTGAATCATATCAGCAAACCCAGTAATTCTACTAACTAAAGACTCTATTCTACCTTCATACATTCTAGGCGCAACTAAAGAGTAATTCATTTTAACTTTGTTAAAATCGCTCTTACTACGCATCATGTTCTCTGCCTTCTGCCACTTGATAAGTTTGTCCGTGCCAAGCACCATAGCCCCTTCAAACACACACTCTACAGATCTTTGTATTCTAGAGTAACCACCCTCTTTGTCTTTGGGAGGATTAAATGTATCGGGTTTTTCTATAGCCTTATATCCGCCGCTACCTGTTTCTTTAACCTTATACACATCATTAGTGTACGTTCTGTAGTTGAAATATAAAACTTGGACCTTGTTCTTATCTGTTTCGTGTACCCTTCTACCCCGTATATGTCGCGCTGACGAATTAGAGTGTATGTCCTCTAGATCTGCTTCAGTTAGATTGTCAAACTCTCTAGCTAACTCATTAATTGGAATTGTTTTAATTTCTCCAATATAGTATATATCATCAAAATATGGCGACTCCGTGTAAGAGTAAACAATGTTTGCTGGGTCAACGTATTCAACACTTACCCCATCGCTCCAGTTAAAATTCGTTTTAACACAAGCTATACCTAGCACCGCTAAGTCGTAAAGTAGTCTGCGTCTAGTTAGATCGTATTTATTACCGTCTAGTAAAACGTTTATCGCTTGCTCCTCCGCAATC
>Ga0209815_1000454_pt1 | contig 30162 bp, 52 predicted proteins | sample CoawatmetaG00DNA_FD_187507 | JGI IMG/M metagenome (GOLD analysis project Ga0209815, IMG submission 187507) | Marine microbial communities from the West Antarctic Peninsula - Coastal water metaG002-DNA (SPAdes) (version 2) | ecosystem: Environmental > Aquatic > Marine > Coastal ...
GCGTATACTGAAGTAAATCCAAGTATTAAACTAAATATTAGTGTTAACTTTTTCATTTATATTGCGCTCCTATCATTTGATTCATTAATTTATCTTGACCTAAACTTCTAAACATTTTGTTGTTGTCTACTATCTTTCCACCTGGTAACGAAGTTGTATCACGATATACTCCCCCTGAAATCTGTGCTACATAATAAGAGTTAATGTTTGTAGCTTGATTTATTGTTTTTAAAAGTGATGCTTGAGAGGCTGTGTTAGCTATTGTTAAAGCATTTTCAGAAGCAGCCATTGCTATTTCTAGTCTTTCTTTTTCTTCATCATCTTCTTCTGTTTCTCTAACTTCTTCATCTTTGTCAATTCCCACGCCATCCGTTTCCTCTGTTGCATCCTTGACAAATTCATCTTCCAAAGCATCGTAGATTTTAAATTTTGGTATTACAGGTAAAGGTGGTATGTAGTTAGGGCAACTTTTATCATTTTGTGCGTTCCTACATAAATCCCATCTATACATATAAATTACACTTGCATCTTCTACGCTACCTGTACCTGTTGTAGCTATGCTTCCTTTTCCAAATAACTCTATTGGTGTGTACGGTATAGGTATAAATTTCCGTATTTTTATTCCATATTTGTTAGACCAATCTTCTGTATCTTTCCAAATATAGCCACCATCTAAATCTTCATTGCCTACTGTAACTGTAAAGTCATCTTCTTTTTCTTTTACTGCTGTGTAGTTATAAATTACACCACTAATATCTAAACCTGTTTCAGTACTTACACCAAGTGTTGGTGTGTTCATTTGCCAAGTGTAACCATATATAGCAGCGTTACTTGTGTAGCCAAATGTGTAACTAAAAGAACATAAAGGCAGCAGCAACAGTACCCATAATGCTGAGTGCTTTATCACGCTTTTCTTGTGCTGTTGTTTCATGTTCATCCTTTGGCATTGGTATTTCACTTGTCTTAACTGCCCAGGCATCTTTAGCTTGTTGTCCTATTAATCCATCTATAGGGCAAGGCGTACCTGCTGACATCATTGCTTTCCATACATCTGGATCTTGACACATTACACTTACTGCTGCAACTTTCATACCAAACATATATAACTTTTGTGCCTTTTTTAATCTTAGACAATTATCTTCTGTGTATGTCGTGCCTACTGACAAACCAAGTATCTGTGTCTGTACTGATCCACTTGAACTAATCGTACATAAATCTGAGTTATTACCACTACCAAATTGAGGTGCTATTGCACTTGGTGGTGGTGACTTAACTGTTGTAGTCTGCGTACCTGTACTTGTAACTACGCTAGTTGAGTCAGTAACTATGGGATCTGCTGCATTAGCAAACCCCACAAGAAAAACTGTTACTATTAATACTGCTACTAAATTGTTACGCAGCCTGTTAGACATTAGGCAGCGTTTAAAGACGAACTGAGAGCACCTACAAAAGCTGACTTACCAAACATAAGTTGATCTAGGTTAAATTGGCTTGTGCTAATTTTCCTATCTAAGTCGTTAATGTGGTTAATGATCTGTTTTTGCTCATCAGTCATATCTTCGTAAATATGGTCTATATCATTTACTGAGATAACTGTCTTTTCTTTTTTAGTTTTTTTAGACATTTATTTCTCCTTAATTAAGCAGCTATTGCTGCATCGATTGCTGTCATGCTTTCACTTCCCCACCAAGATGAATCATCATCGTGCTTCTGTGCTTTTTGTAATACTAAGTGTTCTTGATTCCTAGCTTTTCTTGCTGTCCACTCTTCCGCAGTTTCACCACCAGCAGTATTTCTACCACTGTTAACTTCTGCTACTGAATGCCCCATTGCAACATAGTGTGCTGCGATTTCATCGGCTGTTTGATTTGCCATTTCTTACTCCTTTGTTATGCCTCTAAGGCGGTTATACGAGCTGCTAAAGCATCGTTCTTTGCTGATAGTTCTTGTATTGCTTTTACTAATATTGGAAACATCTTCATTGGGTCTGCTTCTAATTTGTCAGGATTATCATCGTGAACCAATCGCATATGGTCAGCGTAGATTGTAGCATCTGCTACTACTTTTAATTCTTGAGCAATAAATCCAAAGTCTTTTTTACCAACTCTAGTTCCGTCACGAGTATCCCAATCAAATGAAACAGGTCTTACCGTATTAACAAAAGCTAAACCTAATGGTATGTCTACAATATTAGTCTTATCTCTTGAATCAGATAAAGCTGAAATAGATGTGTCAGCACAGCGAAGGTCACTTATATTACCATTACCTAAAGTACATTGACCCGAAGAATTTACTGCTGAAGTAATAGCATTTCTTCCTACTCCAATATTCCAAGTTCCTGTTGTAAGAGTATATAAAGCACCTTGACCCAAACCAGTATTATATGCACCTGTTGTCAAGTCCATAAGAGCATTAAAACCAACAGCAGTATTATGTCCAGAACCTGATGTCATATCTTCTAAAGCACCTTTACCAACTGCTGTATTTCCAGCACCAGTAGTGTTAACTGCTAAAGAATTGTAACCCATTGCTGTATTATTAGCAGCTGTAGTGTTAGCGTTCATAGCAGCTTTTCCAACTGCTGTGTTTTCAGCACCTGTGGTGTTAGCTGTTAAAGCATCAGCACCAACTGCTGTACATCTAGTAGCTGTAGTGTTAGCTTTTAACGCGTAATATCCTATTGCTGTATTATCAGAAGCAGTAGTGTTAGCATCTAAAGCCTGCCTACCAACTGCGGTGTTATTACCGCCTGTTGTGTTAGTATCTAAAGCTAAAGAACCAAGTGCTGTGTTGTTAGCACCTGTCGTGTTAAGGTGCAAGGCGTAACCACCTACTGCTACGTTATAACTGATTCCAGCTACTTGTGTATGTAAAGCCTCAAATCCAATTCCTACGTTTGTCGAACCCGTAGTGTTAGCAAGTAAAGCATTGTAACCTATAGCAATATTGTTACCGCCTGTAGTGTTAGCTGATAAAGCATTATTTCCAACGCCAGTATTATTAGCACCTGTAGTGGTTTCATATAAACTACCTTGACCAATAGCAGTATTATAACTTGCTGTCGTATTAGATTGTAAAGCACTTCTACCAACTGCTACATTTGCAGAACCAGTTGTGTTTTCGTCTAATGATTCTGAACCCAAAGCTACATTACTAGCACCTGTTGTGTTAGCTCCTAAAGAGTGTCTACCAATTCCAACATTATTAGCTCCTGTAGTATTAGCATCCAGTGAATTCTGTCCAACAGCAGTATTACTACCGCCAGTAGTGTTGTATCGGAGAGCGTGTATTCCCACTGCTACGTTATCACCGCCTGTAGTATTAGTTACAAGAGCCTCAAAGCCTATGGCTGTACCAATACCTGTAGTGTTAAAGTGCATAGCACTTTTACCAATTGCTGTATTACCAGTAGCAGTAGTGTTTGTTGTTAGAGCTGTTTTACCTATAGCTACATTGTTAGCTCCTGTCGTATTTGCACCTAAAGCGTTTACACCTATACCAACATTGCCATCAGCAGTGGTATTAGCATCTAAAGCTCCTCTACCTACTGCTGTATTTTCATCTCCTGTAGTGTTAGCATACAAAGCAGAATTACCACCAGCAGTATTACTATGTCCTGTGGTATTTGATGCCATACATTGTGAGCCTAATGCAATGTTATAACTAGCAGTTTGACTTAGTTTTAAAGCATTAAATCCAAGAGCTACATTTTCTACACCTGTAGTGTTAGTGTATAAAGTATCTTTACCTATTGCAGCATTATGAGTTCCTGTTGTATTTGACACTAAACTATAAGCACCTATTGCTGTGTTGTTATTACCTGTAGTAGTTGCTTGCATTGATTCAAATCCAACAGCAGTATTATCACTAACAGTCGAAGTCTTTAAAGCCTCGAAACCAAGAGAAGTATTACGATTACCTGTTACATTAGTAAATAAAGCACGATAGCCTGTTGCTACATTACTTGCACCAGTTGTATTATTACTTAAAGCATCTTTACCTATAGCTGTAAGTTTAGAAGCTGTGGTGTTAGCTGCCAAAGAATTTTTACCTACTGCTACATTTTCAGCGCCTGTGGTGTTAGTTGATAAGGAAGCTCGTCCAATAGCTGTGTTTTCTGCTCCTGTAGTGTTAGCTCCTAAAGCACTACCACCAACAGCAGTGTTGTCATTTGCGGTTGTATTTGAGTCTAAAGTAAGATAACCTAATCCTACATTATTAGAGCCTGTAGTATTGTTATACATAGCGTTTTTACCCATAGCTATGTTATTAGCACCTGTAACATTTAACCCTAAAGCACTAGAACCAATAGCACAATTATTATCTGCTGTTGTATTATTAGTTAAAGCATAATTTCCAAAACCAACATTATGTCTACCTGTTGTATTTTCTTCTAAAGCTTCATTGCCAAAAGCAGAATTATGGTCGCCTGTTGTATTCATCTGTAAAGCAGCTGTACCAAAAGCATTATTTTCAACACCGCCAGCAACTTGTGTCATTAAAGCTTGAAAACCAAAAGCATTGTTATATGAAGCCGTAGTATTAGCTGCTAAAGCATCTTTACCAACAGCAGTATTTTGCGTTCCTGTAGTGTTAGCTGTTAAAGCACTATCACCTAGTCCTACGTTATAGTCGCCTGTAGTTATGGAGTCTACTGCATTAGCACCTAAGCCTATGTTTGAGGTTGCTGTTAGTTGAGTAGCTACTCCAGAAGAAGGAGCTGTTATCCAAGTTAGTCCGCCTGTATTACCAGACTGTGCTGATAATAAAAACCCATTAGTAGGATTGTTGCTTACTTTAAGGTTAGCTTCGTCTACTACATTACCAGCAATAACTGTAGCACCATCAGCAGTAGAAGTTACTTCTCCACTATGGTTAGGGTGTGTGTAATTATTTGCACTAGCTGCTACACCATCTAACTTTGAACCATCTGTAGCTACATCTCTGCCATCAAATGTTGAATTGGTAGTGATTGCTCCAGTCATAGCTCCACCTGCTTTAGGTAAGGCTGCAACGCCAGTAGCTATATCAGTATTAATTGAATTGGCTAACTTGGCTGCTGTTACATTATCGTCTAAAATTTTAGGAGTTGTTACGGCATTGTTTTGAAGTTCTGAAACTGTAATTGCATTTGCAGCAATGTCCTCTGCGACAATAACATCGACTCCGAGCTTTGCCGAAGTAATAGAATTGTTGGCAAGGTGGGCTGTGTCTATACTTCCATCTATATAGTGCTTACTATCTATTGAATTGTCTGGCAATACATTAGCAATGGTAACTTTCTTAGAAATTCCGCCATCGTTAATTAATAGTTCTTCAGCACCATCCGTGTTAGTTAATGCTGTTAGTGCTGATACTTTTATTTGTGCCATTTGTTACTCCGCTATAATGTAGTAATTTAAAGAATTGTTATTAAAATCAATTAATGTTTCGGTTGCTAGATAAAAGCCATTTTCAGTTTGTATTTCTGTAGCAGGTGTTTGCGTAGGATCAAATTCTCCTTGCAATTGTCTTTTGTTAGCTAACATAGCAAAGGTTTTTTGCCTTTTCCAGTACATCTTAGCCATTAAAGTCTAAACCTTAGTTTTCTGCGACCAATTCTTTGCCTTTCTGTTAAAGACCTTATTTCTTCTTGAATTTCTTTGATAAGAGGAGCATACTTTGTTGTAACTGTGTCAGTTTTTTTCTTACTGATGCCCCCAGATGCCGTACCCTCATACGAGCCACCTTTAACTCTAGAACGAGATTCGCTTGGAGCTTTTGAATTTGCGTGATCATATTCATAATTTGTAGCTTCCTTTTTGCCTTGTTCATTATTTGATGTTAATTGTTTGCCATTGTATGTAGGTGCTTTTGCTTCTGATTTAATGTCCTCATGTTCTTCATCAGAGTCCATAAGACCATCTAGCATATCCATTAAAGAATCTAATTCTGTTTCTGGTTCTGGATCATTAGCAAATTTCAGTTTGTTTTGTTCAAGAAAGTCATCTATAGATAAAACATCTTCATCATTTTCATCATAGTATTGAGAATAAGTTTCATTTAACATTCTTGACCAAATTTCCATAATTCTAGCTTTGAAGCGATCTATCTCCAATAAGCCAGTAGTATCTGTTTCAACAGTATCTTTAAATATGTCCATTAAAATCGTCCTTTCCTAGTCGTTTACGCTCTCGCATATTAAAAAGAGTATCTTGATTGCCAAAATGAGGTTGTGTATCTCTAACGCTTATTCTAAATTGACCTTTTTGTCCACATTCTGGACATTCTTTTTTTTGTAATCTATCTTGTACAGAACACATTTCGTCAAAAACATGGCTATCTTTACATTGGTATTCGTAAATAGGCATTAATGTTTATATCCCATCTTATCCCAATATTTTTTGTAGTTTTTAGCAAACCAAGAGGCTGAAGATTGCGTAGGTAACTCTACATATTCTCCAGTTTCTAAAGCATAATCTAATGCTTCTTCTCTGTTTTTCTTTACAAGCTCCCCATCAATTTGTACAACTTCTGGATAAACAAAAAATCTACCATCTATTTCAGTATCAGACATTAAATGAGTATGCACTTTTCCTTTTGATTTACCTACGCCTTCTAATTCTGGATAATCATTTTTATTTAAAATTCTTTGTATAAAATTTTTATCTTGATTATTGGCAAGAACTTCTATTAAAGAGTCCATTTCTGTTTGTACAATAGCCATAAATTTCCTAATTAACTTAGAATAACCCCCTCGTTAGAAGGGGTTACAACTCAATTAACTACTATGAGCCTGGAACTACAAAAGCAATACCAGCATCGTTACGCAATTCAGCAACACCGTAAAGTGTGTCTGAAGTGAATAAGTCACCTAGCCATTCTTGTTTATATTGCGTTTGAGATCTGACACCAACTTGCTCTGCTAAAACTAGAGCATCTTTGTGCATAATTACGCCAACTCTATCTGCGCCAGAGTTACCAGAAGCAGTAGGGCATGAAGTAGAGATGTAAACATCCATACCGTAGATCATTCCAATCTTGCCTGTTTTAATTGCATCACCGTTACCAATGAACTGTTGCTCAGTAAATCTGTTAAGACCTAACAAGTCATTTGCAGCTACTGGAGGCATTACAATTACACGATTGTCCATAGGAACATCCGCATTATCTAGCTTTAAGATTAACGCTCTAATACCAGCATCCGTAATGTCTGCTGCGTTAGATGAGTTACCTGTATATAAAGCTGCACCAGTAGAACCAATGTATGCTTTTTCATACGAAGCTGCTGCTGTACCACCAACTGTACCGCCTTGAAAGCCTTCAACTAAAGCAAATAGATCAGAGTCAACTTGCTTTGCGAGTGCAAAACCTGCATCGTCAGTATAGAACTTCCTCATTGAAGCTAATGCTTGTACTTCTGCAATATCTTCAATTAGCTTAGAATATTCATAATGCTTATTGATTGTTACTGTTACTGCTGTGTTAGTAGCTGCTGACAACACGACTTGTGTATTAGCTGCTTTCGCACTTGCTGCACCCCTTGCTGGAACTGGGATGTAAATAGTATCGCCTTTTTTACCTTTGTGAGATAACTTGGTGACTAAATTAGCCAACACAAGATTTGTTTTATAAGCACCTATAACTTCATCGCTCCACAATTCTGGGATGAAGTTATTGGCAACCGCAGCTGTTACGCCATTAGTTCCTAACGCCATGTTTCTTCTCCTGTTATAGTATTGTTATTTTATCCTACCTTCTGCATACGCTGACTGAATTTCATCTGCCAATGCTGCATATCGGTTAGGATCTGTTACCTGCAAGTTGATTAAATCAGCTCTTCGGTAAACCTTTTTTCCACCTACAGAATCTCCTGATGATCTTGTTTCAGAACTTGTTTGTTTCATAGCTTTTTCTATTTTAGACTTTTCTGAAGCAACTGCTTCTTGAGTTGCACCCGACATTTTTGTTTGTGAGTACCAATCAAAAAGTTCAATTGCCAAATCCGATCTATATTCAGTATCAGCCTTACGAAACATTTCTGTTCTTGTTTCACTATCACCAATAAATTTTTGGAAGCCAGAATTTTTAACGGTTTCTTGCCAATCTGGATAAGCCTTATCTAAGGAATCCAAATTATGCTTTTGCACATTTCCCATTCTTTCTTCTCTTGCCTTTATAACATCTGGGTGGTTTTCTATGGCTTTATTTACAGCGTTAACTGGATCGTCAAAGAAATTATCCTCCTGTGCTACAGGTTCTTCTGGTGGTGTAGTTAGATTAGCATTGTTTTGTGCATCTATAAGACTTTGGATTAGTTTTCTTTGTTCTCCAACTTCATTACTTTGTTTGCTCATCTGTTTTTCAGACTGCTGATGCATTTCTATTACCTCTTCCATCGATTTTCCAGCATACTTAGCAGGAAGGTCTGTTTCAGTTTGTTGAGTTTCCTCATTCTGAATCTGTGTTACTTCTTCTTGCATTTCTGTTATTGGTTCACCTGATTGAGGTGCTTCTTCTACTACTATACTCATTGTGTTCTCCGCCCACTTGGGGTTATGAAGTTATATTATGCTGGATTCTCGTCTTGAAGTTCTTCCAACGCTAGTTGTGTTGCATTTTCTAAACTTAAAATAAAGTTTATTACTCGCAACTGACCTTTGATTAACCAAAGATCTTTTTCAGAATTAATATTCTCTACATTAGCAATACTATTCTGTAAATTTTTTACATCTTCTAATAAATCTAACCAACCTTCTGTTTCTGTCATTCCTACTCTATCTTCTAGGAATTTTTGATCAGTTTTATTCATAATTAAAAATTAGTGTTAATTTGTGCTTTATTTCCTGCTGCTCTAGCATTGGCTAGGTTTAATATAGTTTCAGATTTAAGATGTTCTACTTCTGGAATGTTTCTAGCTGTTTCAGAGCGTTTGTTTTCAATATCAGCAATAAGTTTTTGCAATCCAATCTGATCTTTTTGCAGTTTTAGCATTTTTTCTTGTATATCAATTTCATTTGGCTGTTTTCTCATTGCTTCTGCTTGATGTAATACAGCTCTAGCTTGTTCTTCTTGTGCTTCAGCTTGAGTTTTAGCAATATTAGCTTCCATTTGTGCCATTTCTAACTGCATATGTGCTTGTTGCATTTGTTCTGCTTCTGGATTTGCTTCATCACCTTGCATAAGAGCATTAACAATTTGATCTCTATTGTGTATACTAGAATTTTGCATCATAGCAAGTAATATAACATTAAATGCTGGAGAGTCTTTAGGTATTGCTTGTAACATTTGAACCATTTGATTCATTTCAAGTTCTTTTGCCATTATTCCCATAGTTGAATAAGGAACAAATTTATAATCATTAACAGGATAGCGGTCTACATCAAATTGTATCTTTCTATACATAGCTTTGTTAATCAAAGGTATAAGAAATGTGTTTTGAAAATTCATTAAAGTGCGTTTTTGTCTTTTAATAGCAGCACTTTGCATCATTGACATGCCACTAGCAGTATCACCACCTGCTCCACCAGCATTTGTATCAGCAGAACCAGTACCCATTTGTATCATGTTTTGTAAAGATTGCACTTGCATAAATGTTGATTGATCAGTAGTGCCCATGTCTAAAGGCATAATAGCTTCTCTAGGATTACCATTAGTTAATACAGTTTTACCTGCTCTAACTTCAAATTTAACTCCTCTAGGTAATCTAGTAGCATCTGCAGCCATCATAGGTGTAGTAGTAAGTGCTAATGAATCTATTCTTGCTCTCATTTCTGCATCTAATGCTTTTTGTGGATTATATCCTTTCTCTGCTACGCCCCTACCCCAAAATTTATTTGGCACAATGTCGTGTTGATAACTAATAAAAGGTCTGTCTTTCATCATAAACGCATTTTCTTCAACTCTTAAAATGTATTCATCGTTTACCATAGTAACAACAGCCTCTACTAATTCATTAGAAGCTGATTTATCATATTCAAAATCATCTTTATCTGCACTTGCTTTAAGAAATCTTTTAGGTACTTTACCCCAGTATTCAGTAATTTTTACAGCATCAGATTCGTCTGCTTGTGAAATTTCTGGATCATAACCGAATCTAACTGTATCGTAATCACCATTTAAAGGTACATCTTTGTAAATACCAGAGCGTATTCCTTCTACTACATGATATCTTGGTTTAATAACTTCGTGTGCCACACCTAATGCTTCATCAATTGAGTTAGCAGAAGGATCAATTAAAAATTCTTTTGGAGAAATAGGCTCAAGGTGTACATCTACACCTTCATATTCTATTATTGTACGAGTAGTAGCCATTGTTCCTGGAATTGTTTCTTCTGCAGGAGCTCTTTCTGTATTTTTTTTAACTACAATCTTTGCTATACCTGTTCCATAAATTGCACTATTAAGAAATGTTTCGCAAATTGCATCTTTGCAACCAGATTTTTCTAAATCTTCTTGTAATAAATTACGAATATACTCTGCATCAGCAGGATCTTGATCAAGCATGTCATCTTTAATGTCGAACCACTTGCCTCTGCCAAATGTAGCTTCTTCAAGTTCTGCAACTGAGGACTCTATAGCTTGTTGTAGTGCAGGAGCAATAATTCTTGAACGCTCTGATTGCCTAGTTTTATCTTCAGCAGACCAAATACCACGCCATAGTCTATAATACTCATCCCACATTGGAATGTAGTTTATATTTCTATGAGTACGCCAACTTTCAAGTCGATATGATAACCAACTAGCTAATGCCTGGTATTTGTTTTCTTGATTATTCATTTATTTAAATTTGCCTACTAGAAGTTGACTTGATAATCTAATTAATTTAAGACTTGGACTAATAGTTCTATCTCTTAAAACCGCACCAACTTTTACTTTACGTTTTATTTTACGTTTTATCATTATATACTCCTAATAAGTGCCGATTATAACACATTTTTGCATATCAATGTAGTTTTCTATCTATAGGTTCTACAATAACATCGCCATCCATTAACATTTTACATATAGTAAGATCTATTGAATCTTCAAATTGATCTACAATTTCTGGATATAAACTTTCTTGATGACCTAAAGTGTCCATTAACAAATTAGATATAATTTCACAAGCAACAACATATCTTTGCATAATAGTATCTTCATCACTACTAAAAAGCAACAATTGTTCTATTTCTTCGTCTGTTAAATTACTAATATCCTGCAATTGCATCCATTGGACTCCATTCATCATCTAATTCAATACTGTGAGCAAAATCTGCAACACTTACTTGGTCTATATACGCTAATGCATCCAGCATGTCATCATGTGCTAATCTATTTGGAAAGTCTACCATTTGATTTGTAAATTCTTTCCATTCTCTTTTGTCATTAAAGGTTATCTGACCATGTTCCATTCTACCTTGTAACGCCCAAGTAATTCTATCGTTTTTCTTTTTACCGCCATGTCGCATTTCTATAATAGATACCCACTTACCCTCTGTTCTCATTTCATCTTCAAGATAAGGTAAGATAGCATTACGCAATGCACCCGTTTCAATCCCTACAGTAGAAGATTCTACCTTCATCGCAGATGAAAGAATTTTTTTAGCAGTTTTTTTAATATTCCAACGACCATGTAGTATATCTTTAACCCACCATTTATCTCTATCTATTTTAACAATAGCAATAGCTGTTTCGTCTAGCCTAGATCGTTTTAAATTACGCTCTGATTCTACATCTTCGTAACCAGCAGGATCTACAGCAATAACATAATTACCTTCTGCAGGTTCTTCAGAAACTTGAAACCATTCTTCTTTAAATATACCACCAGAAGATATTTCAAACGATGCTTCAAACTCTTGTCTAAAAGACATAGAGGACATAGATTTTTTAGAAGCTGTTATTTCATCAGCAGGTAAAAACGGATTATCTCTAGATGTAAATTGAAACGCATCCCAATCGTCATCATCTAAAGCATCTTTATACAAATCAAAGAAATGATTTTTCCCAGCAGGCGTACCTATAAAGAGTGCCCCACCACGCACGTCCGCAAGTGTAGGCCTTATTATCTGTTCCCAAACCTGTGGTTTCATAGAAGCATATTCATCAAGCACAACATACGCCAGTCCAACGCCCCTTAGTGTTTCTGGTCTATCTGATCCTTTAAGATATATCTTTCTGCCATTAATAAGTGTAAGTACCGCAGTATTCTCGTAGGCTTGTACTATTAAATCTCTCCCTAACTCTTTTAACATAGCCCACATAATGTCTTTAGCTTGTTGAAAAGTAGGTGCTATATAGAATACATCTTTAGATTCGGACTGTATTGCTTTAATTAGCAATATCCAGGCAGATAGATAAGACTTACCAAACCTTCTACCCGCAGCAACTATCTTAAAACGCTTATCAGAATGAAATATTTTTAATTGTGCGGGATGTAAATCAATGTTTAATTCAGCCATCTTGGTCTTTAATTCCTAAATGATACTTAGCCATATCTATAACAGAAGAATAACACCACTCACAGAAGGTAACAGGTGTAGCACCAAAATAACCTTGCACTCCACCACACTCTGGATCGTATTCACCTGCACATATACAGCAATTATCTTCTAAAGAAGGCTGTAAATTAGCTTTTTTTGGTTTTGCTGACATTAACTATTACTTCATCATCGTCTTTTTCTACTGGTTCAACAAGATCTGCATCGTCAAACTCATTTACCTTTTGTTTTATTGAGTCTATAGAGGCTACATTAATAATAACCTGGGCATCATTCTTTGCTCGGTTGCTATCCACAGCTTTATGAACGGGTAATATCCTATCTAAACACATCTTCAAACAGTGAACATCACCATCTAAAGCCTTTGCAATTACCGTTTCGACTATTTCAGGACTTTTATTAGACATTAACTCTCTTGCGAGGGCGGTATATTTGTTTACTGAGCCTTTAGGTCTACCTGCTGGGTTCAATGAAGTCATACCTTTGACTAATGCTGGGTTACCAATCTTTTTTTCCATAGCGGTAGTATAGCACAATAGGTATATAATAGCACTTTTTTTTCAAATTTTGTTTTTTGTGGGTTGGAGGTAGCGTTTACAGTAGCTGTCTGGCATGAGCCTCCCTGGGGGGTATTCTCCCAGATCCCTAGAATTCGTTAATGCCTTTGTACTGGGCTTTTAATCACTTTGCCTGGTCAGTATCTACCAGCCAGGAACAAATGCCCAGGAACTGGCCTTCATGGAGCTTGGAAGTTAAAGTATAAGAGCAGGATAGTAACCATTTTTAATACTAATCAGATACTAGATATCTAATACAGTAAGCCAGTACCACCAACCGCAGACCAACCCATTAACTGGATCATAGATATTTAACCTGGGCAGTGTTATATCTCCTTACTGGAATAGTTAATTAACCGCCTGGATTTAGGCGATGCATTACCAACAAAACCAAAGCAAGATTTTAACCAGGTTGGAAGCTCTAGAATTTTGAAGCTCCTGGAGTTGTGGCAAAAACACAACACAACCAAACCCGCATTATTAAAGGAAATCATAACTTGGCTGCTTAGATCATTTGTTGAATTAATACCACAGGAAAAAAGAGAGCTGCAACTCTAACGACCAGGCATTAAAAAAGGAGGCTGCAAACCTCCCTTTTTGTTTTCTCCCTGGTTAGTGTTTATTCTTCATTGAACCCATCAAACCAATGGCCAAATAATTGCGTGTGTTGGACATTGTTTTCATCTTGGCACGTTTGACTCGATGTTTCGATATCGTTGCAGTGTTGCATCGCATCCTCACGATTAAGACCAGTTAAAAGAACCTCAGCCTTTTTATCGGATTGGTAGAACCTTACAATATTAAAAGTCGTCATTGTTTAGCCTCCATTATTAAAACTCTAAACTGTTCAAGAACGGAAACCCTAGTGCCTTGAAGATTGTATTGCTCCTTGATAAGAACATAAGCAGAACGGCCTCTTGATTTCAGGCCGTTTATCTCCATTTGTAAACCGCCATACATAGACATCATTTTATAAAGTTGTATTCCCTCAGGCGTGTTTATCATTGTTCCTGGTTGTTGGGTTGCGGTCATGTTCATAAATCCCCCTGGTTTAAAGTTAGTATCTCATTATCAGATATTGGGTTACTTACAGTTGAACGCTCATACCCATTAAAAGAAACCTTGCTGAAGTATTGATTATGATTTTTTTGATTAAAATAAAACCCGTAACTTTCCCCAGCGTTGACGTTGTAACCCTCAGTATAAAGAATGGCATTTAATCTTTCCCTGGTTGTTACAGTAGGCCAACCCGCCAGGGTTAACTCTAAAGTGTTACCAGGCGAACGCCACGCTATCTTGTTACCATGTAGAAATACTTCCTGGCCGTTGGTTGAAGTGTTGCCAATGCTCTTTGTTTTTCCCTGGTTAAATGCCTGGGCAATTTGTTTAGAGATCTTCCTCATTATTTTTTCTCCCATTTATTAATAAATTTTCTTAGTTGTTTTACTTCTTTAGTTGCTGTTGCTTTTTCTTCTTTTCCATATTCACCAATCAACATAAAATTATTATTATGTCCGCTTTCATAATAACATTCTAAAATATAATTAGCTTCATAAAGTATTTCCTCGTTTGAATAATCTTCCAGTTCTTTGTTATCATCTAAACATAAAACATTTCTAAATGAAATTATTAACTCGTCAACTTTCCACATATCTTTTATTATTTGAGTTTCCATATTAGTAACCCCCTAACAATAAATTACTCAGTCTTGCGGGGATGACAATTTCATCATTGCAGTTATCACAACATTCATTATTTATGTCGTTATTAACTGGCTCTGGATTATTTCCAAAACCTGAAAAAGTTTCATTACATAGACAGCAAGTCCAATAATCAATGCCATCTTTTTTTATTCTTTGTGTATCTGTTTGCATATGTTTACTCCTTGAAACTAGCTTTAAAAGGTGCTAGAAAAACCCGTTATAAAAATAGTAAAGATAAAAATATTATAATCGCTAAAACTGATAAAAAAATAAAACTTCCTAAAATTACTATATGTTCTGTTTTAATCATTGTTAAATTTCCTCTAATGTTGACCAATCTCTAACCACTTCAATTTGAACGTCAAAGAACGTCCGACAATCGACACACGACCAGGTTTCATTCTCCATGTTCGAGCCGTTATCGTATTCAAGTTCACCGCCACATTTAGGACACGTTTCTTCTTTAATCATCGTACTTCTCCCAAGCCTCAGCCTGTAGGATTATGTCCTGGCTTATGCCACGAAAAGATACACAATCTTCCAATGTTCCATCTTCATTAAGCCAAGCCTGGATATAGAAAGGTTTTTCATACCATCCATGTTTTTTAGCGACACCCTCCCATATGTTCCTGGCCTCCTTAATTGACTCTTTTGCCTGGTCGTTTATGTTTGTATATAGTTCCATATTATTTTTCTCCTTTTGGATGGCTTGTTATTTCTTTACCAAGATGATGATATGTGTTAAGGGTTGAACCCAAGCATCCATAAATAATAGCCAGATTATATTTAGAGGCTTTATGTGGACACTTTTCAATTTCCTGGATTAAAAAATCCATGCCTTGTTGTATACTTTCAAATGGTGTAAATAATGGTATTTTTAATGTACTGTTTTTTCCATTCATGCTATTGCTCCTTCTACTATGTCCTGGACTCTATCCCACCAGCCATTATCAGTTTGGAAACTATCCATAGCATCAGCGTATTCAGGGTAGCCCTTTCTAAGTTTATCCCTGTTGCCTCCATCAGATTTTGAAAGTGCATCTGCTAGGAGAGTATCAAATCCACCAAGCGTTCTAAATTGCCACTCCCATATAAATTTTTGTCCTTTGTCTAAATCATGTATGTTTCTCATATTAATTCTCCTTGTTTAATAAATTATCCACTTTACTGCGTATCAGTCCAATGGCGTTACCAGTATCTTGTACTTCTTTTGTATGTGAATAGTCTAGTATTTGAATAATTTCACCCAACAACCTTTCCATTGCATCATGCCTTACTTCTAACGCCCTAAGATCATCAAAAGGTGTTGTTACTGCTTTCATAATATCTTTAGCACCTTGTTTTCTTATGTTATTTATAGTCATATTATTTTTCCTTGTTGGTAGCCAAAATTAGCTACACCAAAATTATAACAAAAAAAAAGGCTCAATAAAGAACCTTTTTAAATTAATTAATACTTGATAAAAACAGTCAAGTAATCATACTAACCAACCTTTTCTAAGTGCTTCCAGGAACAAAACGAAATAGATTGATGAAGCGGTACAGACTGTAACCATTAGAAAGACCGAGTAAGCGATAATTTTATCTAACATTATATTTTCTCCTTTGTATTATATTTACTAATTTGATTTTTGATTCTGACCGATAACAAGTAATGCTTTTCGATATCTCTATCCTTTAACGATCCGATAAAACTAGATAACTTTTCGAGATCTTCAGGTGATATTTTATGGGCTTCGATATGAGGCAGAACGATATCAAGCATCAAGGAAAAATCATTAATTAGACCGACCAGCTCCGAGTGAGATTCGACTAAATCAGGAGCGATGCCACCATTCGACCTTAACCAGGCTTTAGCTAATCGATGTTCAAAGGGTAAGTTTTCACCAGTCATTCTGATAACCTCTCACTATTCCAATGTTCGGTTTGCACTTCTCTATCAGTTTGAGCATCATCATCTTCATCATCTTCTTGCCATTGACCAACAATTGGCTCGTTTTTATAATTTGTTAATTCTTTCTCTAATTCTTTAATATTCATTATTAATCCTCCTTTTCTGCATGTACATGGTTACTAAGAACATAACTACCATAATAATAGCCACCATCTCCCCCAGTAGATGGACTTCTCTTACGCTTAAAGCCAAGAACCTTTGCCATCCTCCACTCAAGAGTATCTAGAGTTCCTAAATTCTCCAAGTATATCGTATGACATTCACCCATCATTTCAACTGCACTTTTTAAGTCAATGTTGCCTTGTAGTAATATTCTATAATCGTCCATAGTCATTACCAATTTAACTGTATCATTTTTTAAGAATGTTACTTTTGTTTTATTTATCATTTTTCCTCTCCGAATTAGGATCTCTTGATAAAACCGCATCACAATTATAACACCCATCATTAGGTTTACGAAACCCTAAAGCCTGAAACATTCGATGTTCAAGCCTGCATAATTTATCGACATTGCTTATGTATAAATCATTACATTCCATTAACATATTTGTAGTATCTTTAAGGTTATTGTAACCATCTAACAACTTTTGATAATGATCACTATCCATTGTGATAGTAACTTTACTTTTTTTATAAACTACTTTTGTATTTGACATATTTATTTCCTTTTTTGTAATAAGAAACCATATTATATATCAATTTTAGATTGAATGATGGTATAATAAAATCTAACTATTTAATAAGGAAATGATATGGCAAAAAGACTAGATACAGGTAACGCAAGTAACTTAGCATGGAAAACTTCAGATAAACCTACTATTTGGAAAGCTATGATGGATTTTAGAGGTAAAGTAGACCAAGTGGAACGAACCTCTAAGAATGAATTCCTAAGCTACAAATACGCTAATATTAACAACATAATTGATACAATTAAGCCAGTTTTATATGAGCTTGGTATGGGTTATGTACAAACTGTTCAGTATATTGATGGTATTGATTTACTTAACACCAGAATTTATCTGGTTAATCATCCTGAAGAATTTATTGAGTCTAATATTAGGCTTGTAATGGCTAAAGAAGATTCCCAATCATTAGGCAGTTCAATAACTTACAATCGTAGGTATGCACTTTGGTCTATGTTCTCTCTTGAGGTACATGATGATGATGGTGAACGAGCAACTCAAACTAAAACTAAAACTAAAACTCAATCTTGGAATGATCACATTAATGAAATTAAAGCTAAGATAGATAAAGCTAAAAAAGATGGAGATCTTGAAAAAGCTACTAAAATTTGGGAATATTTAGAAGATAAAACTTTAAATGATAGTGGCCAATTAATAGAAACCTCAAGATATATTCCTATGGTAGACTATTACGAACAAGTATTTAAGTAAACATATGGTTTTTCTTGGTACTCTTACCAAGATTAATGTACTGTTTTTTAAACAGGGTGGCTTCATATACCACTTCCTTGCATTAATTAACTAAGAGCGTTCTTGGGATCTACGATAAGATCCCTTTTTTAACTAGAGGAAAAAAAATGGAAGATAAAAACAAACCATCAAGTGGCAGTTTATTTAAGAGTAAATTTAAAACTAATGATGGATCTGAAGAAGATAACAAAAGAGAATCATACTATGGCACATATAAAGATGAAATGGGTAAAGTATGGAAGTTAACAGGTTATATTAACAAGAGTGAGTATGGCTCATGGCTTAAAATTTACACAAGAGAAGTTAAAGTTCAGGGTGAGCAAAGGCCAATAGGTGATGTGGGTAGAGATGCTCCAGCTCCAGTTAGTAAAGATGAATTTGACGATCCTATACCGTTTTGATAATGAACAGAGAAACAAAGGTTGAATTAGGGATAACCTACACTAGAGCACCTACAGGTTATTGGGTTAGACTCTATACATTAGATGATGGTAGAGAAATAACCTGTAATGAGTTAGCTTTAAGACTTGGCTCTAGCATTATTTGTGCTAGGGCTAGGTTGAACTCAACAACTGATCCTAAGCATGTGTTTAGGAGTGTTAGACAACTTGTTCACAAGGGTGATGATTATGTTGATACTAGAGATTTAATGGATTCAAAAACTTGGTATAGCGATCCTTTGGTAAAACTTATGCTAAAATCAATCTAATGCCAATTCATAAACTACAATCGCACCAACCAGATATTCCTTACTTTATGCTAAGTAGGGAGGTTGTGCAGTCTATTGATGATCCTGATGCTTTGGCCATCTGGTGTTATCTACAATCTAAACCTCAAAACTGGATAGTATTAGAGGATCAGGTTAGGTATAAATTTAACATGGGTAGATCTAAATATTTAAAGGCAATGAAGTGTCTAAGAGATGCGGGATTGTATAAAGTTATTAGGTTAAAAGATGATCAGAATAGGTTTTCTAGCAATGAATTCCACATATACGCTTTTCCGTACATGCGGAACTCCGAACATACGGAAATGCATACCGACATTAAAGAGAAAGAGATTCCTAAAGAGAAAGAGATAGTATCTACTGAACAAAAACAATTGTTTGAAGATTTTAGGATTAAATACTTAGGTAAGAAGCGAGGCTTTGATACCGAGTTTGAGAATTTTATTAAGAAACATAAAGATTGGAACATTGTTTTACCAAAACTTGCTAAAATGAAATTAGAGTTTGGTACAACTGAAAAGAAATTTATCCCTCACTTACAAACATTCATTAATGGGCGTAATTGGGAGATGATGGAGGAGGTTAAGGTACAATCTAAACCTTATGGTGATGAATTTAATTGGAGAAATGTATGAGTATGGAATACCCAAGTGATTATATTGAGCATGGTTATTTTAGCAGTTGTTGTGGTGCTAGAGTAATTCATGGTGATATTTGTATGGATTGTAACGATCATTGTGATTTAGAAAAAGATGAGGAGGAAGAATAATATGGGTTACTACAGCGAGATACACGCACAGATGCAAGAAGATGGTGAGTTAGATGAAGAAAATCATCCAACACCTGATGAAATGGAAAATAATATGACAACTAATGGAGAAAAATATGAAAACACAAACATTACACAGGCAGTTAAAGAGCAAGACCGATTCTAAAGATTCTGAAAGAGCAGTAATAGGTGGTTTACTTTTTGAGCCATGCTTAGATGAGGTATTAGGCACTGGTTTAATATCCTCAGATTTTTCTGATAAGAATTTAGGTTTATTGTTTGATTATATTAAAGAAATGGTTGATGAAGATGAGCATGTTGATGCACTTCATTTAAGAAATTGGATAGACATGAGTGGTGATCATAGTGGAGAATGGACTAGCTTTCCTTTTTTGGCAACTCTCCTAGAGGAATCATTAAGCTCTAACAATATTGGTGTTTATGCTAACCACATTAGAACTTGTAGAATTAAAAATGAAGTTGAAAGCCTAAAGTTTAAAATTGAATACGATAACTACCAAGATACTGTAGATCAGATCCAGACTTTAGAGAATGAGATGTCAGATCAATCAGATCATTCTATGCAAAGCATTGTTGGAAAGACTATCGATTATATAGATAGTGTTAATGAGCATGGTACTGGTTTATCTAGTGGTTTTGAGTCATTAGATGCACTTACAAGTGGTTTTAGACCAGGTTCACTTAATGTTTTAGCGGGTAGGCCTTCAATGGGTAAGTCAACTCTTGCATTAAACATAGCAAATCATTTAAGTAACACTAAAAATGTGTTGTTTTTTTCTTTAGAGATGAGCCAAGTACAGTTAATGATGAAAATGGTGTCATGTGATAGCAATATTCCGCTTTCAAAAGTAGAAAAAAATCAATTAGAAGATGATGAGAACCAAATTTTTTATCAGAGCTTGGCAAAAGCAAGTAACAAAAACATGAATATTATCGATAAGTCAGGGTTATCTGTTAAGAATATTTATTCTACTGCAAAAAAAATAAATGCAGACAAAAAATTAGATATAATACTTATAGATTATTTGCAGATTATGAGATATGATAAAGGTAGAGAGGTTTCTGAACTAGGTAACATTACTAGAGAGTTAAAATACCTTGCTAAAGACCTTGAGATACCCATAATTCTACTTTCTCAGTTGAGTCGAGGGGTAGAGCAGAGAGAGAATAAAAGACCTTTTATGAGCGATTTAAGATCATCAGGTGAAATTGAGCAAGATGCTGATATGATTATGTTTGTTTATAGAGATGATTATTATTACGATGATTCACCTGATAGAGGCCTGGCAGAATTGATAGTTGCTAAGAATAGAATGGGCAGAAATGGATTTGTTAAGTGTAATTTTGATGGAAAATATTCAAGATTTTCTGATATAGAGATCAACCTTTATGGCAAAGAGTAGAAGTAAAAAAATTAGAGAGTCAGCAAGAGGTGAGGCTTGTACAATGAGAATTATTGGTTGTATGCCTGATCGAGAAACTGTAGTCTTGGCACATTTAAGTGGTGCGGGTATTGGTTTAAAATCATTAGACATACATGGTGCGTATTTGTGTTTAAATTGCCATGACATATATGATGGTAGGAAGCCAGTACCAGAGGGTGTTAACATATCTGAAGAAATGTTTTTTGCAGTTGTTGAAACACAAAAAATAATGCATGAGAAAGGATTAATTAAATGAATAAATTATTACAAATTGTTTTTATTTCAATACCAATACTTGTTGTATTTATGATGCTTGTTGGGTGTAGTGAATTTGATACTATAAGTAACGATAGACTTGAGTGTCATCCTGATAGATCTCCAGTATGCATTGATTGGAACAGAGGTATAATACTAGAAGAAGAAGTTATAAGAAGTTAGGGTACTTTTACTAGTTTATGCTTACGAGCATTGGACTATATTAAGTGCTTACAACTTGGGTTTGACTACTCCATCGATTTCCCAAGTCTTAATTGAGTGCCCTATCTTGTTATAACTAAGGAGAGTAATATGGAACAAGTAAAAGAGTTAGTAGATAAAGTTTTAAAGAATAGAAGTTTAACAATATTCTTGGGTATTGTTGTTGTTGCATTAGTCATGGGCTGGATTGGTGGCTAAAGAAAAAAAGGGGGTTGATGATCCTATTAACCCCTCTCATTACAGGCAAGGTAAAATTGAAGTAATTGATTTTATTATTGACCAAGATCTCCCATACTTAGAATCTAACATACTTAAATACGTGTGTAGACATAGGTTTAAGAATGGCGTAGAAGATTTAAAAAAAGCAAAGTTTTATCTCCAAAGATTAATTGATATGATACAATGAGTGTACACAGAGTAATTTACAGAAGTAAACCTAAAGAAGAAACATTTAGATCTTTATCTAAAATCTTTTTTACTAATAATCCTGACTGTGAGATAGCTACAATATCAATTGTTGAAGGAAAACCCAAAAGAAGTGATGCTCAAAACAATTTGTATCATTTGTGGGTTGACATAATAAGAGCAGAGCAAGGTGAAGAAAGTAAAGAAAAATGTAAAGAAGATCTTGCTTTACAATTTTTAGGAGATAAAGATAAGTCTACTAAAGAGTTAACTGTTCCTGAATTTGATCAATTTATAATGGATATTGATAGGTATTTCTCACGAGAATGGGGTATTAAATTACCTAGAAATGAAGATCATAAATCCATAATGAATAATGAGCCTAAGACATACACAAGCAAGACATGATAAATTAGATGTAATAGCAGAACATCTAAGAGATGCTATTGAAATAGCTAGAGAAGGAGATACTGGAAGAGATCTAGATATACGAATACATTTAGCACTTGCAATACAAGATATAGATAACCTAAGAGGTGAACACTATGAGGATTATATTTGACATAAATCCTTGTCCAGCCTCCAGGCCAAGAGTTACACGTTGGTCGACTTACTACCCCAAGAAATACACCCAATTTAAGAAAGACATGATAGCACTAACAAGTGAGTTGTATATTACTCCCTCTGAAAGTCTATTAAGTGTTGATATAGGCTTTTATATTGGTATGCCTAAGTCTTGGTCTAAGAAAAAAAAAGAATCCAAGCATGGACAGTATTGTGACAATAACGCTGATGTAGATAATTACTTAAAAGCAATTCTTGATTCTCTTAATGAAGTGGTTTATGTAGATGATCGACAGATCGTAGAAATTAGTGCCAGGAAAATATATAGCTATAAGCCATGTATTAAATTTAAAATGAAAATCATAGGAGATTAAATGGAAATTAGCAGAGAAGAAATTGTAACTAAATTATCACAAGATTATGCTAAAAGAGCAAGAATTTTAAATCTTAAATTTGAAGATGCTTACGATAAATATGTTGAAAGATGCAAGATAAGAAGCTACGATAATTTACTATGGCAGTTTACTTGTGCTAATTTAGGAAGATTACCTGTAACAACTCCTTCTTTAAAAAAAGATGAGTACATTATTTCAGTAAGTGATGATGATTGTGAGGATGGTGTATGCAAACTGTAGAAAAAGAAGAAGAAAAAAGATTACCGCCTCATCCTCCTATGTCACCTTTTAATTAAAGTGGTTTACTGTCTAAATACAATCTCATAGCTTGCGAAAATTCTTGTTCTGGATCATACCCATCTCCAAGATTGTTAAAATCTTCACGTTTAGGAACACCTTTATGGCCTAATGTTCTTTCCCAATAACTTTTATAGTCTTTTTTATAATCTGATTTGCTTGAAGTAAGATAATCTGGCACATCTGTAGTATCTTCAGGCTGGCCTTCATTCATTTTTTTATCAATTTTTTCTGTAAGCATGCCACCAGCTTCAAATGCTCCAGCAACAACTCCTGCGGTTGCTATAAGTGGGTTTCTTTTTGCTAAAAAACTAATGCCACTTGCTATTCCTTTTAGGCTTTTATTTAAAACTGTTCTAGTTCCTTTTCCAGCTTTTGTTGCTGGAGTTACTCTATAATTTCCACCCATAAAACCTGTTGCAAAATCTTCTGCAATTTTTTTTATTGCCATTATTTTTCCCCTCTAATTCTTTTTGTATTTTCGTTTTCAAATTCTTGTAATATTCTTGTTTCTGTTGCACCATGAATATAATTTGGAATCATTTCTCCTATTATATTACTAAGAGTTTTTAAAGTACCACTTGTTATTTTCCATTTGTTTCTATTACCCCAAACATTTAATTTTTCAATATCAGTATGTAACAACATATCTTGTACTGCATGATCTAATTTGCTTTGTAATTTAGCTTGATTAATGTGAGTAACAACTCGAATAACTTTCATTCCTACACTAGAAACCCTATCCCTAATTTGTGATGCACCATATTGAGTAGTTACACCAGGCAATATTTTTTGTATTGGATCTACTTGTTGTGCTACAGATTTTGCATTTAAATCCGCAATATCAATTTTTTTCAAATTGTCTGATACCATTGATAATTTTTTAAATATTTCTATTTTTTCTTTACTAAACAATGTATTTAACATTTTTTCATTTGCAGGATCTAAAAGATATCTCATTCCGCCATTTTTTTTGTTACCTTGTTCAAATATTTGTGTAACATATTCTCTTTTTATATTGTCATTTACAATTCTTGATGAAGAAGAATCTAATAATTTTAAATCATTTTGTATTTTATTATAAAAACCTAAATCTCCTTTAACTAATCTTTTAGCTAACTCAGGATAACTTGGACTTAATGCTGAAGAAATTAAAAAGTGATCTGCAATTTCTTTTTCAAAATCTTTTGCTGCATTATTAATAGCATGTCTTTTTAACATTAATTCACTTTGATCAACAATTGATTTTTCTAATATTTTTTTAATACCAGGCAATGACTCTAATATTCTTCTATCTTTTCTCATTAACACCTGTACTTTTTTAGCATCAAATACACCATCTTTCATTACTTTATCGTACATTTGTAAAATATACGCATTTTGTGCAATTTCAATTCCTTCTTTTCCAGAAACAGATAAAAATTGATTAAGCGACTCGCTGTTTTTAAATAGTACAGGAGCAATTTCTGTTGCATATTTTTTACTATTTATTTGTAATATCCCTTCTTGGCTATATGGTATGCCAATTTTTTCATAAAACAAAACATCTGCTGCATCTAATTTAGCATTTAGTTGTAGTGCTATTGTATCATCAAATCTAAGTCCACTTTTTTCTGTTCCTCTCATTTCTAATCTTTTTTCTTTAAAAAATGTTTTAAATTGATTTAACTTTCTTCTTTCAGTTTGATTAAGATTTTCTCTACTAAATTGATTGATTGCTCTTTTTAAAGAATCCATTTGTGCCCATGAAATTTCTATAGATTCTGGTGCTTTATATTCTGGATGACTAGGCCTTAAATCTCCTCTCATTCTTTCTACTTTAGTTACTGTCAAATCAGCATTAACTTGATCTACCATAACTTTTTCTTTATTTAATTTAGGTTTAAGATATGCAGTTATCATATTATCTATTGGTGTTTTTTTACCAAATAAATCTACAAGGTTATTAGCTGTTACAAAATCATATAATTCTGTAGTTACTGTACCTGGCATAACCACATTGTTTAATTTTGCTTCATCATCTATTGCAGTATATGTAGGCTTCATTTCTTTTCGTGCAGCTTTTTCTCTTTGTATAACAATAGCTTTAACTTGATTACCTATATCATCAGCATTTTGAGGAACAAAACTTAAATCTAAAATTTCAATTTTTTTATCAAGCTCCATTCTTAAATTTATAAGTTTATCACCTTGTGCTCTTAATGTTTCTGGCAATGTAGATAATTCAACTGGAGCATAACGAGTTCCAAATATAGAATCTGCATGTCTATCTAATGCTATTCCAAGTTTATATACTTCTTCTTCTACTTGTGTTCTAAATCCAGGATTGGTTTGCATTAATCTTTTAAGTTCAGCCTGGGCAGTTGGTGAATCAGCAGCCATTACTAAAAGTGGAATTTCATGGGTTTCTAACATTGATCCAACTTTTCTAAATTCTTTAATTAAAAGATCAAGTCTTTCTGGATTTAATTCATTTTGCATTAATTTAAATATTTCTTTAACACCGCCAGCAGCATATTGTTTTGCAACTTCCTCAGGATATTTTTTTGCAAATTGACGATTTTCATATGCTTGTGATAATTTTTTGCCAGCAAATTTAGTTGGAATTTGTAATACAGCACCTACACCACCACCTAAAAAAGCTCCAATTGTTTTACCTACACCTGTATCTTCACCTGTAATTTTTTCTTCTAACTTTCCACCACCTTCTGATCCTAATACCGTACCAACACCCATAGCTGAAGCAGTTGATCCATTTTTGAAAAATCTTGAAGTTAATTTTTTTGCAGCATCTTTAGCTAATGGCAATAAATCATCACCTATAAGAGGATTTAATGCACCTAATTTTCTAGTTGTTGCTACTTGTCCACCTGGTAAATAAAAAGTTGGATCTGCAGCAAATCTTATTGCCATTCCAGCAGCTTCTTCACCTATTGTGCCTGTTGATGATAACATTTGAGGATCTGCAGTAGTAACTTGACTTACTATTTCTTGATTTTTATTAAGATTGTTCACAAATGTATCAAAATATGTTGCATCTTTAGTAAAAGGGATATCAGGTAAACCTATAGAATCAATCATTTCTTTCCAATGTAATCCCATAGAACCACCTTCTAATGTAATTTCATTTATTTTATCTTCTATTCTATCTGTTTCTCCATTAGCTAATAACTCATCATACTCATCAGAATTTTTAAAACTGTTTAATTTATTTTTCATTGCAGCTTGTTTTTCTTTTTGCAATTTTTCATTATCTTCTGAACCAAAATATAATCTGTCAAATAAATGTCTAAAAGGTGCTTTTTGTGCATCTATTACTGTACCTGCAAAAGCTGCTGCATCTCCTAAACCTAATTTAGCTTGATTTATATAAAATTCTAATTGATTTTCAGCTCTTAAATTATCTAATGTTTTTTCTTGTTTTTTTTCTTTAGCTAATGCTAATAATGCTTGGTCAGAAAAATCAGATAAAGTTGCAGGCGTAGTTATTTCTGAATTATTAATTAATGATTCAGGATTTTTTTCATTTAATAACTCTAATAACTCTTGTGCACTTAATTGGTTTAAATTTGTTACATCACCCATAATTACTCCATTATTGCAGTACCACTTTCATCATAATAAATACCATCTTTAAAAGTATAGACTCCTTTTTGAACCAATGCTTCGTAAATTTCTTCAGTAGTAGCTGCACGAGCAGATACTTCTTGTATTATTGGTTCTCCTGTCATTGATTTTAATAATGCGTTGTCTGTACCAGCTATTGCAAATGATTTATTAAAATTACTATGATCTGTATTATATCTATTTATTAAAACTGTTTCTAATCCTCTTGCTATTTGTTCAAATTCTTCTATTGAGGCTTCAACTGGAATACCTGTAATTGCTTGATTTAAATAATTTGAAATTTTTCTAGGTACACTTCCAGCTTTTGAAACAGTTTGTACTTCAGCTAAACTTAAATTAGAGTCTTTAGTTAAACTAACAATAGTTCTAGTAGCTACTGCCCATGAAGCAGCATTTTGCTCACTACCAGGTTTAGTTCCTCTAGCATCTGCAATTTGATTTTTTAGATTTGTTAATTGATCTAAGCCATTTCTACTATTAGTTGAAATATTGTTCCACAATTTATATTGACCTAAAACATCGCTAATAGAAGTATTACCACCTGCTGCAGCTACATCTGTGGCTAATTGATTTTTCCATTCTAAAAATCTTTTGTTACCATTTGTTGTTCCTACTGCATTAAAATCTTCAACTCCATTAATTGATGCTGTAGTTTTTTCTTGTTCAATAAAGTCATTAGCAACATCTCTGTATGCTGCTTGAACTGCACTTTCAGTAGTAGGAATACTAATAGATTTTTTAGCTTCTATTAATAAATTACTTTGATCTGCTTTAGATAAATCTGCATATCCTGGAGAGTTTAAAACACCCATTACGGCAGCTTGTTCAAAGCTATTAGGTATATCATCTACATTTGTTCGAGCAATTTCAACAAAATCTCCATTTACAAATTCTTCAGTTATACTAAATTTACCTTTATCAGTATCATCAACATATGTTCTAGTTACTGCTGCTTTCATTTGTTGTGCGGTTGATTGTAAATCTTCCCATTTATTTGTAGTTTTATTATATGATCTCCATACATCACTATAAACTGTATTTCCATCTTGATCTAAACTATCAACTGTAAATTGTTGTACTTGTTGATTACTTATATCATCACTTAATTTTAAACTTCTTTTTGCTGTAGCTATTATTTTTTGTTGTGCAGGAACATCTCCTGCTTTTACCGCAGCTATATAAGCTGGATCTCTTTCAACTGTATCTGTAAATAATTGATCTAATGATAATTCTGTAGGTGTAGTTGTTTTAATTTCTGATTCACCTTTAACAAGTAAACCAGTTGCTTTGTATCTAGTAGCACCATTTACATCTTGAAAAGTAGCTTTTGCTGCTGTTGATGCTGCTGATCTAATACTATTAACCATTTCCATAGCTTTTTGTGCCTCACCAGGCAAATTGGCTGCACGAAGCATTTGAGCAAGTTTTAAATAATCTTGTTCAGTTTGTGGATCTGGCATTTGGTTTTCAATTGCTTGAAGTTTTTGCATTTTTTCTACTCTAGGATCAACTGGAGCACCTTCACCTGAAAGCATCCTACCAAGATTAGCATAAGCATTACCTTGATTTTCAGCAATGTCTATTGTATTAGCTAACATACTTGCTCGTGGAGTGCCTGCTAAATTAACAGCATTGTTTATAGCTGCTTGTTCTTTAGCTGCTTGTTCATTTTTCATTTGCTGTTGTAAGCCAAACATATCGTTACTGTATTCTGCCATAATTATCTCCTATGTAAACAAGCCTTTAGCTGCTGTTCCAGCACCTGGCATTATCATATTTCCACCAAATTCTAAAACACTTCCCCAAAACTTACTTTTACCTTTTCTTTTTGCTTTATCGGCTGCTGCCATTGCATCATATTTTCCTGTTAATGAAGCAGATTCATTTGTTAAATTAGAAGTAGCATCAAGTTTTGCAAGTTGATTTGTAAGCATTGTGTTGCCAGGAATAGCTATATTAGCTCTGTCTGTTAATGCTGTGTTTCTTTGACCAGAAAGATATTGTCCACCTTGTATAGCTTGGTTAAAAGCATTGTTTTGATAACCTAAATCTTGTTGATTTAAATAATTGTTTTCAGCTATTTGACCTTGCATTTGTCCAAAAGAACTAGCACCAGTATTAAGATTTCTTTCACGAATTTCTTGTGCTCTGCGTTCATTATCTTCTGATGTTAACGCTCTCATTCTTTCTAATCGTCTTTGTTCCATAGCTTCAAAACCACCAGAACCATAATCCATAATTTGACCGCTAAACATACTAGCTATATTGCCAGATTGATCGTATAAATTTTGATTATCTTCTGTTAAAGTAGTTTGAAATCCTGTGTCTGAATTATAAGTGCTGTTATAACCTATACCTTCTATATCTGGAGTTGTTAAATTTAGAACTTTTTCAGATAATTTTTGTTGGTCTGCATATTCTTGTGCTTGATACCCTGGATCTTTGCCTGCATTTAAAAATCCAGCACCTGCACCAATTACATTAGCAAAATTAGAAGTAGGTAATTTATTAATACTTTGACCTCCGTAAGCTGTTCCTCCTACTCCAGTATAACCTCCAGAACCAGGCCTACCTGTTTCCTGTGGTTGAAACATTTTATTTAAACTACTTAAAAATTGTGCCATGTCTAATCTCCTATCCTGTGCGTTTCCACATATATACAGTTATATATGGTTGTATGTTGTTGTGTGCAGCTCCGCCACCAGTAGCACCTGTAGTTCCAGTAACTCGATTTGCTATTGTGTGAGATATATCATCAATACTTACATTTGTATTTCCAGTATTATCTGCAAAACTGTGCGTATGAGAAGGTAATTCATTAACACTTAATGTGTGTGTTTCAGCACCACCTGTTTCATTAAGACCATCAAATGTACCGCTAGAATGGACACCTACCATTACTCTACCGCCACCATAAGCTGCCCAAGTGCCAAATCCAAGAAGTGTTGCTGGATTAGTAGCTACTGCTGCATTAAAGTAAATAGAGCCAACTGGATAAACTAAAGCATTTATTATTGCTGCTGTAACTTGTAAATCATTTGCTGCTTTTACAAAAGCTGTTGTAGCTACTTGTGTGGTGTTTGTTCCAGAATTAGCTGTTACTGCACTAAAGGTTTGTGAAGCACTTCCTGCTAAATCTGCTTTACTATTTATTGAAGTTCGTACTGCTGAAAATTCCGTATTAAAATCTGCACCAGAAATTACTTTTCCTGCATCTGAATCTGCTAATGCATCTTTGCCACTCCAACCTACTGCTATTGTATAATTTGCCATTATCTTATTTTCCCTTGTTTGTGTAATAAAATTAAATCTTGTAAAGAAGCATCGTACCCATTTGATTCTATAGATATT
>Ga0209815_1000456_pt1 | contig 30119 bp, 25 predicted proteins | sample CoawatmetaG00DNA_FD_187507 | JGI IMG/M metagenome (GOLD analysis project Ga0209815, IMG submission 187507) | Marine microbial communities from the West Antarctic Peninsula - Coastal water metaG002-DNA (SPAdes) (version 2) | ecosystem: Environmental > Aquatic > Marine > Coastal ...
ATTTAGACCAATGTAAGTAATTCCAAAATCGCAATGTAATAGATCTCCTTTTTGTATTATTTTCTCTTCCTTCCCTTTAGAAAAAGAGGTTATATGAGATTTTAACACCTCTTTATTTCTTTGAATATCTATGGTTGGATGAAACCATGTTTCTAAACCTAAGTCTGTAACTTTTTGACGCATAAACCAAACAACATCTTCTGTGGTTGTTATTCCTGGCTGAATTACTTTTTCCGAAAAAGCTTCCTTTATAATTTCATGTGTTGTTTTTACCAACTTTTTATAAAGTTTCATCTCCATTTCACTTCTTGTTTCTATCCAACCAATGGCTAGTTTTTCTGCAGAAACCAATCTGTCTTGATATGCATCAGGAAGGTTTGCTACCAACTCATCAAAATCTGTTTTCACCAATCCGTCAGCCAACGCAAAGTGTTTAGAAAAATTGATTCCAATTTTATCAGGATTTCGTGAAGCAATAATATCTACTAAAGCTTTCCATTGATTTGGTTCTTTTTCCTTGTCCCAAGAAGACTGTATGCTTTTACCAATATTATATCTTGCCACTGCTAATCTTTCAATTATATTCTCTTTTTTATTTCTATAAAAAACAATGATTGTTCTTCTCCTTGCATTTAACCAAGTTGCCGGTAGCATAGTTTTTAAAACTGGATCTTCATTATATTCTCTAGAGATTAACAACCACATATCTATGTTTGCATCTTCCATTAAACCGGGTAAAAGGTTCTGGAATCTATCTTCTAAAATTTCATCTTTTAAAAGTGCTCTTTCTTTCTCTGACAAAATTTGAGCAAATGAAATCTGAGTAAAAAAAAGTAGTACAAATGCAATTGTTCTCATAAATAGTAATTTAAAATGTCCTTAAAATTAGTGTTAAATCATCTAAAAATCAATTAATTTTAAAATAATTTTTGCAACTTTACGTATCATAAATGTTTAAATAATGAAACTACTCTCACAATTTTTACTTCTAATTTTCATAATATTCTTTTTGGGAGCGTGCAGTTCATTACCCACAAATAAAACAAAACTACCGAAAGAAGCGCCGGTTGTAATTGCCAATGACAGTTTAGAATATGAAATAATGATTATAGATATTGGCTTTACTGCATACCTAGTAAGTACTGCAAAACCAGAAGGTTTCTATACGCAAGAATACATGGAAAATAGGAATAGCATTTGGGTGGCAAGCTGGAATTCAAGAGCGCAAAATCCTAGCCAATTTAATAGTAGAATTTATGAAAATATAATAGATTACCAATCACAAGAAGATTACGGTTATGAAGTAAATTATACCCTTTTTAATTACTTTTTATTTGCTCAAAGAAAATATAAAATAAATTTAGGAGGTGGATTTAGAAGCGGGAGGATTAATTAAATTTTCCGATAAGAGATAAAACTATAATCGAGTTTATTTTTTTCATCAGCTTTAAAATTTTCTCTAGCCACTTCTTTCCAAATTTTAAAGTCTATTTCTGGAAAATAAACATCTGCTTCAAAATCTTTATGCACCATAGTAATATCTAATTGTTGCGCTAAGTCTTTGGCAATTGTTTCCTTATAGATTTGAGCACCACCAATTATAAATACGTTTGCTTCTTCTTTAGACATTTCAATTGCCTGTTCTAAACTGTTCGCAATTAAACACCCCTCTTTAAAATAATTCTTATTTCTCGTAATAATTATTGTGGTTCTATTTGGCAAAGGCTTTCCTATAGATTCATAAGTATTTCTACCCATTAGTATATAATGACCTGTCGTTACCTTTTTAAATCTTTTTAAATCTGCAGGTAAATGCCAAATTAAATCGTTGTCTTTTCCTAAAGCATTATTAGTGGCAATTGCGGCTATTACAGTAATCATAAATTAAATCAATTTTCACAAAAATAAGAGAAATGATTTCAGATTTGACGTTTTTATGTCATTTTCATCAAAAAAAATTTAAATATAAAATCGATTACGGTCAAAAAGACTAAAAATAAAGACTGAAAACACCAAATTATTTTAAGAGTACTTATAATTTATCGATTGAAAATTTCACAATTAATAATTTTAGCTATTCCTTTTATGAAAGTGATAATTCTTTACCAAAGCCTACATTACTCCATGATATGTTAGTAATGAAGACTATTTTTGTTATGAATTTTAACCTACAAAAAAATGGCAATTAAAAAACAATTTTTAAAAAGTAAACCAATCTGTAAAGTAACCTTTACTGTAGCTGCAAAAGAAGCAAATAATGCAGCAGTAGTTGGCAGTTTTAATGAATGGAATGCTGAATCTGCTCCATTAAAAAAATTAAAAAATGGCTCTTTTAAAGGAACTGTAAACATAGAAGCAAATACCTCTCACGAATTTAAATATTTAATAGACGGTACTTTTGTAAACGAAACGGAAGCTGATGGATATGCTTGGAATGATTATGCTGGTGGAGAAAACAGCTTAATTACTGTATAAAACATAAAAAAGGAGCTTGCTGTGAAATTCCACAAAAAGCTCCTTTTTAATATTTGATTATAGCAACTTTAAACAGCTACTTTTCCTTTAATATGAGGATGTGGATTGTACTCTAGTAATTCAAAATCTTCAAAAGTAAAGTCTTCAATATTTGTTATTGCAGCATTCATTTTCATTTTTGGTAAAGGTCTAATATCCCTAGATAATTGCAATTCTAATTGCTCTTTATGATTGTTATATATATGAGCATCTCCAAAAGTATGAATAAACTCTCCTGCTTCATAACCACAAACTTGCGCCATCATCATTGTAAACAAAGCATAACTTGCAATGTTAAAAGGAACTCCTAAAAAGATATCTGCACTTCTTTGATATAACTGACAAGATAGTTTACCATCTGCAACATAGAATTGAAAAAAAGCGTGACAAGGAGGTAAAGCAGCCTTACCATTTGCAACGTTCTCTGAAAAACTTACAGAGGTGTCTGGCATTACAGACGGGTTCCATGCAGCAACCATCATTCTTCTAGAATTAGGGTTCGTTTTTAAGGTGGTTATAACTTCTTTTAACTGATCTATATCATCACTATTCCAATTGCGCCATTGGTGCCCGTAAACCGGTCCCAAATCTCCATTTTCATCTGCCCAAGAATTCCAGATTTTCACTCCGTTGTCTTGTAAATATTTAATATTTGTATCTCCTTTTATAAACCAAAGTAGCTCATAAATAATAGACTTTAAATGCAACTTCTTAGTGGTAACCATTGGAAAACCAGCACTTAAATCAAATCGCATTTGATACCCAAAAACACTTTTTGTCCCTGTACCTGTCCTATCTCCTTTTTCGTTTCCGCTTTCTAAAACGTGTTTTACTAAGTCGTGATATTGCTTCATTCTAATATGTAATCGGTTAATTATTTCTTCGGTTATACTTTTTGTAGTAAGCCCTTGTAAAAATAAAAAAGCTTCTACCATTTTTGGCGAAGCTTTTTAAATAATATTTTAAAGTTATTAACGATTTGAAGATAACCTTTTTTTGAGGTTCCTTTTAGTGATTTACTACTATCCTATAATCATTCCTGCAATTGTTGCAGACATTAAAGAAGCAATTGTACCACCAATTAAGGCCTTCATTCCAAATTCTGATAATGTTTTACGCTGTCCTGGCGCTAAAGAGCCAATACCTCCAATTTGAATTCCTATAGATGCAAAATTCGCAAAACCACACAACATATAGGTTGCCATAATAATTGACTTATTATACGCTAAATGCGTTGCATTTGCCACATTTTTTAATTCTGCTAATTGTATATACCCTACAAATTCACTTGCAGCTAATTTAATACCCAATAATTGTCCCATTAAAGTCATATCTGCTGTTGGCACTCCAATTAACCACATTAGTGGCGCAAAAGCATACCCTAAAATAAATTCTATAGAAAGTTTATCATAAGCAGTATTCGCTGCAATTAAATCATTTAAAGAAGTAATATTACCTATTAAATCTAGACCACCATTTAACATTGCGATAACTGCCACAAAAACCAATAACATAGCTCCTACATTTACCGCTAAACGCAAACCCTCGGTAGTACCGTTTGCAATAGCATCTAAAATATTAGAACCTATTTTTTCTTGAGAAACTGTAACATCTGTGTTTACTTCTTCCGTTTGTGGATATAAGATTTTAGAAACTACAATGGCACCAGGAGCGGCCATCACAGAAGCGGCTAACAAATGTTTTGCAAAAACCAATTCCAACTCTTTATCTCCACCACCTAAAAACCCTATATAAGCAGCTAGAACAGCGCCTGCAACCGTAGCCATTCCACCAATCATAACCAAGAGCATTTCAGACTTATTCATCTTCTCTAAATATGCTTTAATTAACAAAGGTGCCTCGGTCTGTCCTAAGAAAATATTTCCTGCAACAGACAAACTTTCCATACCAGAAATACCTAAAAACTTAGACAAACCAATTGCTAGCATTTTAACCATCCATTGTATAATACCTAAATAGAATAAGAGTGATGTTAATGCTGAAAAGAAAATAATTGTTGGAAGTACTTGAAAAGCAAAAATATACCCAAAAGAATCCATGTCTGAAATTAAACCTGCAAACAAAAATGAACTACCCGCTTTGGTATATTCTAAAATTTCAATAAAAAGTTTTCCCACTAATTCAAATGCTTTTTGAATAAACGATACTTTTAAAACTCCTATCGCAATAACTAGTTGAAGTGATAATCCAATGGCTACTCTTTTCCAACTAATAGCTTTTCTATTAGCACTAAATAAAAAGGCAATAAGTATTAAAGAAAACATTCCTAAAACACCTCTCCAAAGGCTTGTAAATGTAAAATTTCCACTTGCAATGATTGTATCTTCTTTTATGTTTTTTTCTGGTGTATCTTCTACGTATCCCTCTTCTTTAAGATCTGTTGTTGATGAAATTATTTTTGCATCTTGTTGAGGTGCAGAAGAAATTTCTACTTCTATAGCAGTGTTTTCTTTAGATTCTTCCACTATATCTTGTCCTAAAAATGAAAATGAAACAAAACAAAAAACAATTAAAAATAAATTTTTCATGTATACGTTAATTTTAAGATTTTTTACTGATTTCATCTCTAATCTTTGCAGCTAATTCATAATTTTCATCAGCAATTGCTTTATCTAGCTGATCATTTAATTCAGAAACGGATAACTTTGAGTCTAAAGATGTGGTATCAAGTTCAAATAGGTCTTCTCCTTCTGAAGAAATTTCTTCTGTTTCAGAAAGATCATTCAACCCTAATTCATCTTCTATTTTCAAAAACACACCCGCCTTATCTAAAATATTTTCATAGGTAAAAATTGGAGCTTGAAAACGAACTGCAATTGCAATTGCATCTGAAGTTCTGGCGTCTATAACTTCTTCTACCCCATCTTTTTTACAAATTAGACTAGAAAAGAAAACACCATCTATCAATTTATGAATAATAACTTCTTTAATTTCTATAGAGAAGCGATCTGAAAAAGTCTTAAACAAATCATGCGTTAAAGGTCTTGGTGGTCTAATTTCTTTTTCTAAAGCGATGGCTATAGATTGTGCTTCAAAAGCACCAATAATAATTGGCAAAGTTCTACTTCCTTCCATTTCACTTAAGACGAGTGCGTATGCACCAGTTTGTGTCTGGCTGTATGAAATTCCTTTTATAGTTAGTTTTATTAAACCCATATATCTTTCTACATAAAAAAACAGCTAATTAAACAAGTATTTGTGGCTACTTTTAAGCCGACAATTTACTAAAAATTATATGGCAAAAACAGATATTCTTTCTTGAATTTGGTTTTTGTAAGAAGAAAAGGCTCTTTGAACAATAAAACGATTGTTTGCGCTCTTTTGTTTTAATTAAAAAAGTGAAATAAAATTAAAAACCTATCAAAATATAAAATTTTGATAGGTTTTTAAAATGTTTTATTAATTGAACTCGAGCAGTAACGCTCCGAAAAAAATTAAGCTGCTTTAAAAGCTTTTAATTTTTCTATTAATTTAGGAATTACTTCAAAAGCATCACCCACAACACCATAATCTGCAGCTTTAAAAAACGGCGCTTCTGGATCTGTGTTTATAACAACTTTTACTTTAGATGCATTAATTCCTGCCAAATGCTGAATAGCTCCAGAGATACCAATTGCAATATATAAATTAGAAGCTACTGGTTTACCTGTCTGCCCAACATGCTCTCCATGAGGCCTCCAACCTAAATCTGAGACAGGCTTAGAACATGCGGTTGCGGCACCTAAAACAGCTGCTAACTCCTCTATCATTCCCCAATTCTCTGGTCCTTTTAAACCTCTACCTGCAGAAACCACAGTATCTGCATCTGCTATTGTTACTGTACCCGTAACTCTTTCTATACTTTCAGATTTTACACCAGAAACTGCAACTGTTGGCTCAAAACTTTCCAAAGCTCCAGAAACCATGTTTTCATGTATTCCAAAAGAATTTTTAGCCAAACCGATTAGTTTTTTCTCTGAAGATATAACTGTATTTGAAAATGCTTTATTAGAAAATGCTTTTCTTTTTACTGTAAAAGGATTGATATTAGAAGGCGCTGAAACTGTGTTCGAAGCATAAGCCGCTTCTAAACCCACCGCTACTAATGGTGATAAATACAAACCATTAATACTAGAATCTACTACTATAATCGTGGCACTTTCTTTCACTGCTGCTTGTTCTATAACTGAAGCATATTCTTTTGCATTAAAAGTTGACAAACTATCATTAGACACCGTTAATACTTTTTCTGCACCGTATGTATATAATTCTGTTGCATCTGTTGCGTTAATAGTAACAACCACTAAATTACTAGCTAATTGTTCTGCAACTTTCTTTCCGTAAGAAACTACTTCAAAAGCAGTTTTCTTAAATTTTCCGTCTGTTGAATCGGCAAAAACTAAAACTGACATATTTTTTGTTTTTTTTTATTTAATCGTTTGTTTGTGTATTTCTGGTATTGTTTCGAGTAACATTAATAATTACATATTTTAACAATTCAGCAACCACCATTATATTACTTTAGCTTCATTATGCAATAAGCTAATTAACTCATCTAAATTATCTGCATCCACAAGCTTAACAGCTCCTTTTGGCGCTGGTTTCTCAAAAGACGCTATAGATGTTGATGCCTCAGAACCCGTTGCTTCTGATACTTGTAAAGGTTTCTTTCGCGCCATCATAATTCCTCTCATATTTGGTATGCGTAAATCTTTTTCTTCTACAATCCCTTTTTGACCACCAATTACTAACGGTAAAGATGTCGATAATGTTTCAGTACCTCCATCAATTTCTCTTTTAGCAGTTACATTTGCACCGGCTACCTCTATTTCTACACAACCGTTTACAAAATTGAAATCTACTAAGGAAGCTAGCATTCCTGGAACCATTTGTCCATTATAATCAGCAGACTCTTTACCTGCTAAAACAAGGTCATAGCTTCCCGCTTTTACCACTGCTGCTAATTCCTTTGCCACTAAAAGACCATCTGTTGGATTTATATTTATTCTAATAGCATCGTCTGCACCAATAGCCAATGCTTTTCTAAGCGTTGTCTCTGTTTCCAAACCTCCTACATTTACGACAGTTACCTTAGCTCCTTGTTTTTCTTTAAACCACATAGCTCTTGTCAAGCAAAACTCATCATAAGGATTAATTACAAACTGTACTCCGTTTTTATCAAACTCAGTATCATTATTTGTGAAATTAATTTTCGAAGTTGTGTCAGGCACATGACTAATACAAACTAATATTTTCATAAATTATAATTTTATATTCTTTCTTATGGTCAAAGCTACACCTTTTTTTTAAATTTACTATGCATGCATAGTAAATATTTTAATTATTTAACATAATCCAATAAAAAATTATCTTACCTAAATTCGGACTATTTCCTAGTTCTTAGTTATACAGCGCTCATATTCTATTCATTCTTTTCTTATATACTTTATTTTAAAAACATTGAATTCTCTAAATTTAAACAAGAATTATTTTTTAAATCATAATATTCTAAATAAATGGACTTTCATTATTAAATTTACGTATTGAATCCTCTTTTTTACCTAGACTATCTCCATATAAAATACTTACTTTTTTAATAAATAAAAAAATAATTTTCCCTTTCTATTTAACACTGAAACAAAACAAATACTTCAGTTTTGTATGCAAAATTATATTAAAAATTGAAAAATTTTATTTTATGAAAAATAGATAGCAAAAAACTTCTGCTAATTCCTTACTTTTGCGAGAGAAAAAACAAACTATAATTTAGATTCAATGAAAACAGTTCAATTTAGACAGGCAATTTGTGAGGCCATGAGTGAAGAAATGCGCAGAGATGAAAGCATTTATTTAATGGGTGAAGAAGTTGCAGAATATAATGGAGCTTATAAAGCTAGTAAAGGAATGTTAGACGAGTTTGGTGCAAAAAGAGTTATAGATACTCCTATTGCCGAACTTGGATTTGCAGGTATTGCAATCGGTTCTGCTATGAATGGTAATAGACCTATTGTAGAATACATGACGTTTAATTTCTCTTTGGTTGGAATTGATCAAATTATAAACAATGCGGCAAAAATCAGACAGATGTCAGGTGGTCAGTTTAATTGTCCTATTGTTTTTAGAGGACCAACAGCCTCTGCAGGACAATTAGGTGCTACACATTCTCAAGCATTTGAAAACTGGTTTGCAAACACACCAGGTTTAAAGGTTATTGTTCCTTCTAACCCATATGATGCTAAAGGCCTATTAAAAGCAGCTATTAGAGATGATGACCCGGTAATTTTTATGGAATCTGAACAAATGTATGGTGATAAAATGGAAATTCCTGAAGGGGAGTATATCATACCTATTGGAGTTGCAGACATTAAAAGAGAAGGTACAGACGTAACAATTGTCTCTTTTGGAAAAATAATAAAAGAAGCTTATAAAGCGGCAGATGAATTGGCTAAAGAAAATATTTCTGTTGAAATTATAGATTTAAGAACAGTGCGTCCTATGGATCATGCTGCTATTTTGACATCAGTTAAAAAAACAAATAGATTGGTAGTTTTAGAAGAAGCTTGGCCTTTTGCAAGTGTTGCCTCTGAAATCACATATAGAATTCAGGAAGAAGCATTTGACTTTTTAGATGCGCCAATTAAAAGAATTACAACAGCAGACACACCTGCTCCTTATTCTCCAGTTTTGTTTGAAAAATGGATTCCGAATGCAAACGATGTTATAAAAGCTGTTAAAGAAGTATTATACTTATAAGAAGCTTTTAAACTAATTAAAAAATCCTTTTTTCTTTTTTGAAAAAAGGATTTTTTAATTGATACCTATTTTATATTTTATGCGAAAAGCATTGCGTAAATTCATAGACAATTGTACTGAAAAACTTAATGAATTTACTATTTTTGCACCACGTTAAAAAAAATTACAAAATTTATGAGTTCAAAAGAAAATACTACTTTCGATGTTTTAATTGAAATACCAAAAGGAAGTAGAAACAAATATGAATATGACTTTGATTTGAATAAAATTCGTTTCGACAGAATGTTGTTCTCTTCTATGATGTATCCTGCAGATTATGGTTTTGTGCCAGAGACTTTAGCGTTAGATGATGACCCTTTAGATGTTTTAGTTTTAGGACATGAACCAACTTTTCCTATGTGTGTAATTGAAGTAAAACCAATTGGCGTTTTTCACATGACAGACGAAAAAGGTCCAGATGAGAAAATTATTTGTGTGCCTATTTCCGATCCTATTTGGAATAATAAAAGTGATATTTCAGATTTAAATCCACATAGACTAAAAGAAATAGAACATTTTTTTAAAGTATATAAAGATTTAGAAAAGAAAAAAGTAGATGTTGGTGGTTGGGGAGATGCTAAAGAAGCTACTGAAATTTTTCATGCATGTGTTGAGAGATACAAACAAAGCGAATATAAGAAGACTGATAAATTTAAGATTTAACAAAAAAAATATCCATATTTCACCAACCTCTTAAAATTAACTTTTTAAGAGGTTTTTTATTTCTATTTGATTTTATTACATTTACGCACTTTTAACACAAACAAAATAAAAATATATATGGAATCAATGATGATTTGGATGCCAATTGCAATGGCTATTTTAGGACTAGCATACATGCTAGTTAAAAAATCTTGGGTAATGAAACAAGATGCAGGTGACGGAAAAATGAAAGAAATTTCTGACCACATCTATGAAGGAGCACTTGCTTTTTTAAACGCAGAATATCGACTTTTAGCAATTTTCGTAGTGGGAGCAAGTATTGTTCTAGCTGGAATTGCTTTTTATATGGATAGTACTTATTTAATAGTTGTTGCCTTTATTATTGGAGCTATATTTTCTGCTTTTGCAGGAAATATGGGAATGAAAATTGCAACCAAAACAAATGTTAGAACAACACAAGCCGCAAAAACAAGTTTGCCAAATGCATTGAAAGTTTCTTTTGGTGGTGGTACCGTAATGGGACTTGGTGTTGCCGGTTTAGCTGTTTTAGGTTTAACCATGTTCTTTATTGGTTTCTACTACCTCTTTATGGGTGGTGAATGGACCACTACAGAAGACATGACAATTGTCTTAGAAGCATTGGCTGGTTTTTCTTTAGGAGCAGAGTCTATTGCCTTATTTGCAAGAGTTGGTGGTGGTATATATACCAAGGCTGCAGATGTTGGAGCTGATTTAGCAGGTAAAGTACAAGCAGACATTCCAGAAGATGATCCAAGAAATCCAGCAACTATTGCTGATAATGTTGGAGATAATGTTGGAGATGTTGCAGGTATGGGTGCTGATTTATTTGGTTCTTATGTAGCAACTGTATTAGCCGCAATGGTTTTAGGGAATTATGTAATTAAAGATATGGGGGGTGCTATTCAAGACGCTTTTGGCGGAATTGGACCAATCTTACTACCAATGTCTATTGCCGGTGTAGGTATTATCATTTCTCTTATCGGAACACTATTAGTTAAAATATCATCTAACGATGCTAAAGAAGCAGACGTTCAAAAAGCATTAAACATTGGAAACTGGGCATCTATAGGAATGGTTGCCGTAGCATGTTATGGTTTAGTAACTTGGATGTTACCAGAAACCATGCAAATGGATTTCTTTGGTGAAGGTCTTCAAGATATTTCATCAATGAGAGTATTTTATGCATGTTTAGTTGGTTTAGTTGTGGGTGCAGGAATCTCTGCATTTACAGAATACTACACAGGTTTGGGTTCTAAACCAATTTTAAAAATAGTACAACAGTCTTCTACAGGAGCAGGAACAAATATTATTGCTGGTTTAGCTACTGGTATGATTTCTACGTTTTCTTCTGTATTATTATTTGCTGCTGCAATATGGTCTTCATATGCTTTAGCTGGGTTTTATGGTGTTGCATTAGCTGCTTCTGCAATGATGGCAACTACAGCAATGCAATTAGCTATTGATGCTTTTGGACCAATTGCGGATAATGCAGGTGGTATTGCAGAAATGAGTGAACAAGATCCTATTGTTAGAGAACGTACAGATATTTTAGATGCTGTTGGAAATACAACTGCTGCAACAGGTAAAGGTTTTGCCATTGCTTCTGCTGCATTAACTTCTTTAGCTTTATTTGCTGCCTATGTAACATTTACGGGAATAGACGGAATTAATATCTTTAAAGCACCTGTATTAGCAATGCTCTTTGTTGGTGGTATGGTGCCTGTAGTATTCTCTGCATTGGCAATGAATGCCGTTGGTAAAGCTGCTATGGAAATGGTAAATGAAGTAGTAAGACAGTTTAAAGAAATTCCAGGAATTATGGAAGGAACTGGGAAACCAGAATATGATAAGTGTGTCGCTATTTCTACCAAAGCATCTTTAAAAGAAATGATGTTACCAGGTCTTTTAACAATCGGTTTTCCAATACTTGTAGTACTCGTTGGTAAATTAGTGTATCAAGAAAACAATATGTTAGTTGCAGAAATGTTAGGTGGTTATATGGCCGGTGTTACCGTTTCTGGTGTACTTTGGGCAATCTTCCAAAACAACGCTGGTGGAGCATGGGACAATGCTAAAAAATCTTTTGAAGCTGGAGTAGAGATTAATGGAGTAATGACTTACAAAGGTTCTGAAGCACATAAAGCGGCAGTAACTGGAGATACAGTTGGAGATCCTTTTAAAGATACTTCTGGCCCATCTATGAACATCTTAATTAAACTTACCTGCTTAATAGGTTTGGTAATTGCTCCTATTTTAGGAGGACATTCAAACACCAATTCACATAGTGAAGAAGTTAGAAAAGAAGTACGTGTAGAAATTAAAGGAGATACTTCTGAAATGGCTGCAGCGACAATAACAACTGCTACCACTGTGAACGGAAAAACAACAACTAGCACTCAAGAAATTGAGGGCACAGTTGAAGAAATAGAAGAAAAAGCGAATGAAGCAGGAGCAATTATTTCTGTAAATGTTCAAAAAAATACTAAAAAAGAGTAATTTTAGATAGCTACTATACAAACATCCTTCTAAATATTTAGAGGGATGTTTTTTGCTTTTATAAATCTTCTAAAACAAAATGAAATTGGCTATTTGTAGATTTTTGAGCAATACAATTAATAGCGGCTTCTGGTAATTGTAAAACTCTAAGATAACCTCCAGTAACCTGACAATCTTTCATCAGAATAATTAAGTTACCTGAAGGAGTTAACTGCACAGTTCCTGGCATAACAGCACTGGTTAAAATGCTTGGTATATTATTAGGTATTGTTTCATTTAATTGGTAACCCATCCTATTAGCATTTTTAGAAATAGAATATAATCTCTCAATCAAGTCTTTTTGTTGATCAGAATGTAAGAGGTCAAACTCAGGACCTTTGTAGCATTTAATTTCTTTTGAACTAAAATGTGCTTCATTTATTTTTATGGATGAATTTGACATAAATTCACCTTTTGATCTTTGTAGAATCGGAATATCCATTCCATTTTGTAACACAGTGTTTTTTGTAACTCCTTTATAAAAACTCCTACTATTTAACTTTACTTCAGATTTTATACCACCAGAAACTGCTAAATAACACCTTGCACCAAAATTTAAATTTCCAAATGATAAAATATCATTTTTTGAAACACTTATTTTTTTATTTAATCCAATTAGCCGTTGATTGATTTTTACTGAAAAACCTCCTCCAGAAACACAAATAAAAGTATCACATAAAAGCTGAAATTTACAATTTCCAAAAGTAATTTCTATCACAGCATCTTCTAAAGAATTATTTAAAATACTATTTGCAATATCCGAAGAATAACTATCCATAGCGCCAGAAACAGGAACACCCATTGCAGCATAACCAAATCTACCTTTGTCTTGAATAGTATTAAAAAAACCAGCTTTTAAAACTTTAAGCATTGTATAAAACTTTAGAAATTTCATACGAAGTATCTTTTACTTCTTTTTCTATTTGAAAGAATTCTTCTTTACCAACAGTAATAAACTTTATAAAATCTCCTGCTTTTACAAAACATGGATGCTCAAGACATACATTAAAAAAATCAACCGGTGTTTTACCTATAATATTCCAGCCACCAGCACTTTCTGCTGGATAAATACCTGTCTGCTTTCCTCCTATTGCGACAGATCCTTTTGCTACGTGTAATCTCGGATTTGGCTTTCTTTCTAAAAACAATCGCTCATTTAAACCACCCAAATAGCAGAATCCAGGAAGAAATCCTATAAAATAAACGCGATATAATTTTTCCGAATGTAATGTAATGATTTCTGAGATTTCTAATTTAGTAATATTTGACATTTCTTGTAAATCCTTACCAAAATCAACATCGTAACACACCGGAATTTGCCAAATAAAAGGAGTTCGTTTGAAGCTAATATCTTTTAAATTATAGACTTCTTTCAAGCTTTTTACTTCCTTAAAATAATCAGTTATCCTCTTTTTAAAAACAATAGTTAAAGAACTATAGCCAATAATAACCTCTACTATATTTGTATCTTTTAAGTCTTTTATTTTCTTATAAAATTCTAAAATATCATTAGAAATTGAAATAGATATTTCAGCATGCCAATCTATTAAAATTGCACTATCACCATAAGGCTTGTATGTAGTTTTATGCCCCAATTGTTATTCCTCTCTTTTTTAATTCAGTTGTCAAAATTGATACAATTTCAATGACATTTTCCGTATCGCTATGAATACATAAAGTGTCTGCTTTTATTTTTTTTTCTAATCCAGAAACTGTTTTTACTTTATTACTTTTTAAAATTTTTAAGACATGCCTTACAATTTCTGCCGAACTTAAAATTAATGCATTTTCATCATTCCTAGAAACTAAAGACAAATCAGTATTGTAGTTTCGGTCTGCAAAAGCCTCATATTTAATTTTAATATCGTTTTCTAAAGCCACTTTTGCTATTTCAGAGTTATAAGGAACAAATAGAAAACAGTCTTTTACATACTTTTTTATAATTCTGATGAATTTTTGAGCTTCACATCTGTCTTTAGCTATTAAATTGTACAATGCACCGTGCGGTTTTATATGGTGCATTTTTTGATTAAAAATTGCCAAACATGATAAAAACAAATCTAATTGTTCTTCAATACTTTGTTTTAAGACTGCTTCAGAAAGATCTAAAAATTGTCTTCCAAAGTTTTTTTTATCTACAAAAGAAGGATGCGCACCTATAGCAACATTGTATTCAATTGCTAGTTCTATTGTTTTAAGTATTGTGTTTTTATCTCCAAAATGGCCACCACAAGCAATATTACAAGAAGAAATAAAAGGCATTATTAAATGCTCATTCTGTATTCCTTCTCCAACATCGCAGTTTATATCAATGGTCATTTATAAGAGGTTTAAAACTTTTAAAATTCCTTTTATGCCTAAAAAAATTGCCATACATACTATAAGAATTCCTAAAATATTCTGAATTTTAGAATTTACATAATTTCCTAGAACTGATTTTTTATTAACAATCCATAATAAAACTCCTGCAATTACTGGCAATAGCATTCCATTTGCTACTTGCGCAAACTTTATAATTTCTATGGGTTTTATTCCTATTGAAGAAAATAAAACACCTAAGAATAAAATTGCAATCCAAACAAATCTAAATTTTTTAGATTTCAAACCTCCAGACCAACCTAAACAGCCTTTTGCAACGTATGCTGCCGCTAAAGGCGCCGTAATCGCTGAAGTTATGCCAGCTGCAAATAAACCCATAGCCATAAAGTATTTTGCAAATTCGCCAAATAAAGGTACTAAACCTTTTGCTAAATCTGCTGCATTGGCTATCTCTGTAGTTTGTATTGCAGCCGCAGAAATGATAATTGCCATAGAAACCAAACCTCCTAAAACTATAGAGATAATTGTATCTATTCTAACCGAAGATAGATCGTCTTGCTTATGCCAACGCTCTTTTACTAAAGCAGCATGTAAGAACAAATTATAAGGCACCACAGTTGTGCCTACTAAACCTATAATTGTAAGTATACTTTTCTCTGGAAACTTTGGAACAAATAAACCTTTTAATACTTCTAAAATATTGGGTTTTGTAATAATTGCAGTTGCTACAAAAGAAACACTCATTAATAGCACTAAAGAAATTAAAGCTTTTTCTAAAAACTTATAATTGCCAATATACAAAAGAACAAATGCTATTAGACCAATAACTAAACTCATTAAATTGATAGAAATAGTACCTAAAAAAATGCTATACTTTCCTAAAGCACTTTCTAGCCCTAAAACTCCTCCACTAATATTTCCTGCTTCATACGATGCATTTCCAACTACAACGGCAGATAAGATTAAAATAGTCACAAATTGTTTTACAAATGGTGTTTTAATTTCTTCTCTAATTACCTCAGACAATCCTTTTTGAGAAATGAGACCCAATCTCGCAGCCATTTCTTGTAAAACAATAGTAGCAATTATAGAAAGTAACATTGCCCAAAGCAAATTGAAACCAAAATTTACACCCGCTAAAGTACAGAGCGTTACGGTTCCTGGACCTATAAAAGCAGCTGCAACTAATGTACCTGGGCCTATATTTTTAAAAATATTTTTAATCATTTATTAAGTCTATAAGTGCATTTCACTGTATTAAATTATTTTTCAGAAAGTTCTAAATTTTCATACACTTGTCTTTACTTTTCTGTTTTTGTAACTTCTATATTTATAAAAAACTTCCTTATTTCTTCATCATTTTTATGACTCCTTAAATATATAATTTTATATTTTAAAATGAAGATCAAAAAAAAATCGTCTAAAAATTTCTTTTTAAAACGATTTTAACAAAAACTAATGCTTCACTATAAAGCGTATCGTTGAGGACCTCCTCTTCGGATATCTTCACTAGCAACTTCTTCAAATTGTGTAAAATTTTCTCTAAAGGCATTCGATAATTTAAAAGCTGTTTTATAATACGCTTCATCATTATTCCATGTTGCTCTAGGACTTAACAATTCTGCTGGCACACCAGGACAAGTTCTTGGCTGTGCAACTCCAAAAACAGAATGAATGTGATAATCTTCATACTTATAACTTCCTAAATCACCATTTAAAACAGCAGAAATCATTGCTCTCGTATATTTTAATGGCATTCTTTTCCCTTTACCATACTGTCCGCCGGACCAACCTGTATTTATCAACCAAACGTTTACACCCGTCTCCTGCATCTTTTTACTTAGCATTTCTGCGTATTTTGTTGGGTGTAATGGCATAAACGGTGCGCCAAAACAAGCTGAAAAACTAGGTGTTGGTTCTGTAACCCCTGCCTCTGTTCCTGCAACTTTTGCGGTATAACCAGAAATAAAGTGGTATGCTGCCTGATTTGGAGTTAATTTAGATATTGGAGGTAAAACACCAAAAGCATCTGCCGTTAAAAAGAAAATATTCTTTGGGTTTTTACCTATTGATGGTTTTTGAATATTGTCTATATGATAAATAGGGTAACTAACTCTTGTATTCTGAGTAATAGAAGTATCTCCAAAATCGATAATACCCTCTTTATCCAAAACAACATTTTCTAGAATTGCTCCTTTTTTAATTGCTGCAAAAATTTCTGGCTCTTGTTCTTGCGATAAGTTGATCACTTTTGCATAACAACCCCCTTCAAAATTAAAAACGGTATTTTCTTCCGTCCAACCATGCTCATCATCACCTATTAAACTTCTATCAGGATCTGTAGAAAGCGTTGTTTTCCCTGTACCAGAAAGTCCAAAGAAAATTGCTGTATCACCATCTTTACCAACATTCGCAGAACAGTGCATTGGCAATGTTTTTTTATAAACAGGTAATATAAAATTTAAAGCAGAAAAAATTCCTTTTTTAATTTCACCGGTATAACCCGTCCCACCAATTAAAGCTATTTTTCTAGTAAAATTTAAAATGGCAAAATTATGTTGTCGTGTTCCGTCTACTTCAGGATCTGCCATAAAACCAGGCGCATTTACCACGGTCCACTCAGGATCAAAGTCTTTTAACTCTGACTCTGTAGGTCTTAAAAACATATTGTAAGCAAACATATTGCTCCAAGGGTATTCGTTTACAACCCTAATACTTAGCTTGTAATTTTCGTCTGCACAAGCATAAGAGTCTCGTACAAAAATTTCTTTTTCAGAAAGATACCCAGTAACCTTATTATACAGCGCATCAAATTTTTCTGAATCAAACGGTAAATTAATATCACTCCACCAAACTTCATCTTTTGTAATGGCGTCTTTTACAATAAATCTATCTTTTGGAGAGCGTCCTGTAAACTCTCCTGTATTCACTGCAATTGCACCTAAAGAAGATGCTACTCCTTGTTCTTTTTTTAACGTCTCCTCATGTAACTCACTAGAAGTTAACTGATAACGAATTGTTGCATTTTTGATTCCTAGACTATTTAACGAAATCGATTTCGTATTTGTATCTACCATATCAATATTTATTTTGTTTTTAATGAAGTACAAAATTAAACAATATTTTAAAATAGGGTTATTTAAATATAAGAATTCTCATTTTTTTATTTCTTTCTCATTTTTTTCAGAAATCCCATTAACATAAATACCCAACCAAGAATTAAAAATAGACCACCAATAGGAGTTATAAACCAAATAGACTTTGCAGTTAACTCCGTTAATTGAATTGCATAAATAGATCCAGAAAAAAAGAATATTCCCAAGAAAAATAACAAACTAATCGTATTTATTTGTTTTTGGGAAAAACCAGTATACATATTAACAAATAACAATACAATAACATGATACATTTGATAACGAACCCCCGTTTCAAAACTTAATAAGCTCTCGGCTGTTAAACTGTCTTTTAATGCATGTGCACCAAAAGCACCAAAAATAATTGCCAACATTCCTAAAAAACAAATAATTATATAATTTTTAAACATTATTGATGGTTTTTGTTAAATTTTAAACAAATGATGTATCTTCGTGTTTCATACAAAAATACATTATTTATCATATGAAAAATATTCTAATTATTGGTGCTGGAAAATCGAGTTCTACCCTTGTAAAATATCTTTTAGACACTTCTGAGCAAGAAGCATTATTTATAACTATTGCAGATATATCTACAGAAAATGCTAATAAATTAATCAATAAACATAGAAATGCAGAAGCAATAATATTAGATGTATTTGACAAACATCAGCGCGAAGAGCAAATACAAAAAGCAGATATTGTAATCTCTATGCTACCCGCAAGGTTTCATTTAGATGTAGCTAAAGATTGTATTACTTTTAATAAGCATATGGTTACTGCTTCTTATATTTCTGACGAAATGAAAGCTTTAGATGCAGAGGCAAAAAAGAAAGGCTTGGTTTTTATGAATGAAATTGGTCTAGATCCAGGGATTGACCATATGAGTGCAATGCAAGTAATAGATAAAATTAAAGATGCTGGCGGTAAAATGCTATTGTTTGAATCTTTCTGTGGCGGAATCGTAGCTCCTGAAAGTGATAACAACTTATGGAATTATAAGTTTACCTGGAATCCTAGAAATGTAGTTTTAGCAGGACAAGGTGGTGCTGCCATGTTTATACAAGAAGGAACGTACAAATACATACCCTATACTAAATTATTTAGAAGAACAGAATTCTTAAAAGTAAATGGTAGTGGCGATTTTGAGGCTTATGCAAATAGAGATTCTTTAAAGTATAGAAGTGTATACGGCTTGAATGATATTCCTACAATGTACAGAGGAACTATTAGAAAAATAGGATTCTCTAGAGCTTGGGATATTTTTGTCCAATTAGGAATGACTGATGACTCTTATACTATAGAAGCCTCTGAAAATATGAGCTATAGAGATTTTGTGAATTTATTTTTAGGATACTCTCCTTCAGATTCTGTAGAGTTAAAATTACGCTCTTACCTTAATATAGAGCAAGATGACGTGATGTGGGCAAAATTAGTAGAGTTAGACCTCTTTAATCCAGAAAAGAAAATTGGATTGACAAATGCAACCCCTGCAAAAATGCTTCAAAAAATATTAGAAGATTCATGGACCTTGCAAGAAGAGGATAAAGATATGATTGTAATGCAACATCTTTTCGGTTACGAATTAAATGGTAAAAAGCATCAAATAGAAAGTAGTTTTATTGTTTTAGGAGAAAACCAAACCTATACAGCAATGTCTAAAACAGTAGGTTTACCTGTTGGAATTGCTGCCTTAAAAATTCTAAAAGGAGAAATTAAAACACCAGGTGTTCAAATACCAATTAACAAAGAGGTATATGAACCTATTTTAAAAGAATTAGAAAATTACGGTCTTAAATTTACCGAGAAAGAAGTACCATATATGGGATATAATCCGAATAATGTACATAAATAAATTCATGCAATTGCGAAGAATTAATAGCCTAATAGAATAATTACTTCTTCGCAATTATATCTTAAAACTACATTTTTAGATAAAAATCTTTCGTTAATTGAATATAGTCTTCTGTATATTCGTGTCTAGCAAGTTCTATAATTAAATGTGTTTCTTCTAATTCAGTTTCCTGAAAAGAAAATGCCAACAAACTTCTTTTCACTTCTGACTTTTTATTTCCTTGAACTCTGCAAACTTTGTTTAAAAACAAATGATGCTCTTTGGCTATATTTATAAAGTTCGCTTCCTCTTTAAACGGAATAATCGTAGAAAAAATTCCAGTTTCTGATAAAATTTTAGAAACGCCAACTAACAATTCTTCAAAAGACAATGAAGAAGTAAAACGTGCCTTATTTCTTGAGGAATCGTCACTTTCAAAGTTGTCTGTATAAAAAGGTGGATTCGATACAATTAAATCATAACTCTCATCCTCAGCCATTATTTCATCTGCAAATTCCTGAAAAGTCGCGTTATAACAATACAAACGGTCTCCCCAATCAGATTTTTCAAAGTTTTCAACTGCTTGTTCATATGCATTTTCATCTAACTCCACGGCATCAATTGTCATTGCGTCAGAACGCTGTGCAATCATTAGCGCAATAACACCACTACCTGTGCCAATATCTAAAATAGTATCTGGGTATTTATCAACAGTAGACCACGCACCTAATAAAACTCCGTCTGTACCTATTTTCATAGCCACCTTATCTTGTTCCACTGTAAATTCTTTAAACTTAAAAGGTTCTGATTTCATTAAATATATTGGTATATCTTTTTTTTAACTACATTTTTTTACAAAACAAATTTCTACAAAATATCAAATATTAAAAGAATCGCTATCTTTTAAGAAATATTGAAGTTTATACCAGATATTTACTGTTTCGGTTACACTAAAAAAGTCCTATAAATATAGCGTTTATAAGACTTTTAAATTTTTTAATAATTACAAAAGGAAGCGATTTACTATGTGCGTCCCAAATAAAATCTTAATACAAACTGAAAAGCTTCGCTTCACTATCTGTTTATTTTAAAAAACAAAAACCGTTGCTATTATCAACGGTTTTTTGCTTTTTAAAAGAGTTTCTATCTCATCAATATCAACAGCTTTCTTTTGCAGAAAGGAAGGGATTCACTTCGTGCGTCCCAAATAAAATCTTAACACAAGCATGAAAACTAAAAAGCTTCGCTTTCCTATCTGTTTATTTTAAAAAAGATTTAAAAACAAGTTTTTATCTTTTTTAAAATAAACAGCTATTTGACAACGTCAACAGTTTTCTTTTGCAGAAAGGAAGGGATTCGAACCCTCGATACCGTTACCAGTATACTACCTTTCCAAGGTAGCGCCTTCGACCACTCGGCCACCTTTCTAAATATACAACGCTATTAGACCCTCAGGGGTCTCAACTTCTATTGTATTATTTTCTCTATCTACTTTTTTAATAAAGGCATCTACCATCGGAATAAAAATTTCTGTTCCATCTCGATCTATCTCAAAAAGTGGTTGTGCTGCTTTATCGTTTATATGAACAATTTGTCCTACTTCGCCAAAATTTGCATCCACTACAGTAAAACCAATTACTTCATGAAAATAAAACTTATCACCAGATAATTTTGGCAACATTGTTGAAGGCAAATAAATACCACATTTTAAAATTGAATCGGCCGCTTCATCAGAATAAATATCTTCAAACTGAACGCGCAGCTGATTTCCCTTATGCAACGAACTTTTTTCAATAAAAAATGGAACCAGATTAGTGCCAAATTCGACATAAACTGATTCCATTTCTGTATACAACTCAGGTTCGTCTGTATCTAATTTGATAACAACTTCACCTTTAAAACTATATTTTGTAACGATTTTGCCTAAATAAAAACAATCTTCTTTACGCATCTTCGTATAAATTTAGTTTTTATTCTGCTGCTTTTTCTTGAGCTTCATCAATAGTTTCAGGAGCTGCCTCAACAACTTCTTCAACTGCAACCTCAGCAACAACTTCTTCTACAACTGGCTTAGCTGCTTCAATTCTTGCTTCATTTACTGCTTTTTCTGCTGCAAATGCTGCTGCCTTCGCATCAGATTGTGCTTGAGATAACCCAGCTTCTTTATCAGAAATTTTTGTCGCTTTTTCCTCTACCCAAGCTGCAAATTTAGCATCTGCTTGCTCTTGAGTTAAAGCACCTTTGCGAACACCTCCAACTAAATGATTCTTTAACATAGCACCTTTATAAGATAAAAGGTTCTTTGCAGTATCTGTTGGTTGTGCACCATTTTGTAACCATTGTACAGCTTTATCAATGTTTAAATCGATAACTGCTGGGTTTACATTTGGATTGTAAGTACCTAATTTCTCTAAGTATTTACCATCTCTTTTTGCACGAGCATCAGCGGCAACGATCCAATAGAATGGTTTCCCTTTTTTACCGTGTCTTTGTAATCTAATTTTTACAGACATAATTTGTTAATTTTTTAAGGTTCTCGACCTTGATTATTAAAAATCTTACTATCTCGTAGTAAGTGGGCGCAAATATACAAATTAATTTAATTCTAGAAACTTTAAATTTACTAATTATCAAGTAGTTAATCTATTTACCTTTTGTTGATAAGTCCGTATAAATTTACATGCCTAAATCTTTCATGTTTTTGTATTTTTAACTTCCCAAATCATCCATTAAAAATAGCCATTTTATGTACTTAATTTTTGATACAGAAACTACCGGTTTACCCAAAAGCTGGAATGCTCCTATTACAAATACAGATAACTGGCCAAGATGTGTTCAAATTGCATGGCAACTGCATGATGAAATGGGAAATGTACTAGAACATAATGATTTTCTAATAAAACCAGACGGGTACAACATTCCTTATGATGCCGAGAGAATTCACGGAATTTCTACAGAATTAGCGGAAGAACAAGGTATTTCTTTAGACGAATGTTTGATTTTATTTAATGAAGTTTTAGGTAAAACAAAATTTATTGTTGGTCAAAATTTAAATTTTGATTTGAATATTATGGGATGTGAATTCCATAGATTAGGAGTTGAAAACAAAATGACTTCCCTACCAATATTAGACACGTGTACCGAAAAAACAGCGTTTATGTGTCAGATTCCTGGAGGTCGTGGTGGAAAATTTAAGCTACCAACATTAACAGAATTACACAAGCATTTATTTGGTACTGGTTTTGGAGATGCGCATAACGCCACAGCAGATGTTGAGGCAACAACGCGTTGTTTTTTAGAATTAGTTCGTATTAGAGAGTTTACAAAAGAACAATTAGATGTTGATGCCGATTATTTTAAGAACTTCTCTGAGACCAATCCAAAACCAATTCAAGTTATTGGTTTAAAGCATATAAATCTTAAAAAAGAAAGTGAAAAAATTCGGCAACGTCTTGAAAAATTAAAGGACACAGCAGATACAAAATCTACTACTGTAGGTTTAGCAGAATTAGAAAATGTTCAATTTTCGCACTTACATAATCACACGCAATACTCTGTTTTACAATCTACCATGCAAATTGGTAATATTATTAAAGCTGCAGCGAAAGACAATATGCCCGCAGTGGCAATGACAGATACTGCAAATATGATGGCATCATTTCATTTTGTAAGTGCTATTTTAAGTCATAATAAAACAGCAGCAACTCCAATGAAACCAATTGTTGGTTGTGAGTTTAATGTGTGCGAAAATCATAAAAATAAATCTCAAAAAGACAATGGTTACCAAGTTGTTTTATTAGCTAAAAATAAAAAAGGATATCACAATTTGGCTAAAATGTCTTCAATTGCATTTGTAGACGGTTTTTATTATGTGCCAAGAATAGACCGAGAGGTTATTAAAAAATACAAAGAAGATATAATTGTTTTAACAGGAAATTTATATGGTGAAGTTCCTAGTAAAATCCTAAATCTTGGAGAAAAACAAGCGGAGGAAGCTTTAATCTGGTGGAAAGAAGAATTTAAAGACGACTTCTATATTGAGCTAATGCGCCACAATCAGCAAGACGAAAGAATTGTAAATGAAACGCTATTAAAGTTCTCTAAAAAGCATACTGTTAAAGTTATTGCAACAAATAATACTTTTTATTTAGAGAAAAAAGATGCCAATGCACATGATATTTTATTATGTGTAAAAGATGGAGAAAAACAAGCAACACCAATAGGAAAAGGGCGCGGTTACAGATACGGTCTACCAAACCAAGAGTATTATTTTAAGTCTTCAGATGAAATGAAGGCACTTTTTGCAGATTTGCCAGAAGCGATTATCAACATTCAAGAAATTGTAGATAAAATAGAAATTTTTACACTTGCAAGAGATGTATTATTACCTGCGTTTGATATTCCTGAAGAATTTAAAGATGCTGCTGATGCCGAAGACAAAGGAAAACGCGGTGAAAATAATTTTCTAAAACACCTAACATTTGTAGGTGCTAAAAAAAGATACGGAGAAATCACCGAATCTATTAAAGAACGTTTAGATTTTGAATTGTCTGTAATTGAAAAAACAGGATACCCTGGTTATTTCTTAATTGTAGAAGACTTTATTCGCGAAGCTAGAAATATGGATGTTGCCGTAGGTCCAGGACGTGGTTCTGCTGCTGGCTCTGTAGTTGCCTTTTGCTTATGGATTACCAATATAGATCCTATTAAATATGATTTGCTTTTTGAACGTTTCTTAAACCCAGAACGTGTATCGATGCCCGATATTGATATTGATTTTGATGATGAAGGACGTGGGCGTGTAATGGATTATGTAATTAATAAATATGGTGCAAATCAGGTTGCACAAATTATTACCTACGGAACTATGGCGGCAAAATCTTCCATAAGAGATACTGCCAGAGTTTTAGATTTACCACTTTTTGAAGCGGATAGAATTGCAAAATTGATTCCCTTAATTAAACTAAAAAATATTTTTGGTGACGATGCAAAAAGTAAAGGAAAGGTTGCTGGCTTAAGATCTGAAGATAAACAATTAGTTGAAGAGCTAAAAAGTTTGTCTTTTGGAAATGATCTAGTTTCTGAAACAATTAACAAAGCAACAATGCTAGAAGGTTCTGTTAGAAATACTGGAATCCATGCTTGTGGTGTCATTATTACACCCGGAGATATTACCAATTACGTGCCAGTTGCTTTGGCAAAAGATTCAGATATGTACGTTACCCAATTTGATAACTCTGTTGTAGAATCTGCAGGTTTATTAAAAATGGATTTCTTAGGATTAAAAACATTGACCTTAATTAAAGACACCGTTAAAATTGTAAAAGCAAAACACAATGTAATCTTAGATCCAGAAAACTTTCCTTTAGATGATGAAAAAACATACGAGTTGTTCCAAAAAGGAGAAACTGTAGGTATTTTTCAGTATGAATCTCCAGGAATGCAAAAACACATGCGCTCTTTAAAACCTACTGTTTTTGCAGATTTAATTGCTATGAATGCCCTGTATAGACCAGGACCAATGGAATATATCCCATCTTTTATTAATAGAAAACACGGTACAGAAGATATTGAATACGATTTACCTGCCATGGAAGAGTACTTGGCAGAAACTTACGGAATTACGGTCTACCAAGAGCAAGTAATGTTACTCTCGCAAAAGTTGGCAGATTTCACCAAAGGTGAAGCCGATGTTTTACGAAAGGCCATGGGTAAGAAGCAAATTGCAGTTTTAGATAAAATGAAACCAAAATTTGTAGAGCAAGCAGCTGCAAAAGGACATGATCCAGAAAAATTAGAAAAAATTTGGAAAGATTGGGAAGCATTTGCTAGTTATGCCTTTAATAAATCTCACTCTACTTGTTATGCCTGGATTGCATACCAAACAGCGTACTTAAAAGCACACTATCCAGCAGAATACATGGCTTCTGTACTTTCCAATAATATGAATGACATTAAATCTGTTTCATTCTTTATGGAAGAATGCAAACGAATGGGATTAGAAGTTTTTGGTCCTGATTTAAATGAATCTTATTTGAAATTTTCTGTAAATGAAGAGGGCGCTGTACGTTTTGGAATGGCTGCTGTAAAAGGTGTTGGTGCAGGCGCAGTAAGAGCTATTATTAAAGAAAGAGAAGAAAACGGAAATTTTAATTCAATTTTCGATTTAGCAAAACGTATTGATTTACGCGCTGCAAACAAAAAATCTTTTGACAGCTTAATAAAAGCAGGTGCTTTCGATTCTTTTGCAGACACACACAGAGCACAATATTTTTCTACAGATGAAAAAGGTTTGACCTTTTTAGAGCGTGCTATGAAATTTGGAAGTAAATACCAAGAAAATGAAAATTCTGCACAAGTTTCTATGTTTGGTGAAGCCTCTACAGTTCAGTTCCCAGAACCAGACATTCCAGAATGTGAAACTTGGGGTACTATGGAACTTTTGTCACAAGAAAAAGAAGTTATTGGAATTTATATTTCAGCACATCCTTTAGATGATTTTAAAAACGAATTAAAATTTTGTAATGCTTCTTTGAAACACTTTAAAGCAGACTTAACAAAATTTGTGAATATGAACCTGGCTTTTGCAGGTATCGTTACAGATGTGCAACATAGAGTCTCTAAAGCAGGAAAAGGTTGGGCTTTATTTACAGTTGAAGATTATGCAGATAGCAATGAGTTTAGAATTTTTGGAGAGGAGTATTTAAGAATGCAACATTTTTTGGTTCCAAATCAGTTTTTATTTATAAGATCAACTATTCAAGCAGGATGGACTAATAAAGAGGGTGTTGTTGGGGAACCTAGATTAAAGTTTACAGAAATGAAATTATTACATGACATTATGGATGAACTCTGTAAAAAGGTAACTATTCAACTTCCTTTAAATCAAATTAAAGAAGATACCATTCTTAATTTAGAATCCATTTTAAAAAACAAACCCGGTAAACAAGGTTTAAATTTTACTATTTGGGACGAAAAAGAGAAACTAGAAGTAAGTTTACCAAGTAGAAATACAAAAATTCACATTACCAATGAATTATTGGCAATTTTAGACAGCCAACTAATTAGCTATAAATTAAACTGATTCTAATTAGTGGAATAAAGTAAAAATAAGTACGCTATAAAAAGATAAATATTTACTTTTGTTTAACATTTTATACAATACATGAAACAAAATAACAATGGTACTTGGGTAAGTTGGAATGAAAACGTTATCCACAACTACAAATCACTTTTTAAAATAACTACTGAAGAAGAACTGCAGGAAGTTATTAAAAATTCAGAAAAAATACGTGTTTTTGGATCGAAGCAGTCATCAGCAGACATTGCTTCGGGCCTAGAGACATTAGTAGACATTACTACTTATAATAAAATACTTTCTTATAATGATTCAGAACACACAGTTACCGTGCAATCTGGAGTAATTTTAGGAGATTTATTAGATGCCATAGAAGCAAAAGGCTGGTGTATACCTTGTCTACCAGATATTAATACCATTACTATTGGTGGCGCTTTAGCAACGGGAACACATGGGACAAGCGGAAAACTGTTATGCGAATACATGACAGATTGTAGTATTGTTTTAGCAGATGGTTCTTTAAAAAGAATTAACGAAAAAGATGAAATGATAGATGCCGTAAGGGTTTCTTTAGGAGTACTTGGCGTAATGTCTGAAATCACTTTTAAATGTGAGCCTATTTACACGCTGCACGTAAAAGAAGGACCAGAAGATGATTCTGAATGGTTACCAAAAATTAAAGAGCGTTTAAAAAAGCATGCTTTTTTAAGAATTTTATGGCTTCCGCATACAGACAAAGGATATGTAATTACCGGAGATAAAATTAATCCTGATACAGAAATTACAGAAAACTTAGGACCTGCGTATTTAAAACACCGAAGAACAGCTTCTAAAATATTATACAAATATTCGCATATTTTTCCTTGGACTACAGCAATTGCTAACAAACTTTTATACAGAGGTTTTTTTAGCAGCACAAAAGAGCACAAAGGCTCACTATACCAAGCAACCGTAACAAAGTCTAGAGGTTCTACGATAGAATTAGCAGAATGGACAATTGGCTTGGATAAATTTCCAAAGGTTTTTGAAGAATTGAAAACTGAGATTAATAAATGGAGCAACAAATCGTTTATTCATATTCCAATGGATGTTCGTTTTGTGTACAAAGACAAATCCTGGTTAAGTTATGCTTATGGCGAAGATACGGTAACAATGGGCTGTGTCTCTAGAAATGCAGCTACCGCAGACACTTATGAGGCTTTTAAAAGTATTGAAAAAGTGTTTTTGAAATATGGAGGAAAACCTCATTGGGGGAAACGTTTCACTGCCAAAGACGCTGGCATATCTAGAATTTATAGTAAGTGGGAAGATTTTAAAGTTTTAAGAAAAGAATTAGATCCAACTAATAAATTTTTGAATCCGTACTTAACAGAATTATTAAACGAAAAACAAAGAGCACATGCAGTTGCCTAAAGGATTTTTATTTGATTTTGATGGTGTTGTAGTAAATAGTTTCGAAAGTCACGGTGCTGCCTGGAGCAGTGCTTTTAGAGAATTATTTAATAAAGATATTGCTCCTTTTCCTAAAAGTCATGCAGGTAAATCGCCAATGATTATTGCTGCTTATTTTTGTAGTGTTATTGGTGAAGAAAAACGGACTGAAGAATTATATATCTTAAAAGACAAGCACCTAGACCTTCATTTTAAAGTCCCTAAATTATTGCCTGGGGTTAGAGAATTTACAGCACTACTTACCAAAGAAAACATACCTTATGGTATTGCTAGTAACGCCACCAAACAATTTTTAAAAAATAGTGTACATCATTTAGAATTAAATTTTCCAATTGTTTTTGGTGTACAAGATTACGTAAAACCAAAACCTGCTCCAGAGGCATACATTACCTTAGCAAGTGCATTGGGTTTTCATAAAAAAGATTTTAAAGATGTTTGGGTTTTTGAAGATAGTTTAACCGGAACAAGAGCTGCAAAATTAGCTGGAATGATTCCTATTGGTATTACAACTCAATTTTCCGAAGAAGATTTAAAAGAAGCAGGAAGTATTTTTGCATTTCCAACTTTATTGCAAGCTTACGAGTATTTATTAGAAGGTTAATCCTAAATAGTTACTTCTCTAAAAAGTGTTTCTAAATTTTTATTCTGCGCAGTTAAACCTAAAATTTTAAGGTTATTGTCTTGTGCTAAATCGAAAATTTTAGAGCGCACATCTTCGCTGGAACTAAATGTTAATTGCCAATTATTGTCTGACGTATTTTTTACAGAACTTAAGTTCGATAACTTTTGAAAAATTTCCTCATCACAGGAAGTGTTATAAGTAACTTCTATTATTTGTTGTTTTGAATCTTGAAGCTCTTTTAGTTTTTTATCAACTAAAATTTCGCCCTTTTTGATTATAATTACGCGGTCACAAACAGCCTCCACTTCTTGCATAATATGTGTAGAAAAAAGCACGGTTTTATCTTTTCCTAATTCCTGAATCAAAGCTCTAATTTCTACAATTTGGTTTGGGTCTAAACCGGTTGTTGGCTCATCTAAAATTAGAACTTTTGGATTGTGTAAAATAGCGGCAGCAATACCTACTCTTTGCTGATATCCCTTAGATAATTGATGTATTTTCTTACCTGCTTCTAAAGTTAAACCCACTTTTTCTATACAGTCTTCTATTTGACTTTTAGCTACCTTATAAATAGCAGCCTGAAACTGCAAATATTCACGCACATACATTTCTGCATACAAAGGATTGTGTTCAGGTAAATACCCAATTACTTTTTGCGCTGCTATCGGGTTTTTTAAAACATCAATATCATCCACAAAAACAGCACCTTCATTTGGTTTTATAAAACCAGTTAAGATTTTCATCATCGTAGATTTTCCAGCACCATTAGGACCTAAAAAACCAATTACCTGTCCCTTATCTGCAGAAAAAGAAATATTATTTAGTGCTTTCTGAGATGCATAGCTTTTAGAAACGGAATTTACGGTTATAGACATATTACAAATGTAAGTTTAATAGTAGAATAACGAAAATATGTAGTTTTTAGTTTACAACATTAGAAAGGTTTGTTCATTACAAAAGACTAAAGTGACTAAAATAAAAATGACTCAATTTAAATTGAGCCATTTAAAAAAATATCTTTTTAAGCTTTATAATTGATATCTTACCCTGAAACTTATAAATCTTGGTAAAATAAAACGTTCATTAACTGTAAATGCAATGACACTTTGGCTTATATCTACTTGTGAGCCTGTTGCTAACAAGTTGTTGCCTACC
>Ga0209815_1000459_pt1 | contig 29919 bp, 29 predicted proteins | sample CoawatmetaG00DNA_FD_187507 | JGI IMG/M metagenome (GOLD analysis project Ga0209815, IMG submission 187507) | Marine microbial communities from the West Antarctic Peninsula - Coastal water metaG002-DNA (SPAdes) (version 2) | ecosystem: Environmental > Aquatic > Marine > Coastal ...
CTCTAATTCGTAATCTTCTGCACAATCTAAAAGCTCTTTAACGTCATAAAGACAATCATATAACGCTTGAACTTTTATATTAAATTTTTTAAGTAATAAAGACCTAGTCATGTTACTCTATTTATATAAATAAAATCTTTTGCAATGTCCTACTACATACTAGCTAATATAGCTTCTACTTCTGCTTTCATATAATTTATATGATGAGATACAAATCTTTCATCCTGTAGATAAAATATTACACATTTTCTACATCTCTTACCAGACATCTTCTCATATAGGTAAGCATAGAGTGATAACTGTAACCCGTACAAATTAAATTCGCAATTATGGAGATGACTTATTGGGTCCTTTAAACGTTCAGAGTAAAGTGAACTAAACCTAAATCTTTTATTAGTTTTAAAATCACCAATTGTAAATTCATTTTTATGTTCATAAATTAGGTCTGCAGTTCCAGCGACTGCACTATCTTCATCGTATAAAAGGTTCTCACATAAAATATTTTTAAATGAATCTATCGACCTTTCTACAGATTTATCATACGACTTGCAAAGCCAACCGTAACTATCTTTCACCTCACCAAAATTAATATAATTTTCAAGAATTTTATGAATATCAGTACCCCTCTTACACGCTCTATTCTTTTCTTCCTCCCACATTTCTAATACTAGTTCTTGCGATACACCTTCTCTCTCTGCTACCCTTTTTGAGTGTCTATCTCTGTCAAAAGGTTGCTTATATTTACCGAGTAAGGTTGTTACAGAAATAAACGGCTTCTTAGTATCTATGTGAGTGTACGTATGTGACTCTTCGTCAAATTTAATTTTCACTTATCTTATTATATCTAGGATTTTATTATTTCAATACTATAAATAATATATATGGAACCCGAAAAGTCCTTACTTAAAGAGTTTATTAATGGTGGCTGGATTATTCCGCTTATTGGAGCAGGGGCCATGCTGGCGCGGTTACTGTCATCTGATACTAAGCTTACTTGGGTTCAGCAACTTAAGAAGATTGTAACTGCTGCGATAGCTTCATTAGTAGCTTGGTTTGTATTGGAACAAACAGATATACCTTCTGTGTATAAGGCTGTAACATACGGAATTATAGGTGTAATATCCCCGGAAGTAATAACAGGTATTGTTAAACTTGGAAAGCGCTTTGCTGCTAATCCAGAAAAAATACTAAAAAAATGAACCCTCGATGCTTAGTTTATATCCTAGCGGCTATTGTGGTAGCATTTGTATTTCGTGGTTACTTGGCTGCAGAAGAAGTACAATCAATTATGCATGAGGCAGCAAACGGAAATGTAGAAGCCATAACATGTAGTAACGCGTGTGGTACTATTGATCGGTTTCAAACATATTTGTTATGTTCTGGTGCTCTAGCGGTAGTTATGGCAGTATGCTGTAGATTAAAAGCGCCGAAGTAATTACTCCTTACCATAAATATATGTATGGGGAAAAAGATCACTCAGCTTAATGGTAATGAATTACCATATACTGGTACTGAACAAGTAGCAATAGTAGAAGACCTAGAAACAAGAAGAGGTTCATTAAGTTCTATTGTTACTTACCTCTCTTCGGCAGATTATGGAGGGTCTCAGCCTCTAGCATCTCCTCATAAAGACAACAAATTTTCAACTACCCAGACTATAAATGCCGCCTTAAGTGTAACTGGTGGTAAAATCTCTTTTGATGCTAACGTTGCATGTCTAGGTGCAACTGCAGCTGGTGGATCTGTACTTGGGGGATCTACACATGTTAATTCTGGCGCGTGTAGTACAATCGCTGGAGGTAAATCTAATACAATGGCAGGTTCGTATTCTACAATTGCCGGTGGGACTAATAACCAGACGAGTGCAGACACTACCAATTCAACTATTGCAGGTGGATATAATAACGCCATTAATGGTTATTGCAGCTTCCTTGGAGGTGGTTGTGACAATACAATCGAAGGAGCGGTCGACGGCCAGGTCCTCGTAGGTGGTAGACGGAATTATGTAGGTGGTAGTGAAGCTTTCTTAGGTGGAGGATGTGGCAATAAAGCTACCGGAAGTCATTCTACTATTGGTGGTGGGGGATTATTATCAGCTATAGGGGGATGCTCATTTGTAGGAGGTGGATTGTCATCTGTTGCTGTTGGTAATTTTTCAACCATAGTTGGTGGGCTAAGTAACACAGCGCAAGGATATGCTTCCTTCATCGGCGGAGGGTTTTGCAATACAGCGCCAGGTTTAAGCGCAGCAATAGTTGCTGGTCATAGGAATATAGCTAGCGGTAAGGCAGCTTTCATAGGCGGTGGTGTAAAAAATACTGCTAGTGGTAGAGCATCATTTGTAGGCGGTGGATATTGTAACATAGCCGCAGGGCTAAGCTCCACTATTGTAGGAGGATTAAGCAACTGTGTGAAGGCGGGCGCGACCGGCTCTACTATTGTCGGAGGAATTAGTAGCACTGTGGTTGGCGTTGCAGGGTTTATAGGAGGTGGTGGAGAGAACTGTATTGGTAATCAGGTCGGTCATGACTATAGCTTTATCGGCGGCGGGTGGCAGAATAGGACGAGTGGTTACAGAGTAGCAGTTGTAGGCGGGGTGGCCAACAGCGCGACGAGTTGCCACAGCTTTATTGGAGCAGGGTGCGAAAACCAAAGTGATGGGTATGAAACCTTTGTTGGAGCGGGTAATAATAATTTAGCTTGCGCTAATCAAAGTTTTGTAGGAGGCGGAAACAATAATACAGGTTGCGGAGTTCGTTCAGTAGTCGGTGGTGGCTGGGGCAACGAGACAAAAGGTGAGCTCTCCTTTATTGGTGGTGGTAAGAGTAATTTAGCTTGCGGGTTAAGTGCTACTATAGTAGGTGGGGGTGATAATTACACTCTTGGTGAGGGGACATTTATAGGAGGCGGGTGCGGGTTATCAGCTATTGCTAATTGGTCTACAATAGTTGGTGGTGTTAGTAGCTGTACAAAGGGTGTAGGGTCGTTTGTCGGAGGAGGATTTGCTAACATAGCTTGTGGATTAAGTTCTGTAGTTGTAGGTGGTGCTCACAACACTGCTAGCGGATGTGTATCCTTCATAGGCGGTGGTTGTGGTAATGTTATTTCAACCGCAGGACATAAGGGGTTTATAGGAGGAGGTAACTGCAACAATGTTGTCTCTGAGACTTCCTTTGTGGGTGCTGGGTATAATAATAAGGCAGGAACTACTTCAGGGTGCGCAGCTGTAATGGCTGGTTATGGTAATACCGCGACAAACAATAACATAGTTGTTGGTGGTGGGCTAAACTGTGCTGTGGGTAGTATGTCTATTGTAGCTGGTGGTTATTGTAACTGTACTTACGGATCTAATGCCTTTATCGGATCAGGAGAGTGTAATAGAGTTATTGGTGCCGGCGCAACTATCGTGTCTGGTACGAGTAGCCGAGCTGAGGGTGCCCTGTCTGTTATTGTAGGTGGTAGCTATAACAAAGTTTCCGGAGCCAGTTCTGGTATTTTGGTGGGTGTCCGCCATAAAATTACAGGCACGTGCTCGTCTATCGCATCCGGTGTTAGCAGCTGTATCACAGCCAATCGCGGATTTATTGGAGCAGGTTGTTGCAACGCGTTAATACATAATGATTCGGCTATTTTTGGAACTGATATGACCTCTGTGTCGACTAACATGTTACATGCGCAAAAATTGTTTTTGAACCTCGATGATATACCGTCTTCTGATCCTACAGTATGTGGGGTCATTTGGCATGACAGTGGTACTTTAAAAGTATCTACCTCACAGTCGTAGTAGTCTAAAAATCGTAAGTAAAGCTAACGTACTGTTCGTACATAGGACCTAAAATTTGCTCAGAGTCATCTTCTTGTGGCTCAATGACTGGCCGTATAGTATGTAAATCAGCAAAGCCATGCTCGGCATCGTTTTCTTGTGTGTATTGCTCTACATTATTAAAATTATGTTTGAAGTATGGCTTATCTAAAAACTTATACACCTTTCTTATAATTGTATCAGGTGTATGTGTAAGGTCGTCATAATCTATAAAATGAAATTTATCCTTATGACCTCTTATACACGCATCAAATAATGCATTATATGTTTCACCGACTATACCATCAGTGGCTGCCCATGTATTTACCCTACCTTCAATAGTACCCATTTGAGGTCCAGGTTGCATGAGAGAAGAGGCACATTTAATCTCTCTACGATAAAGTTTTTCTAAGGAAGCTAGGACACTAGTAAGTTTCCTTGTTGTTGAAATAATCTTTATTGGTCGATCTAGTGCATTTTCTACTAACTCGATCATACCAGCCCACGCACGGGACTTGTTAAAGACAATAGGTCGATCATTATCTAAATGATACGATTGAAAGAGGTCTCGTATCAACACCAGCTGCTTGTCAGAAGGTTCAGCAGCCTTAATTACTGGATTGTTTTTCCATAAACTTTGTATCCCGTGTATTATATCTGGTAGACCTGATGTTGCAGTAACATGAAAGGCCGGGTTTTGGGCTAGAATATTACAAAAAAGTGTACTGCCGGATCGTGGCATGCCATTAATAAAAAAAATTTCTTTTTTATCCACGTTAAGATTTAATCTCACATGATTGAATATCCATTCTAGCGCCCTATATATTGGTATGGCAAACACTGTATTCCATATTGAAGGTGGTATAGGGAAGAATATCGCAGCAACTGCAATGATAGCTGCATATAAAAAGGCTAAACCAAAAAGAAAAATTGTGGTAGTTTCAGCTTGGCCGGAAATCTTTGTAAAGAATCCTAACATCGATCGATTTTACCGAATAGGTAATACTCCTTATTTTTATAACGATATCATATTCAATAAAGATGTTGAAATTTATTGTCAAGATCCTTATAAACAAACTGGTCATATTACCAAAAAGAAGCATCTAATAGAAACTTGGTGTAATATGGCAGGGGTAAAATATGACAACGAGCCTGTATCACTACATTATAATTTTAGAGAGGTAGAAGAAGCGAAATCTATGGCAACACAATTTCATGACCCAGCTAAGCCTTTGCTAATTTTTCAGCCATTTGGTGGCCCTGGCAAGGACCATCAACCTTCTCCTTATGCTTGGACCAGAGATCTACATCCTCAACACGCACAAGAGATAGTAAATGCGCTAAAGGATAAATATAACATTGTCCACGTGTGCTATGATTTTCACCCTCAGTTAGAAAATTGTCATAGATTTGACGCAATTATAGGAAAAAAACCATTATTTGCATTAATGAGCTTCTCGGAAAAAAGATTACTCATTGATTCATCTCTTCAACACGCTGCCGCCGCTCTAGGTTTACCTTCTGTTGTGCTGTGGGTTGCAACTCAGCCAGAAACATTTGGCTATCCAATTCATAATAATATTACACCAAATAAAACCTTTCCTGAAGGAACCATAGATTCATATCTATTTGATTATCAATTTACAGGACAGGTGCATGAATGCCCTTATGATCAAGCTACTGAAATACACAGCATTGATACTATTATTAAAGCCGTAGAAGGTTAATAATACGAGCCATATATATCGGTATCATTGACACTCATATCTAATACATCATCCTTTGAACTATCATCAATGTTGTATGGATCCTCAGATGTTGGATACGTCTTACCTTTTGAAGATACTTGATCTGTAAGAGTCGTAGAAAGAATTCCGCTAAAGGAGCTGTCATATATTTGCTCGTTGGCCTTTTCACTACCTGGTCGACTATCTTGTGCAGTAAGACCATTTTCAAATGAGTAGTTGAATCGCTTACCTCGTAATCTATAAATGTAATGACCTAGAATAGGATTAAGTGAAGACACATCTTGATCCATCCTCTCTGTAATTTCGTACATTACGCTACCTCTACCGTTAGGTCGATCACATCCTAATACATTTAAATCTATAAGATCACCAGCTTTTGGTTCTATAGATTGCCCAACTGCTGCATAATCAAAATAAGCAGACGCTGCGTCATAAAATGTGCTAATGTGCACAAACGCAGTAAACTCGTCTCCGGGATCAAAACCAAACTTAGTCAGATTTACAGCATCATCAGAAAGCTCAATATACATTTGAATTGCAGACAGAGGCCCCTGAAACTTTTTAGTTGTTTGCTCACCATATAATAAATCAGCTGCTGATAAATTAAATGTATTAATGTAGTAATTAATAGGTATACCGAAATTGTTTATAATCTCATTAAATGCTTGATCGTAAACTAACTGCTCTGCCTGAAGATTTAAAGGATTTACTAGTTGACCACACGCAGGGATAGCAGTAGCTGCCAGCACTTGGCCTGGTGTGCAATTAACTCTATTAGGATTACATGCCATGTTACTTCTTTGTTAGCATTCCGCATTGATTACCTTCATCGTCTTCAAACATTTTTACCTCTACTCCAGAATTACCTAGCCCCTTTATTTGACCTGAGGCATATTCAACATCATAATCACCTAAGGCGTTAAAGAGAGGTTGCCCCATAAGCAAAATTTGACTATTGCCACCATTAATAAGATTTCTTACGTGTGGGCATTTGTGATTATATTGCTTGGGACTAGTATTTAAATGTTTTTTATTAGGCCCTAAGCTGTTAGGATTTTTACCATTACGCATATGTGGATTAGTAATGGGATCTCCTTGATAATACTCAAAAAATGTTTTAAAGTTTTCCATAAAAATTTTATCATAAGAGCGAGCTATCAAATCTATTAAAGTGCCGATCACTTCAGAGTTACGTAAAATTTTAAATGATAAATTCTCAACACTAAATTCACCTTCTCGTGATAGGCCAGCTTTACGCATTTTACTAATCTTTCGTTTTAATGCGTTGGCTCTATTATGAAACACTCTCGCATCCTCACCCTTGACCTGGGCTATTTTTTCCTCTAATATTTCTACCTCTTTTTGTATAGCTCGAGCCTTTTTATAAACATCTCTTTTATCAATGGTCGGGGGGTCATATGATGGCTCTGTTAACCACTCACCATTTAATAAGGAATATAATCCGGAAGCAATATGAGGCTCATCCTTATCCTGCATATACATTTCCACATCATGATCATTTAAATTAATATTATGTCTTAAATTCCACCTAAACCGTTGCCCGTCTATAGCCTTTTTAACCAACTCTTCATCATCATTAATGTCCTTATAATCGATTAAAACATGGACATCAAGATCTGAATATTTATTATAATTATAATTGCTATTACTACCGGTAAGAGTAATATCGTGAATCTGGACGCCTTCTATATCCAAGCTATCAACAAAATCTTCTGTTATCGCTAACAGTTTTTTCCTAATTTCTGGATCAAATTTTTTATCCTCTGACCAAAACTTTTTATTAAGAGTTTTGTTGTAGAACTTCACATGTATATTTATTAAAAAAGCCCGAAGAGGGGTAACTCAACGGGCTTTATTTAAATTAATTTATTTTTTAATGTCTAAGCTCCGGGAATGGAACCAAGCTTTATATTACCGACCTTATTGTTTTTACGGGCATAATTAACTTCTTTGGAATATGTTGAACCAGCGTCAATACCGTAACCACCGCCAGTCTTCTGGACAGCGCCACCAGCAGCGCGAAGCTTACCTACTTTATTCTTCCCTCCGCGGCCATAATTAACTTCTTTGCTAAGTGTAGAACCAGCATCGACTCCGTAGCCTCCACCGTCTTTCATTGCTGCTTCTTCGTCCTCTTCAAAGTCTACTGTTTCGGTCTCAGAGACGTCTACTTCGGTCTCAACATCAACTTCTTGCTCTTGGAGAGCTGCTTGAAGAATATCACAAAGGGTTTGTGCTAAATCGCTAGGAATTGTTACTGTAATGTCCACCGGCTCTTCTTCGGTAACACCAAGAGCTTCGAGATCTTCTGTTTCTGAAAATTCCTCTTCGAACTCTTCGGAAACCATTACCTTATTATAAAGTTTATCAAATACGGATTGTTTGGCCATAAAATTATTTAGGCTTCTGCGGGCATTTTTCTCGTGTTCTGCTAAAATTTCTTCCTCTTCTTCATATGCATCTCTAGCTAACGAGTCTCTCGTGTGTGCTGAAAGACTGCCATTGTCATCTATTTCTTTTTGAGCCTTATCTAATAACGCTTTACCGGCTGCACCTTTTCTACCTCTTACCTTCTTTAAAAGGGCTTTATCTGATAAATGACCTGTCTTATCTTCACTCTCATTGTCTTCTTCTGGACCACCTACATTACCTGTATAAGATACTTGTCCAAATTCTGGTCCTGTTGGCTGTGATCGTTGATTTTGCATACCTGGATTATTACCATCGCCATACGTATTGCCTTTAATATTATACAGATTGTCGTCTTTTTCTTTATCTGTCATTGTTGTAATGTCTAGGGCAGCCGGCATAAAGCCACCTTTTTCTGTAGGCCCTCCAGACTCTAGAGGAGCATTACCAATCTTACCAACTGGTACTGCCTTTTCTTCTTTAACGATTTGTTTCCTTAGCCCATTAAGTACTTGACCATACGCGGCTTCGATTGAATTTAGGTCTTTTTTGTGAGACATGTAATTATTTATGTTGCCCATTAAATATTTCTGTGACTAGGCAAGATAATATGTTCTATATGGGGAACCGTAACTTACCCAATGTTAATTGGAAGGGCGAGTACTCCAAACAGCAAGTAAGGGACCTTAAAAAGGCTAGTGGTAACATACTCTACTTTGCTGAGAACTTTTTTCACATCATTAACCTAGATAGAGGTAAAGAAAGAATAAAGCTGTATAAGCCTCAAAAAAGAGCTCTAAGAAAAATGAGAGACACTAGGTTTTTCTGTCTTTTAGCATCTAGACAGATTGGTAAGTCGACTATGATGACCATTTATATATTGTGGCAAGCATGCTTTAACAATGATCAACGTATATTATTAGTAGCAAACAAAGAGGCAACAGCTATTGAGATCTTCCAACGGGTAAGAATGGCATACGAAGAGCTGCCAAACTGGTTAAAGCCTCCTGTTAAAGAGTATGCTAAGACATCCATGACATTAGAAAATGGAAGTAGAATAGGGATTACAACTACTACCGGTACTGCTGCTCGTGGTCAATCTGTTAACTGTCTTGTTATTGATGAGATGGCTTTTATTGAGTCTCATTTAGTAGATGAGTTTTGGAAATCAGTTTTTCCTATTATTACTTCTTCTAAAAAATCTAAAGTGTTTGTTTGTTCAACTGCAAATGGGACTGATAATCTATTTTATAAGTTATATACAGGGGCTATTGAAGGCACAAATAGTTGGACTCATGATAAAATAAGATGGGATGAGATTCCTGGTCGCGATGCAGCGTGGGCCAAAGATACCAAAACAGCTCTAGGGTCTGCTGATGCTTGGTTACAGGAATTTGAATGTGAGTTTATTCATTCAGGTGAATCAACACTAGATGATGAACTGTTCGAAGAAATGATGCAGAAGGTATCTAAACCAAAGATTATACTAGATGAAGGACACTATAAGATTTGGGAAGAACCAGATGATGCTAAGCTATACGTCGCTGGTGTTGATATATCTGAAGGAGTTGGTGTTGATGCTTCTGTTATTCAAATATTAGATATTACTGATCTAAGGGATATTAAACAAGTGGCTATATATAGAAACAATAAGATACCTCCTTTAGAGTTTACTAATAGGGTATATAAAATTCTTCGTAACTGGGGATCGCCTCTAGCTTTAATAGAACGAAACAATTGTGGTGCTCAGGTAGTAGATAGATTAGCCACTGATTTAGGATATGAAAAGATAGTATCGTATGGAAATGCTAATGCACATCGGCGCAAAGTAATGAGAGGTATGATAGCTCATACTAATACAAAGTATAAAGGGGTACTAAACATGCGCTATTTTATGAATGAAGTACGTACTGTTCATATAAATGAAGAAGAAACAGTAATGGAGCTAAGAAACTTTGTTAGATACCCCAATGGCACATGGAAAGCTCGATCTGGATTTCATGATGATCGGGTAATGGCTATATTATATAGCCTCTTTATATTAGAGAAAGAAATTACAGAGCGCTTCTTTGAAATTGTAGAAGAAGATGATATGGGTAAACCATTAGTTATAGAGCCAATGGATTTTGGTATTGACTACTTTGAAGATCCAACGTCAATTTACCTTGATGAGGAAATTGTAGGTGGGCATAACCACGCATTGCCAGCAATAGTATGGGGAATGGGAGAGGAGCAAAATGCTGATATGGATGAGTTACAATCATATGGATTTCAGCTAATAGGTGAAAAGCCGCCAGAAAACTGGCAGGGGGAGTTATGGAGACCGGGTCCCTAAGGCTATCGATAACAGCCCACTAAATAATAATAGACTAATAAGATATGGCTAAAAATGTATACCAGCAGTCAATGCTAAATAAATCAAGAGCTGATAAATTCTTGTTGGTCTTTGATATTCCGCCTATATTAAGAGAGTTTAATAAAAAACTAAGTCAGAGTAATACGACTATTATTAGCGACTCAGTACAATTTTCTATTTTTGGAACAACTGTACCAGAAATCACCGTACCTGCAGTAGAAAACAGATATGCAGGAAATACTCTATACGTATCTTCTCACGGCAAGAATCCTTATCCGCCTGTTAGTGTAAATTTTAATGTTGATAACGAATATAAAAATTACTGGGTAATGTATCAATGGTTAAATTTATTGCATGACCAATATGAGGGAAGATATAATGCTAGAGAAATAAATGAAAATGATCCAGATTTTAATGATTATCAAACAAATTTAACAATATACGGTAAAGATGAATTTAATAATAACAGAATAAAATTTACATATACCAAGGCTTTTCCTACCACTGTCGAAGCAATAACTTATAATTATCAAACACCAGATGAGATTTCAGCTGGGTTTACGTTTGTCTATTCACAATTACACACAGAAGTAATTAATTTTTGAATTTATTTGTCTGGAAAAGGATAAATAATTTTATGGCACAACGTACGATTACCTCTCCGGGAGTAGAAATTAGAGAATCTGATCTTTCACTCACAACGCCACAGAATATTGGAACAAATGTTTATGTAACTGGGTTTGCACAACAAGGTCCACTAGATGAAGTGTTGAAGATTACTTCAAAACAAGAATTGAATCAAATTTTTGGAGTTCCAACTAATTCTGCAGAAAGATATTTTTATTATACAATTAGTGAGTTGTTAAATTCACCAGCAAATGTATATGCAACTAGAATGCCTTATGGCGAAGGGACAGGTGATGGGTTTGGTTCCAAATATTCAGCATTAGTTTATCCCACAAGACTAGTTTCCGGCTCAACCGGAAGCGACACACTGAGTGCTACTGTAGTAAACTTTAATAAAGATATTCTTTTGGGGTCGATGACTGCCGCCGCGGCGGCCTTATCTGGTACGTATATTTCATTGCAAATAGGTAGAGGTTACGATTCGTCAGGTGCCGGGTTAACCAAGACTGTTGGTTTTAGTGGGTATGTAGGCCCACTAGGGTCACAAACATTACTGGGAGGTGTTACTGCAAGACCACCTGGTGACCGGACTATGCCTGATTGGTGGGTGGACTTTAATGCTCAGGCTGGATTGAGCGCAGATCCGCACGGAAGTGCTATTTGGAATGGTAGTGGTGAAGGAGACGTGTCACCAGTCGGGGTAAATACGATAGGTAGCGTTATAAGTGCTTTTGCTGAAACTATTAGATTGTCTTCAGGACAATATGCAGGAGGTGAACTTGGATACCATGTACATGGAGGTGGATCATCGGAATCGGAAACAACCATCAGAGACTATACCAACGTCTTAAACCATACAGTTACATTTACTTTAACTGCTGCAGAGGATAACGGTGGTGATCAAAAAATTATCCAATCAATTACACCAGGATATGAAGATCCTGGCGATACATGGACTTTAGCTCTTTCCACTAACCAGTTAATTCGTACTACTCTAGATGTCCTATCCGGAACTTATGTGTTAGGTCATCCTACTCACTTAGAGCTTACCGAAGGAGAATATCTTAGCGCGGTTGAAGGCACGGCATGGGATTGGTCTACAGAAGCTAGCTTACAGAATTCATTTAGTGCCATTGGATCTTCAGGCGGTGCAGGAGCAGTTTTATTAAACAAGTCGACTTCAACAATTAATGATCAATTTGAGGGATACTACGTTGGAATAGCTGATAACACCAACCTTAACCCTGCTAGCAACTTTGACAGTATACTAAGAGTTAAGACGATAGATTCAGAATCTTCAGCAATTAGTTCGTATGTTACAATCCCTAGTGGTATTCTTCAGTTCTCTGTATCTGCTAATTTCCAAACTGGAGCTTCTAACTCAGTATCTGAAATAATGGAAAATCTTACTGATTACGATATTAATGGTAGAGAAGATGATGATGTATTAAACTTAGGTGTATTTAAATTACGTAAGTCAATTTATGCAACTGAGGCGTTTAAGTTAGATTATGTATTAGAAGATGGTATAGTTGGATCAATTAACCAATTTAGAACGCAGCTTAATCCACGTGGAGGATTAGATGTACCATTCTTTATTGAGCGAAAAGATACAAACTCAAGAAACGTTTCAATTAAGATTAACGATTATATTACTAACAGATTAAGAGGTAGCGATGCGTTAGATACTGACGGTAATCCCATTAAGAAGATCAGAGTTTTGACGCAACAGTTAACAGCAAACTCAGATAGTACACAAACTGGTATTGATGAAAATCTCATGACCGGTCTTGTGGATGTGCTTGGTAAAGCGGATAATTTATACCCACTAGGTGCTTATACTAATAGTAAAGTAACTACCAAATTGCTTGGTAACATTCCTACAAAACTTGAAAGAGCTCTTGATGCAGTTAAGAATGATGACATCTATGATATTGACGTTGTATGTGAGGGTGGTCTAGGAACAATTTACTCGGTAGCTTGCGCTGCTGCATCTGGTGACTATTATGATGAATTTGATACCAGTGAGTCTGTTCTAGAAGCATTTAACGGACTTAGAACATCTGGTGATATAAGTGGCACAGCACGAAGTTTAAGAAATAACTACTCAACTATCTTTAACAAATTAGAGCAATTCTGCTCTCCTCCTTATCTTGGAGGAGGTAGAGGTGATTGTATATTAATTGCTGATCCATTGAGACAAATATTTGTACTAGGTGATGAGTCTAAAGTGTTAGACAACACTAGCAGAAATTTCCAAAAGGATTTGTATTGGCCAATTAGGCACCAGTTTGAGAATGAAAATACTTCTTATGCTGCTACTTATGCTAACTGGGCATTAGTTTATGATGACTATTCCGGTCAGCAGGTTTGGGTCCCATTCTCTGGATTTGCTGGAGCTATAATGGCTAGAACAGACGCTGCAACCTTCCCATGGTTTGCGCCAGCAGGCTTTACCAGAGGGTTGGTTCTCTTTGCTAATGATATTGCAGTTAATCCTAATCAAAAGCAAAGAGATGAGTTATATAAGGCTAATCTCAACCCGGTAGCGTTCTTCCCATCACAGGGACAAGTAGTATTCGGTCAAAAGACACTTAGCAAGAAGCCAAGTGCATTTGATAGAATTAACGTTAGAAGGTTATTCTTAGCGCTTGAAAGGCCTACTAAGAAAGTTTCAAGATTCTTCGTATTTGAGCAAAATACAGAGTTTACTAGAACCAGGATTATTAATACACTTACCCCGATATTTGAAAGGGCTAAGAACAACGAAGGTTTATATGACTACTTGATAGTATGTGATGAAAGAAACAACACACCATCAGTTATCGATGCTAATGAGCTAGTGGTTGATATATACATCAAGCCTACTAGAACAGCAGAGTTTATCTTAGTTAACTTCTACGCTACAAGGACAGATGCTAATTTCGAAGAGTTAATTGGCGGTTAATAAAAACATTTAATAAATAATCATATGGCAACAACAATTCAAGACTTCTTTACAAGAGCGGCAGAAAAGCAATTTTCACGAGATTTCTTATTCCGAGTTAGACAAATCGATATAACAGGGCCTACACCTGGATCTATAATTCGATTTGACGGGGAAAGTGATTTAGTTTATGCAAGAACAGCAGCTTTACCGGGCAGGACTATAGAAAATAAAAATGTTAGCTACTTTGGTCAAGAGTTTCAGCTCCCAGGAAGAGCAACATATAATAATGCTGCTGCATATTCTATAGAATTCTACCATGATGAAGATTGCGATCTTAGATCTAAAATGGAAGCAGCTTCTAGAGCTGTTTGGAATAATGATAATTCGTTAGGCCAATACGGTATGCCAGGTAACGAGTCAATAATTAACTTGGTACAGATCGACAAGCAATTAAACGATGTCAGAAATATTGAGCTAGTGGGCGCTTCACTTAGAGAAATCGGTGATGTTTCTTATACCATAGCTGAAGGTACTGGTGAGGTTGTTAACTTTCCTGTTACATTCGCTTATCACTATTATAGAGACTTCAGTTAATTTGCTGGGAAAAAGGTTAGCCCCCTAGGTTAACCCCTAAATAATAGTATGCCTGGCACCCCGGTAAGAGATTTTTTACAATCATTTAGTACTGATGAAAAGTACTTTATTCCACATCCGTTCTTATGGAAGGTACGTTTCGAGACTAGTAATGCAATTAAAGGGCAGATTAATGCAGCATTAAACAAGGCAGGTGAAGATTGGAGAGCAAGGACGTTTCCAGACGACTATACTAAGAATGGCAGTGTACTAGTAGCTCAAACCATTACAATCCCTGGCGAACAAACTTCCTTTCAGGAAGTTGGGCAAGCAAATAGAGGAGGATTTTTACCTGGTTATGGGGTTACACAAAGAGAAAGCTTTTTAACTAGACAGTTAACTATTAACTTTATTGAGACTGATCAAGATATATGCCATGACTTTTTTACACCGTGGTTAATAGCGATTGGCATAGACGGACTAATTAACCAACAATTAAAATGTAACATTACTTTAAAGCAGTACAATAATCAAGGAAAGTTACGTAAAGGCTTCATATTTGACAAGGCGTTTCCTACTAACGTCGAAGGCGGAGGCACTCTAAGTTATGCTGACAGTGAATTTATAGTTAAAACAGTTACTTTTGGTTGTAAAAATTATAGGCAGCTATAATTAATCATATGCAACTGTCTTTTGTACTTCCTAATAAAAAGGAAGTTGTCGCAGAGGAAATACTATTTAAAGATTTAAGAAAATTTTCTCTATATAGTGACTCTGCCGTTGGTGATGCTCTTGGGTTTTTAGAAACATTCATTTGTACTAAGAATCTAAACATCGTTGAGAAATTTATATCGCTTGTTATGCTACGGCAGCAGTGCATGGGAGATGAGATATCTCTTACTTCTAACAAAGGTCCCATACACGTAAATTTAGACCTTATTATACAAAATATAGGAGACATAGAGGATAGGTCAAAAATAATTGAAGTTGATAATGCTAAATACCAATTAAATTACCCAACGCAATTCAATTGTGGTGATTCGGACTTTATTTTTTCTCTTATCCAAAGTATAGAAATAGAAGATGAAAAAATCATACTAAGTGAAGTTACAGCCCAGGAGTATACGCAGATTATTAACACGCTCCCGAAAAACTTATATCGTCATCTAGTTCAGTTTGTTCAGCAAAATAAAAATTACTTTTCTTTAAAGGTATTTGAAGGAAGAAAAGATTTAGATATACCAGAAATTAATTTAGATGTGCTATCAGCAGATATTTCTAATTTTATAGTTAATTTGTTTAGTAGTATATCCGCAAACGATTATAGGCAAATGCTCTTTATTTTATGTAGCAGGATGCCTGATATAAATTATCTAATAAATTGTACTTTTGTAGAAATTGAAGATTATTATAATTTATACAAAGACGAGGTAGATAAAGAAAACGAATCCTTGAAAAAGCAAACTATTCAGTAAATATCATTATGAGTAACCAAGTGTCAAGTTTTATTTCTAAACTAGATAAGCTTAATAGTAAAAGTTTAGAAGTATTTGTACCATCCAAAAATAAAAAAGTCAAAGTAAAGCCGCTTACACTAAAGCAACAAAAAGATTTAATTTCATCTGTCCTAGACGGAGTAAAAGGATCTCTAAATTTTAGTCAAACCTTAAACAACATAATTACAGATAATTCAGAGTTAACAGATCTAAAAATATTTGATAGGATACCTTTCACGATTGCTATGAGAATTGAAGCACTTGGTAATAAGTATACTACTGAGGGTGTAACGACTGACCTACAAGCCGTATTGGACAATATAGAGAAGACCAAATTACAATTAAAGGACAAAAAAACTATTAACTATAAACAGCTAACAATAACAGTAGCGGCTCCTACATTGCAAGAGGAAAATGCTTTGTTAGCAAAAATGGAATCAGATTTAAAAGGGGAAGATGGTAACTTTAAAGAGGAAGTTGCGATGTTATACTTGATTGAGATTGTAAAGTATATTCAGGGGTTAGAAATAGACGGTGAATCTGTTAACATGTCTGAGATTAAAATACCGGAAAGAATAAACCTTGTAGAAAAACTGCCTCTTGCTGTATATACAGATATTTCCGACTATATCGAAGCTGTTAACCGATACAATACAAGCTTACTTACAGTAGGGGATGATACAGTTACAATTGATGCTTTATTTTTTGATTCAACTAGCACAGAATAAATATAAGTGTGCCACCTAAACCGAATAAAGATGCAGCAAAAGTTGAAGAAAAGCTAGATAAGAGCTTTGGTAAAGAAAAGCGCGGAAGAGATATAATTAAACAAGGGAGAGCGAGATTATATCCCTGGGAAATACTCCGATTAAAAAACGAATCCAAGATTTTTTGGGATGTTTATTATAAGGAGAAAGCTGCATCCGGGCCTAAAAAACAGGACCCTAAGAAGAAGGCTGCACAAGAAGCTAAAATATTTTTAGATGTTCAAAGTAAAGCTCTGCACAAGCTTGATAAAGATAAAGCAAAAACAGAAGCTAAAGTATTTTGGGAAGTATATTACGAGATCAAGAAAAAGAAAGAGCCTAAAATAGATAAAAAGCCTAAGACAAAAATTACCCCTGCTAAAAAAGCTATTGCAGGAGCAACAGATACCAAAAAAGTGCCCAAGAAAAAGGGCTGGTTTATGCAATTAATAGCAATGCTTAGACCGTTTATTACCAGTTTGATAACGGCGTTTGGTCCTTTTATACTGAAAATTGCCGCTATAGCATTGGCCATTGGGGTAGCTATAGATAGAATTCGCGCGCTTATTCCTATAGCCAAAGACGCACATCAAAATATCACCGACGCCAATGAACTCGCGAAGGATAATAGAGCCGCGACGGAAAGACTCAATAAGAAAGACCGGGATGAACTCGCGAAGAAGCGGAAGGAGGCTGAAAAACTGGAGGGTGAAGAGAAGGCACGCGCCGAGAGAAAATTGGCAGCTGAAGAAATACAGCAGAAGCTGACGGAAAACAAGCGGAAATCGGAAGATCGAGCGCTGGAAAAACTGATTCCCGGTCACGGGGCCGGTATTCTTGAGACTCTGGGAGCGACGGTAAACATCTTCAAGAATATCAAGACCAAGTCTCCGATGGAATCAATAGATGAGGTTACGGAGATGGGGAATGCCATCCGGAATAGTCGCATGCTAACGGAGAGGCGGATTGGCCGAGATGCTGGGGATCCCCTGAGGGAGGTCATGGCGAGGATCAATCGAGTAGATACGAGGACTGATGAAGAGTTGATGGAGCTATATGGTCCTGGGGGTAAGTTTGGAGGAGGCGAAGGTACCCCGGGCGGTATAGAAGCCTTTCGCAACCTGTGGGAGGAGCATATTAAGAAGAAATTCATGAAAGGATTTGGTTCTAGATACGTAGACCAGCCCTTTATTTATGGAGATTCTATAGCGGCTGAGGAAGCGCGAAATTTGGCTTTCGCGAAGGGATCGAAAACCAGAGTGACCCGTAGGAAAGCAATTACCGGTAGCGATAGGAACGCATTTGGGGGGGATATAAGGGTGGAGATGAAGGCAGAGGAGGCATATAATAAGTTTATTAAAGATAGAGCCGCAGACAGAGCAAAGGCAATGCTAGAATATAAGGGGATTATAAAAGAGTTCGACAAGAAGAGCGACAGGAGGTTCAACCGTCCAACGGGGAGTGGCGGCGTTGGTGGTTGGGGACCTGCCAGTGCCTGGAATGCCGGTATTGGCCGGGAAAATAATGATTTTGTTCTGCGTCCTGGAATGCCACCTGTTTCTTTTAATTCTCAGGATACCCTATTCGGGTTTAAGGCAGGAGGCCCTATAAGTGATTTTCTAAGAGCCGGCTCCGCGTTTGCTGGATATCAACTTGGTGCAATAAATCGCTCGAACGAGTATTTAAAAACACTAGTAGATCTAACTAGAGGCCTATTAGCAAAAAGCGGTGGGGGTGGAAGTACTAATATAGTACCTGTTCCAATGCCCGGTAGCTCAAGTAGGGGTGGAGATGTGGCAATATCAAATCCAGGAGTGGGTCGAGATAGCAGAGGAGACGCACATGATGCACCTTATAGTCTTAACGTTCCACCGGTACTCGCGTCGTAATGAAGAATATTAGTCTTAACGTTCACAGTGTAGTGTCATAAATATTAATATGGCGGTTAATATTGTTAAAGACTACGCTTGGACTTCTATACCAACAAATTCTGGTTATAGAGATGAGGCGCCATGTGCGTTCGTTAGAGCATTTGAACTGGAACATTCACAGCTACAACAATTTATTGCTGGGTATATTAATCTCGGGACAGCAGTTGGTACGGGTGCTGTGCATTCCGGGCAGACAGCTCTTGCCGGTACTGCTGCCGGCAAGGCAATTGGTGTTAAGAAACCTCCCCCTAAGACTCCATTTAATGCGATGGATTTTTATAAAAATTTATACCAGTCAAATAAACTTATCGAAAGTTATAACTTTCCCTTCTTTGGTGATAATATAAGAGGGTTTAATAATGCGTATGATGATACCTTTTCAAGCATTAGTCAGCGTGGTGCTAAGTTTATGGGCGCTAAGTTGATGGATATGGCAACACCTATCGTTGAAGAAATCGGATTTGGTAGTGCAGCAGGCTTTAACGAAGTGAAAGATGTTTTTAACAATGCAAAATCGGGTTGGGACAAGGCAGAGGATAATGCAACTATGGCGCAGAAGGCGCGGTCAGCACTGGGGGCCATGGGTACGTTCCAACCAAAAGAACCAGGAGCCCGGGCTCCTGGCTCCTACATAGAGACGCCTAAGATGTATCAGTATGACATGACTGACGCCCCATTAGCAGTTAATTTTGTCTTGGCAAATACTATCGAAGAGGGAGATATGGATAGAAATACAAAATTTATTAGAGATTTTACTGCTATAAATAGGCCGCGGCGCACGGGCCCTGTTGCAATAACTTTCCCAGCAATATATCATGTAGAAGTGCCAGGATTAAGATATATTGAGTGGGCGTTTTTAAGCAATTTTAGTATAGGGTTGTTGGGTACACGGAGAAAAATAAACAATACAATATACCCTGAGGCCTACGATTGCAATTTTGAATTTACTTCTTTAACTATTGAGGCTGCTAACTTTATGGATGAATTAGATAATGCTGGAGGTGGAGATTTTGATGCCTTTGCGGCGGGTGAAGATACACGTGGGCTAGCGGAAAAATTAGAGGGAAATCCTAACGCCGTGCCGGCTTTCGGTACAGAAAGGTATTACGAGCTCTACCCTGATGAGCGACCTACTCCAATGAAACCGTTTCCCGAAGCGAGTTTTAATCCGGATGATCTTCCCAATTCGACCTTCACCGGGGTGGCGGACTTTTAAAAATAAAGATCATGAGCTTAACAGGAAAGACAGGAAAATATCAAGACGATGTAGAGGCATTAAGAAATTTGCCACTTACGCGGTATGAACGGATATTTAAATTATTTACCCAAGGCACAGGCGGTAAACAATTCTACTTTTATAATATTTTAAACAAGATTGAATTCCCGGATAATATACAACCACATATGTTAGACATGTATCAAGTTAAGTCTAACCGAGAGCCATTAACCACGACCTCATTTAATATATATGAAGACATTGATAGTTGGTGGATTATTTACCTCTTAAATAAAACTGTGATTGGTAATAATTTTTACGCTAAGGGCGGTCAACAATTAAAATACATCTTGCCTGACCAAAGAGGGCTTATATATCAACAAATAACCCAGTCGACTGTATTTAAAGATAGACACTTTTAACATGAAAGAAATTTTTCCAATAAACGGGGCTGATTTTGAATGTGAATTTACACTGTATAATTCTGATAATAATGAAGAAATATCATTTACTAAATCTAGTATAAAATCATTAGATTTACAAGAAAATCTTTTTGAGCCATTTCAAAACGCAACAGTTACTATTAATAACCCATTTGATTTTATTGATAATACTGTATTGACACGAGGTGACGGCAGAGATAAATTTAAGTTTTCTCTTAAAAATAAAAATGCTCCTGATGAAGATACTCTAGAATATACTTTTGTTGTTGATGGAGAGAATAATAATACTTCTAAAACAGATAGATCTAATAACTTTAAGGAATTTCGATTATTAGACGATAAGTATTTTAAATTAAATGAACCTATACCTTACGGTACACGTTTTAAGGGGTATGTAGGTGACATAATAAGGGAAATTATAGAAGAAAAAATTGGTGAAGATGTAATCGGGGACTTCGAGCCAGGTGACCACGAAATAAGGCCGGATAGTATTCCAGAATATATCATTCCCCCAATCTCTTTTAGATATTCCGACCTTATTAAATACCTACTTAGAATTTACTATAAAAAAGAGGGGGATTTAATGGTCAAGTCGTTATTAAGGTATGACAGATTTGAAAAGAAATATTCCTTAATTCCTATTACTAAAATGTTTGCAGATAATACAAAGCTTTTACAAGAGGGATTTACAGCAGGTGATCTAATAGGTAACCCGTCGGATAACAAAAATAATCCCCCACCAGAAGCCCCTGTTAATGTGTATCAAACACAGCTGTTTAACACAAACTTTACGACCCCGATGTTAACTTATAGTAATGAGTACTTTTTAAATTTTATGGCATCGGGATACGATCCAATAATGGGGATGCATGGAATAAGAGAGGTAAGAATTGCTGATGTTAAAGAAAAATGGGCAAAGAAATTTGTAGATGTGTTTAAAAGTGTAGGTGGCCGACCAAAACCTTTTTTACCATTAAATCAGGAAAAAACAGAAAGGTTATTTAAAACGTTTAGTTTTCCCTTTACATTAGAACACACCCGTGCATTAGCAGAAGCAGAGATGGTATATGATTTAACATTTTACAACTTACAGCTTTCTATTAACAATTTAGGTGACACAAGACGAACAGCTGGTAAATTTATAGATATATACAGACAGGATTTTGACGTTGACCCTGAAACAGGAGACGAAAGAAAAGTAGATAAAAAACTGTTGGGTAGATGGCTGGTGACTAAGTGCCGACATACTTTTACATACGATAGCTATCAGAACACTCTGCAATGTATAAAGCCGTATGTCGGACCGGATACAAAAATTAATGACGATATAGCATAATGGCAATCCAACTTACAAATAAAGTAGAAATTTTAAGAGCTTTAGAACGAACTAAAAGCCAGTTCGACACTCTAATCCAATCTAACTGTAGAGGCGCAAAACGCGGCCCAATCTTAGGTCAGATTTTTTCTGAAAAAGACAAGGAACTTCTTGAAGCATTTAAAAAAATTACCTCTTCTGGCCTGAGACAATTAAACTTTTTTATTAATAAACTATCTTCTGACGGAGATGCTATAGATGAATTTTCAGTAATTTACTATACGTATCAGCTGTTTAATGGACCATTAGCTAAGCATGCTAAAGAGATAACAAAAAATAGAACCTTGCCCAACTTTAAGCTTAATCCTGATATATTAGGAGTTAACAGTAACACATACAAATCTAATTCTTCAACCCCTGTTTTTATAGAAGTAGCTGTAAACGCTAATTTTGAAACATTTAATAAATGCCCAGCATTTATTCAAGCGTCACTACAAGCCAATACCAGGTCTACTTCTGCAGTATTTAATTTTAATTTCGAAAGTAGCGTATATAATGATAATACATACCCCTACATGAATAAAAACCCTAAAACACGGGTTAGGGATGAATATGGACGCGGCTACGATAATGCTGCGCAAGGTAATTATATGGTAAAGGATGTAGAATTTTTCCATACTGCTAAAGACATTACTCTAGATATACTTCTTAGGGTAAGGAGTTTCTTAGGCAAGGCTGATTATAGATTATATCTATTTAAAAAATTCATGAACTATTTTAATCCTAAGAATAATACAGCCGTATCAAATAATGATCCAGTTATAAGATTATTAAGCTTTATGGTTCAAGAATTTGATAAGGAGGGACATGAAAAAAATACAACTAAATGTACTCCTATTGAAACAGATATGTTCGGAAATGCAATTGAAAGTATAAAAAATAAGCAATTCGAACTCAAAACAGATCAAGGAAAATTTAAACTGTTTACAGTAGAGGGTCAACTTGGTAGTGGAGGTGATCCGGTGCCAAACCCGATTAGTGAGCAGGGAGAGTTTATACCTACATTTGCACCCGGCGTCGAGACTGAAGAGGTTATACCTGATACAGACTTAACTGCTGATACTGATATTGTACCAAGTGAACTAACAACGCCTAAACCTCCTGTAACGTTGGATTCAACGTTAACGTTGGAGAAGGCGCTATGTGAAGAAGATTGTGATAAAGATAACCTTCAGTACTAAACATCAATAATATCATCATCATTTTTGTCCACAAGAGCATGCATTATATCTTCTCGAGAAAGAAGAACTCTGGTTTGATTGTCTACGAAACTTATCCGCTCTTTTGACTCAATATCCATTTTCTTAACCTCTTTTTGAGTTTCATTCCTCTTATTCCCGGTATGAAGCTTTTGTAATGTATCAATAGCGGTGGACGCTGCCTTAATTAATTCTGCTAATGCTGCTACATCTCTATTTTCTGGAGCAGAGGCAATATAGTCATTAACATTATCTACAATGTCCAAAGATTTAGTAACAAGCTTTCCAGAATTTTGCATAATAAACTCCTCTAAGCCTTCTCTATCTATTTTTATATCATCTTGCTTCTCCTGTACAGTTTCTTTACTACTCTTTATTTGAGTAATAATATCATTTACTGCTTCATCTAGCTCATCGTTAGCCATTACACATATATTTAATCTCTAGTTGATATTTTTATATAGCCTGCTATTATATGGTATATGTTATTAAAGTTTAAGAAAACTAGGGAGAGCGCAGTGCTCCCAGGGAAAACCCATAAGGACGACACTGGACTAGATGTGACCTCAGTTGTGGATAAAGTCATCCCAGCACGTGGATCTGCTGTGGTGGATGTGGGATTAGAATTTGCGCACATTGATTCACAATTTTGGGTCAAAATAGAGGGAAGATCAGGCTTAGGCTTTAAGCATGGAATTTTACCTCATCCTGGTATTATCGATAGTGGCTATAGAGGCGATGCCGGTGTGAAGCTATACAATCTTACTGATAAAGATTATAAAGTAAAAGCTGGTGATAGAATTGCGCAATTTGTAGTATATACTAATCATGTAGTGGAAGTACAAGAGGGTGACATTCAAGAAACAGAGAGAGGTGCTAAGGGCTTTGGTTCTTCAGGTAAGTAATTATGGTAGATTTTGATAAAATTTGGGTAGAGAAATATCGACCGCAGACGCTAGATGATATTATCTTAGATGAAGGGACATTACGTGTAGTTAAAGAATTTGAAAATGAAATACCTAATCTTCTTTTTGTTGGTAATCCTGGTACTGGTAAAACCACCCTTGCTAGAGTTATTGTTAACGACATTCTTAAGTGTAATTACCTTTATATTAATGCTTCTGATGAGTCTGGTATTGATACTATTCGACACAATATCACTAATTTTGCTCAAACTAAGTCTTTTGATGGGAAGGTAAAAGTCATAATACTGGATGAAGGTGACGGGCTAACAACTCAAGCTCAAGCTGCGCTTCGCAATACAATGGAGTCGTATGCTAAGTATTGCAGGTTTATTATTACTGCAAACTACAAGCATAAAATTATTCCAGCTGTCCAGTCTAGATGTCAGTCGCTAACTATCAAGCCTGTTTTAGACTTAGCAGTTAAGAGATGTTATAGTATTTTACAACAGGAGAATGTAAAAGTCCCGGAAGAGCAAAAGAAGAAGTTTGTACAGTTAGTTAAGAAGACTTTTCCTGATCTTAGGAAAACAATCAATGAGCTTCAAAAGAACGTTATTGATTCAGAGCTTTGTATTACAAGTATTAATACTGATAACGAACTATTAGAAACAATTTACAAAAAAATAGCTGGTAAAAAATGCTTAGATGCTAGAAGATATCTAATTGAGAACGAAGATAGGTTTCAAGGTGATTACGATACATTGCTTTGCAACTATCTAGATTTTATCTACAATGCGAATGTAGAGGATATCAAAAAGAAAGAGATGATTGCTATTATCGCAGATCATCTCTATAAGAGCGCGTTTGTTGTTGATAAGGAAATCAACGCATTTGCATGCTTAGTAAATTTAGAAAATGCCTTAGATTAACACCTATTGGCCGCCAGTCCGCGCGACTTGCCCGCCTACTTTTCCTTCGCTATCTTTGTAACGGGCCTCAGATGGGGCATCCTTCGCGAATTCCCTGGGGCCGGTTAATCTCTCACTTTGCACGTTCTCGAGAGAATTGGAAATAATATCAACTAATTGTTGTGTAAGTTCTTCTTCGGGGACCGAGAGAGCCATTCCTAGCTTCTTAAGGTCATTAACAATAGTTTTAGCTGAATTGTTAATATAAGATGTATATTTAGCTTCTTGGCCCGATGCTTTTCCGGCAGCGGTATCTGCTGCTCCAGCTTGTTTCAGCTTCTCCGCCTTTTTAAGTAGTTTATTTTCTTTAGGGGCATCTGCCCAAATTGCTTCGCCGGCGCTTTGGATGCCTTTCCCGGCTGCTCCTACAGCTTGACCGGCTATATCTTTCGCGGCACCTTTGACCCGGCCGCCTAATCCCTTAGCAGCACCTACTGCTTGGCTACCTCTTGCCTTTAACCGGTCCCATAGCCCCTCTTGAATCTCTTGATAGGCTTCCGCTAATAGTTGTTGGTCTTTTTTTGCACTCATTTTATTTATGTTGTAACTTTTTAGCTACGCCGGTGTAACTAGCGGGTGTAAGATCACTAAGATATTGATTAGTATAAGAAGTTACAGCCTGTGAAGGAGTTACAGGATCAGACGGAATTACTGTATTCTTTTTAGGTAGCGTTCTCTCTGTTGGGGTTAGTTTATGAGGCTCTGTACCGCCACGATCAGCCCTATTAGCAAGCATTTCTTCATCTTCTACAAATTCCTCTGGCTTAATAACTACATTATCCGGACGTTTCATAACATCCGGGATTGGAAGAAGATTAGGGTAATATTCTACAGCCTCGCCTAAATCACCGGGAATGGAACAATAATGGGAAAATCTGCCTCCGCCTGTATCTAAAGCAATATTTAGTACAACATTTAAAGAAGAGGTATCCGGGTTTGCTGGGTATCTTGAGGGTGATGTATCTTTAATTCCTACAATTCTAATATGAAGGCCAGAATCAATCATTTGATCGAGTAGATCTTTTGTACTCGAACCAAGTCCTTTATATCCGTCTGAGCTTTTAAAATTATCGTTAAACTTAAAAACGTCACCTACGAGGAATCCACCTCGCTCGTATCTCCGCATATAAGATTCGTATAACTTAACAAACTTTTTACCTGCCATAATATTATTTATACAACCCTGCAGATAATCACACGGATATGTAACTTAATCTCTAAGAAATTCTGCTAATGTATGAAATGCTTCAAACACTTCAACATCCTCTTCCATAGCAGGCCCTAGATCCTCTTCGAGTTCAAAAGAATGTGTTGTGTGCGCGATAAACTGCTGCACCCATTTATTATCTTTAACAAATACTCGGCCTTGTTTTGGATTTGGAATATCTAACCCTTTATAAACTTCGCTTTTTAGAGCCGATACTAGATCTTTAGTACTTACTTCAACATTAACATCAGCCCGGCCTTTAATTTGCATACTTAATTATATTATAGTTCCTTAAACTCTATTTACCACTGCAGTATTAAATATTATAAATGGCTCTTATAAAAATATCAGATATCTCCGTAGATAAAGCGGATGATGCAGCTCTAGGTCAAGGTTATCTATATAAGGATTTATTTTTAGATATAGTAAACCGAGTATCATATAACAAGCAGCTCAATAGAACAGTAGAAATAAGAGACGTTCAAGGGCTGTATGACTTAGAGGCCGTTAAAAATAGTATTGTTAATATTATGCTGACTTCCCCGGGTCAAAAAATACTAAGTCCTCGTTTCGGAATAGATTTAAGGAGATATCTTTTTGAGCCTGTAAGTGAATTTACTTCGTTTGAAATTAGATCTGACATAAAGGATAAGTTACCTGCATTAGAACCTAGAATATCGTTAGAAAAGATAGGAGTTAAGGCTGATGTGGATAATCAAGAATACAGAATTTCTCTTCAAATTAACGTCCCTTCGCTAGATATAACAGGGCTATCACTTAAATCAATATTAAATAGTAGCGGATATACCATAGTTTAATTATGCTTAAAAACAATACAACGAATGATTTCTTAGATTTTAATCTACCTCAAAATGCATATGTAGCTTTTGATGCTGTTAGCTTAAAGGATTACATCGTCGATAGATTAAACGAAAATGAAAAATTTACAGATCAAAATTTTGATGGAAGTAACCTAGCAGCAATAATTGATATAATTGCTTACTCCTACCACGTACTTCTATTCTATCTAAACAATACAGCCGCGGAAGTTAATTTTAATCAAGCTACTTTATATGAAAATATGAATAGAATTGTTAAGCTTATAGGGTATAAGCCTACAGGTAAACAGACGTCTATTGTACCTATTAATGCAGTTGCATCAGGTGATATGGCTGCAGCTAACTATACTATTCAAAAATATAGTTATTTTTTAGTTGATAACATACAGTATAATTTTATAAATCATTTTTCTTTTGATAAGACTACAACAACTAAGGAAATAGTTGACTCCCTTAATGACCAAGTTATTTTGTATCAAGGGACTGTAGGTGAATATCCTGATTATACAGCTCAGGGAGAAAAATTTGAAGTGCTTCCAATCATTGTCGACAACATTGTAGATAAAAATGATGATAGGTTTATTGCAGATAACACAATAAGTGTTTATGTAAAAGAAGTAGACAATGGGCTATACTATGAATATTCAGAAGTAGATAGTATATTTTTAACTAAAGCTACTGAACGAGTATTTGAAAAACGGTTAAATGAAAACGGTCATTTTGACATAAAATTTGGTAATGGAATATTTGGTAACAAATTAACTCAGGGTGATATCGTTGCAGTAAATTATATTTTGTCTGATAGCGACAAAGGTATAATAAGTAAAAATGCAATTAATGGAAATAAATTATTCACATATGATTCTTCCAGACAAAGATTAATCTTCAATGATACATTTTTAAATAAAGAAGAAACTACCTTTATTACTGGCGGAAATAGTTCTCTGCTTACTTTTAATAATCCAACCAACTCTTCTACTTTAACAGATGAAGAAACAGTTGATCAGATAAAAACAAATGCCCCTAAAATTTACGCTTCGCAATTAAGGTTAGTTACTGAACAAGATTATGAAGGCTTTATAACTAAGAATCTGTCTAATATTATTGACGGGGTGGTGGCTGTAGGTAATGAAGAGTATATAAATGGATATATTCAATATTTTTATGACATATGCGTAGATCCAAATAAAGTTAATCGTGCAATTATTAATCAAGTAAACTTTGCTGACGCTTGTGATTTTAACAATATTAATCTTTTTGTAGTTCCAAAGTTTGTTATAACAGAAGACGAGTCGTATCCTCCTTATCTGTCTAATTCCTTTAAAAATCTTATCGTTGATATGGCTAAGGATAAGAAAATGGTATCAAATAACGTTGTGCCAAGAGATCCCATATATATGGGATTTGGGCTAGGGTTTGGTAATACAAGCGAATTGTCTATGGCTGTTCTCGACCAAACAAAGCTAGTTATTGTAAGAGAAACTAAAAATAAAATTAACAAATCGACACTTAAAAGTAGAACGGTATCGACTATTACTGACTTTTTTCTACCTAAAAATAATACCCTAGGGCAAAATATAAAATTAACAGACCTGACGAGTAACATATTGTCTTTAGAGGGTGTAAAAAGAATTTACACACAAAATAGTGACGAGGGATTAATATTTGAAGGTATATCATTTTTAACATTTAACCCCCTATACCCGGATAGCGATATACAGCTAATGAATCAAGATTCTCGATTACCTTATTTTAAATTCCCATACCTATACTCTCCACTATCTGTTAGCAACCGCATTGAAGTAATAGATGAGTAATATACAAATAGATTTTGCTCTTTTTGATGTTGTAGATTATAAAAACGAGGCGGTTCTGTCTTCTTATAGTCTTTCTATAACTCCGCTAACCTTTAAAGCTAGAATTCCGAATAGAAATTCTGAACAATCTCTAAATATAAATACAACAGAGGCTACATTTGATTTTGGCGACGGTACTTTTGGTCACCATCTTACCAGTACGCATGCGTATGAATACCCAGGGCAATATAATGTTAAGCTAATACTCCGTGATTGTAATAATAATGCAGTACTAGCCTCTTACAGCACAGATGTTACGATTGAAGATTATATTGATAATACCTTTACCATAGGAACTGCATCTCCATTTAAAGAGAGAGGAGGGTGTGACACTAATAGCGACAATTTTGAATTATGCCCAGGCGCCTTTCAATGCATTATTATAAATTCTCAGACTCCTTTTTACCAACAATTTCAAGACATATTTTTTAGCTTATCAGGAATAGATGTACTTAATTATTTTAATCTTAATGAGAATAAATTTAATTACCTAAAAAAATACTACACGTTTGCTGAAAAAAATTGGCTACCTAACTTGTCAGCATATGAATATGTAGAATTAAAGAGAATATCTTTATCGGCTGAGAATATATACGTAAGGCTTAGTAGCTTTGATTCTACACTTTCAGCAAACACCATAGTAAAATGCGCAAGTAGTCATGGATCTTCTGTTTTAGCAGGTAGCTCCGGAACTAAATTAATTTGGTTTAAAACAGAAGATCAAGATTCTACAGGTTCACATGTCTCCTCCTTTAATGTTTCTCTTTTTAAAGATAGAAGTAACATATTTTCTAGAGGCCAAAATAAATACAAAAATCAGAATTTTTTAAATAATTTAACTGTTACTTTTTCTGCGGATTTAGCTGTCCCCTTTATAGGTAATTTATATACTGGACATGGTAAATGTACATTTGCCGGCGCACCATTAAATGGAAATTCCCTAAGTGCTATAGAAATTACCTCTAATGGTATGGGTACTCAATCTACCGATGATGTAAGTTCCTTTAAAATAAACCCTATCCAATATAAGGGACTGGGCATCCCATTTATATTATCACCTAAAGCGTGGAATGGTGCTGTTGCTAAGTCTCTCTCTGCTGGTAATCCTATTTTTGAGGTACTGTCAGGAGGCCTAAGTGGCACATCTGTTAATGCACAGTACTACACAATATCAAGCCTAAATGATACGCTTTCAACTGTTACTGATACTAACTTTTGGTACAGAGGCGTCTTAACTTTTAACGATAATCTTTCAAGCAGTTCAACCTTTATA
>Ga0209815_1000466_pt1 | contig 29730 bp, 28 predicted proteins | sample CoawatmetaG00DNA_FD_187507 | JGI IMG/M metagenome (GOLD analysis project Ga0209815, IMG submission 187507) | Marine microbial communities from the West Antarctic Peninsula - Coastal water metaG002-DNA (SPAdes) (version 2) | ecosystem: Environmental > Aquatic > Marine > Coastal ...
TATCTGCATTGTATTTTTACCCCTGTGTTGACTTTAGCGTTAGCCTTTTGCGGCGCTGGCGCAGCGGTGCTTCGTTAACTGCACCGGATAATGATCATCTACATAATCTTATTAACACCTTCTTTAACGGTGTTTTTAGATCAAAAAATATGGCGAACTCGGCAACAGGTTTGTCTATCGCACTGGGCAGTTCCGGTTTGGTTTTGTTTATTTATCTTGCCGATTACATTTCCCTCTCCAGTAATCTTTGGCTTTGGGTGTTCGCGCTTCAAAGTGCTCTTTACGGCTTGATTTTCATGAGCATAGGAAAGCCTAAATAAGCGCTGATAGCGGCGGAACTGGTTCACAGAACGCTAACTTAAACTTGCAATTCTATTCACTTATGTTATCTTGTTCACCAAATGAACAGGCTTGGAGTCGTTTAGTTTGCTCGTTTTTGTATTTTCCTTAAGGATCTGTCCTTACAGCGTCCTGCGGTAGCCTGCCTGAACTAATAAATTACTCGTTACACCTTTATTATGACTAATCAAGAGCTCGAATATCGTGCGCTCAAAATACTTGAGCAGCAACCCGATCTCACCCAGCGCCAGCTGGCTGAGGAGCTGGGCGTGAGCTTGGGTAAAACCCATTACTTGGTGAAGTCTCTTATTGATGTGGGCTGGGTTAAGTTGGATAATTTCCAGCGCTCAGACAATAAGTGGGGTTATGCCTATTTATTGACCCCTATGGGTATTGCGGAGAAGGCGGCCATCACCACGCGATTTTTGGTGAGAAAGCAGCGTGAACATACTCAGCTTCAAGAAGAAATCGCCCAGTTACAGGAAGAAGTGCGACAACAGCAAAATTTTAGTAATAAGTGAGTCTTTAAATGGCAAGATACAATATTTATGGCATTGGCGCGGCGCTGGTGGACACCGAGGTTGAGGTGTCTGATGCGTTTCTGGCCAGTGCTAATATCGACAAGGGTGTCATGACGCTGGTTGATGAGCAAAGGCAGGCCGAATTGCTTGAGGCCCTTGCCTATGAAAACACTCACATGCTGCGTAAGTGCGGTGGCTCGGTGTGTAATTCAGTGGTTGCCGCCAGCAGCCTAGGTGCTAAAGCCTTTTTTAGCGGCAAGGTCGCTGATGACAGTGATGGTCAGCTGTACATTAATGATCTGCAAGACGCGGGCGTAGCGTTCCATTCTGCAGGTCAAGAATCGGGCATTACCGGCAAGTGCCTGGTGATGGTGACCGATGATGCAGAGCGCACCATGAACACCTTCCTGGGTGCCAGTGAGGCCTTGTCCGCTCGTGAGATAGATCAGGCAGCCTTGGTTGATTCAGAGTGGTTTTACGTTGAGGGCTACCTGGTCACTGACGAGGCTCGAACACTGGCGACCAAAGTGGCTGTAGAGGCTGCTAAGGCGAATAATGTAAAAGTAGCGATCAGCTTGTCAGACCCCTTTGTCGTGGCCGTCTTTGGTGATGCGCTACGTGATGTTATAGGCGGTGGTGTTGATCTTATTTTTTGCAATAAAGATGAGGCCATGGCCTTTACCGGCACCGAGTCGCTTGAGGCGGCCGCAGAAGCTCTTAAGCGATACACAAAGACCTTCGCCATTACCGATGGCGCTAATGGCGCCATTACCTTTGATGGTCATACGATGAATCAATCTAAGGGTGTTGAGGCCAAGGCGATCGACACCAATGGCGCTGGGGATATGTTCGCCGGCGCTTTTTTATACGCCATCACCTCAGGCAAACGTTATGCCTGGGCGGCGGATCTGGCTAATGACTGTGCCGCAAGAGTCGTTGCTCAGTTTGGGCCGCGGCTTGAATCATCAGAATTTGACGCTATAAAGGCAAAATTCGGGTTATAGTGCTCGGGTTATATTGCAGTTGTTAGTCCATAACGACGATTGGGCGGACACTGAAGGGTAAATCATGATAGCAAATATTAAAAAAGCGGTTATCCCGGTGGCAGGCCTAGGCACACGTATGTTGCCTGCGACTAAGGCGATCCCAAAAGAATTATTACCGGTCTATGACCGTCCTATTATTGAGCGCGTGGTCAAAGAGGCCATCGCAGCCGGCATCACTGAAATCATACTGGTCACAAGAAGCGGCAAAGAGGCGATCGAGAATCATTTTGATGCCCACTATGAGCTTGAGCACCGGCTGGAAAAGAAGGGTAAAGAGACCATTCTGGGTACGGTCAAAAACATTATTCCTGTCGGTGTTACGGTGACCTCTGTAAGGCAGAGTGATGCTTTGGGGTTGGGGCATGCGGTGCTTTGCGCCAAGCACCTCTTAAATAATGAACCCTTTGCGGTGCTGCTGCCCGATGTTCTGGTGCTTGATCAAGAATCTCGCGATCAAAACTATAGCTTTGCCGCCATGACTAATGCTTGGAATGAGACTGGTATTGGCCAGGTCATGGTTGAGCGGGTTGATTCAGAGGCGATTGAAAATTACGGTGTTGCTGACTTTGGTGGTGAGGCGAGTGAGCCATTCAAAAGTGTTCCCTTAAAGGGCTTGGTTGAAAAGCCCTCCCCAGCGGAGGCTCCCTCCAATTTAGCCGTGCTGGGTCGCTATATTCTTCCCTCTAAAGTGCTGGATCTGCTTGAGACGACAGTTGCGGGTGTGGGTGGTGAGATACAGCTCACCGATGCGCTGGATGAGTTGCTTAAGCTTGAGGGGTTAAATGCATTTGAGACCGACGCGAACATCTTTGACTGTGGCAACAAGCAGGGTTACCTAAGTGCAAATTTAGCGGTGGGTATGCGCGATCCTGATACCCGACCGTCTATAAAGGCGCTTATTGAAAAGAGCGGCTGGTAGAATGGTTGCTATTTTATGGATTTTGATGCGTGATTATTTTTTAGGTGGTATAAAAAACGATATAGATCAATAAGTGCTCTTAAAAAATATACGCAACAATTATAAATATTAAATTAGTACTTCTTCTAGCTCATCTCTTTGCGTGTCAGCGAATAAACAAAAATATTAATAATTTAGGAGCTTTATAAAATTGACTAAAAAAACAAAAATAACTGTCGTTGGATCTGGCTATGTAGGTATGTCGCTGTCAGTACTTCTTGCCCAACACAACGATGTAACTATACTTGATATTGATCCGAATCGTGTCGATAAGATTAACAGTAATCAATCAACAGTTGCTGACGCAGAAATTGAATTATTCCTCGCTGAAAAGTCGTTGTCCCTGACGGCGACACTGGATAAAGAGGCGGCATATCAAGATGCTAGTTTTATTATTGTAGCAACGCCTACTAATTATGATTCTGAAACAAACTGTTTCGATACTAGTTCTGTGGATGTTGTGGTAGAGAATGCGCTGCAGTTAAACTCGCGAGCTTTAGTGGTTATAAAGTCAACTATCCCTGTCGGGCACACAAGGTCTCTACAGGAAAAATTCACAACAGACCGAGTTATCTTTTCACCTGAATTTCTTCGCGAAGGGCAGGGTCTGAAGGATAATCTTTACCCTTCACGAATAATCATTGGAAGTCAGTCTGAAGCAGGCAGGGCATTCGCGAATCTTCTGCAACAGGGAGCTGAAAAGCAAGTTATTGAAACGCTTTTTATTCGATCTACCGAAGCTGAGGCAGTTAAATTATTTGCCAATACCTACTTGGCTATGCGCGTTTCATTCTTCAACGAATTAGATTCATATGCTCTAGTCCAGAATTTAGATACTATGAGCATTATCAATGGTGTATGCCTTGATGAGCGGATAGGAGATGGATACAATAATCCATCATTTGGTTATGGTGGTTATTGCCTTCCTAAAGACACAAAGCAGCTTTTGGCAAACTATGCTCGAGTTCCGCAGACGCTAATGCAAGCAATTGTTTCCTCTAATACAACGAGAAAAGATTTTATTGCGGACGAGATTTTAAAGAAAAACCCGAAGACCATTGGATTTTATCGCCTTGTAATGAAAGAAGATAGTGACAACTTTAGATCTTCTGCGATCCAAGGAGTTATGAAGAGAATTAAATCAAAAGGGATTGAAATAATTATATATGAGCCCTCACTTGGAGAGAGTCATTTCTTTGGGTCACAAGTAACTAAAGACTTAAGTCAGTTCAAATTGTTGTCTGACGTTATTGTGGCAAACAGAGTTTCCGAGAATCTCTTAGATGTGCAGTCAAAGGTATTTACCCGTGATGTCTTTGGAGAGAATTAAATCGTGAAAAAGATACTTGTAACTGGTGCAGCTGGATTTATTGGGTTTCATCTAACGCTAAAGTTACTAGCACGCGGCGACTACGTTGTCGGGGTTGATAATATCACGGACTATTATGGTACTGATCTAAAAGAGTTGAGATTGAAAAAAATTGGTGAGCATGATGACGCCTGTAATTTCCAATTTATCAAAATAGATATTTCTGATCGCAAGAAAATGCTCGATTTATTTGAAGATAACCGGTTCGATGTGGTTGTTAATTTGGCAGCGCAAGCCGGAGTGCGTTATTCCATAGAAAATCCTCACGTGTATGCTGATTCAAATTTAGTGGGGTTTTTGAATGTACTGGAGGGATGCCGGCATCAAAAAGTAAAGCATCTGATTTATGCTAGTTCGAGTTCAATATATGGGATGAACGTAAAACAACCTTTTAGCGTGCATGATCGCTCAGATCATCCTATTTCTTTATATGCGGCTACTAAAAAATCGAATGAGCTAATGGCACATGCATACAGCCATTTATATAAAATACCCACAACGGGTCTGCGGTTTTTTACTGTATATGGGCCTTATGGAAGACCTGATATGGCATATTTTAATTTTACTGAGAACATTTTAAGTGGTACTAAAATAAACGTTTTTAATAGTGGTGACATGCAGAGAGACTTTACATATATTGACGACGTTGTAGATGGTATTGTTGGATCAATGAACAAGACCCCGTGCGCCCATATTAATCAAGATTCAAATTCATCTCCTCCCTGTTCTATTTATAATATTGGTAATAACAATCCTATAACTCTACGGCGCTTTATTTCTGCTATAGAGAGTGCATGTGGTATGAAGGCGAATGAGATATTGCTGCCAATGCAGCCTGGCGATGTTCCTGTCACTTTTGCGGATATCGATAGTTCAATAAATGATTTAGGGTTTCGGCCTAAAATTAAGATAGAAGAAGGTATTAGACGGTTTGTAAGTTGGTATAAAGAATGGAAGGGTTAATATTTAAAATTAATTTAATATTGTCACAAATAATAACTCACTTGGTGTATATTCTTATCATTTTAGGGGATAAATAGGTTAAACATGAAAATAATTGCTGAAATCGGTTGGAATCACATGGGAGAAGTAGACCTAGCAGAAAAGATGATTAAATCAGCTACTGAAAGCGGAGCTAATGCAGCAAAATTTCAGTACTGGGACCCTGCTTACTTGAAAGAAGGTCCATGGGATGTTGATGGAAGAAGAGAAATCTACAATAAAGCCGCTTTAAATAAAGAAAAAATTAGTGAGTTACAAGCCCTTTGTAATAAGTATAACTGTGAATTTTTAATTAGTGTTTTTGGAACTCATGGAGCAAAAATGATTCATTCTCTAGGAATTGAATCAATCAAAATTCCCTCACATGAAACGACTAATATTAAGTTAATTGAATTTTGTGCAGAAAATTTTAAGCAAATCTATTTCTCTTGTGGTGCCTCAACAGAAGAAGAGGTTTTAAGCGCAGTAGAAATTCTTAAGAAAGGAAAATGTAAATTTAATTTAATGCATTGCGTTTCCTCGTATCCATGTCCAGATGAAAAAGCAAATTTATCTAGAATTTTATGGTTGAAATCTCTACATTTGGAATGTGGCTATAGTGACCATACCGGAAGTACTATAATTCCAGCAGCATCAATAGTTCTAGGAGCTACGGTTGTTGAGAAGCATTTCACAACTGATAAAGACCTTCCTGGGAGGGATAATAAATTTGCTTTAGACCCAATCGAATTTCGAGAAATGACAAATAATATCAATCAAGTTGGCAATTCTATGATTGATCATGGAAATTCATTCTTAGACATCGAGCAAGATACAGTTGAAAATTATAGAGGTAGATGGGAGCCTCATGATTATGAAGAATAAAATAAGAAAATTAAATTCTGCAATGCAAACTAAGAGGATTAGTTAGTGACTTACCGTAATCCTACTAAGGAAATTATTGCAGGATTAGTAAATAGAATTCTTCTTAATAAGAGCTCAAGTATTTCCTGCGTGTTATTGTAAAAGACCTGTTCGAGTAATCTATGAAAGACTTAGTTTCTATTATTATCAGAGGAAAAAATGAAGAGGATTGGCTAGGCCTATGCCTTAGAAGTATTCGAGAGCAAACTTACACAAATCATGAAATTATATATGTAGATAATGAGAGCTCAGATTCATCTATAGATATTGCTAAATACTATAAGGTTGCAAAAATAAAAAAAATTAAACATTTTTTACCGGGCGAAGCCATAAACATAGGAATAAAGGTAAGCAAGGGAATATATATAGTTATTATTTCAGCACACTGTATACCAAGAGATAAGAATTGGCTTTCAGCGCTAGTTCAATCCATTCAACCAGATAAAATTGCAGGTGTATACGGCAGACAGCTACCTTTGCCGTCAACAAGTCCAGATGATGCTAGAGATTTATTAATTACATTTGGTGATGAGAGCAGGATACAAAAAAAGGATCCTTTCTTTCATAATGCAAATTCAATAATTAAAAGATCAGTATGGAATCAAGTAAATTTTGATAATTTAATAACTAATATAGAAGACAGGGATTGGGCGAAAAAAATACTTGATTTAGGATTTCACATTAAGTATGACCCAAGGGCTGGCGTCTATCATTATCACGGACTTCATCAGCATAATAATTATGAATCATTTAGAGCATCAGCTGTGAATAGCCTGATTCAAAAAATTAACGATGACTATAAAGATATACCAGAATGGTTTGAGTTGCGAAATAGAATATGTCCAATCGTTTTTTACGGGAAATCAAAAGACGTAGCATATGAAATTGATAGATATAAACAATCTAATAATATTAATAAAGAAATTAAACTTTTTTATTATGGATCTGAAGACTCTAATATTGAAGGGTTATTCTTTCTTAAAAGGACTGTATCTAGAAGAGCCCCATTCTACAAATTCACCAAAGATATTTTAGAGCTAGTTAATTCTAGCATTGGGAGCAATGTCGAAGCTCTGTCTTTTGTAGACATTACATATAAAAAATTTTTAAAAGATACGTATTTTAAAAATAAAAATAAAATTTTTAATGATAACCTTCATTTTTCTTCATTTGCCTTGGAGGATAAAGGTGATATTTGGGCAAAAAATGGACATAAGATTTCTCCTCTTAAAGAAATGCACGATTCAAAGACTAGGTTTTTGAGAGTAGCTTTTGGTCAAGGTTCTATTTTAAGATCATCGGCCATAAGAAAAAATAAATCAAACCCCCCAGATGGTTTTGTTCATACCTTTAATGATATCAATTATCTAATTAGAACATAGTATGATTAATAAAAGTTTTCAAGGTATAGATCTAGAGCAAAAAATTACTGGAATAAGTTTTTTTTCTGTAAATACTAAAATATCGTCAGGAAAAATGCATGGACAGTCTGATAATATAAAACCTCTCGGATTCGTAACTATTTCCGTTAACAGCAAAACAGGTATTTCAGAAATATATGCGGCAACTTATATCTCCATTGGCCTAAAATCTATATTTGAATATCTTGATCATCTTTTAAAGGATAAAAATCTTAAAGAGGCAATAGATATATTTGAAGACCTACAAATCCCATTTGTTTCAAGAAATGGTTTATTTAAAGCTTGTATTGGAGCTTTAGAGAATGCATTTCTAGATATGTGTGCAAAACTAAATGATGTTCCATTGTATAAATTTCTAGAGGGCGATAAAGAATTTCCAAAAATTTATGCATCGGGTGGCTCCGTAATATGTTCTCCTGAAGAAATAGAAGAAGAAAGCTACCTTGTAGAGAGCGAAGGATATGATGGTTATAAAATAAGAGCTGGCTTGCAGTCCTGGGAGAGTGATAAGAGACGAATTGAGGCAATGAAGGATATCTCAATTAGTAAAATGGTAGATGGTATTTGTGGTACAAGAAATCCTTGTTGGTCTATTGATGATGTAATGCCAAAAATTTCTTTTTTAGAAGATCAAAATATCTATTGGCTTGAGGAGCCCCTATATCCAGACAACTACTCTGATCATGCCCTTCTTCAAGAGAAAACTTCAATTAATATTGCTGCTGGCGAGGCATATAGCGGTTTTGGAGAATTCAGAAATTTAATTGATATAGGAAAAATTAATATTATTCAATTTGACGCATGTCACTCTGGAGGCATCAGTTTATGCAAGAAAATATCGGAGTATTCTTCATATAAAGATAGGAAGACTGCCATTCATGTCTGGGGATCGTCTGTTGCTATTAATACCAACTTTCACCTAGCTTTATCTATAAAAGAACTAGATTTCCTTGAAAAACCTTTGATAGAGCTTGAGATAGATAAACTAATACATCAAGAATATCAAGGGATGGAAAATTTAAAAAATACTATAATTGAAAAGCCAGGTATAGGTATTGAGATTGAAGATTTTGTAAATGTTCCTATTGATAACTGTTTTGGATATGAGTACAAATGGTAATTCTATCCGACTGGGATCAAGAAATTGATGCTTATAAGATTCCTTTATATTTAATTAACGATATAAATAAAGTGGCAGGCTCAGAAGCCTTTAAATTTAAAAATGATGAATTTGATACAAAAGATATTAAATACTATTTTGGTAATGTTCCAAATCAGAAAGTTCTTGATACTTATCCTAATCTTGAGTGGATTCACTTTGGCTCCATAGGTATAGATAAACTTGAAGATAGCTTTATAAAAGAAAGATTGTTAACAGTCACTAATGGAGCTCAAACCAATACTAAGGGTGTCATTACTTATTGCATTGGTGAAATTTTTAGAAGTTGTAAGGCTGGATTCTTAACAAGAGGCTGCAATGAAGAAATAGAATTGACTAGAGAGTATTTTAATAATTTTTATGAATATATGATTGATTACAATGATATAAGCATTTGTTTATTGGGATATGGGGATATTGGCAAAGGCCTAGTTGAATTACTATCTCCAATAGTTAAGAAAATAAACGTTGTTACAAGAACTGCAAGAAGTAATTTTAAGAATGTGTCTTTTTATACTCTTCCTGATATCGAAAAAGCATTAAAAGATACAAGTCATTTAGTAAATGTTCTTCCTTTACACAAGGATACTAAAAATATTATTAATTTAAACTGTCTTAGAAATATTGATAGCTTATATTATATATGCGCTGGAAGAGCTGAGACACACTCATTAGATGATATTATTTATTCTTTAAAGAATGGAATCATAAGAGGAGCTAGTATTGATGTGCATGGGCTTAAAGCAGGAATGATTCAAGAATCTATCTTAAAAGTAAATAACGTCCATTTAACACCCCATATATCAGGTTGGACAAATAAATTTTGGAGTAATCAATCAAAAATTATTTTAAATAACATTGAAAAGGCAAAAAATGGTAAATATGAGCAGATGATTAATTTAATATACAGAAAGGGTGTGAAAATAAGATGATAAAGTCTAACATCCTAGTGATAATTCCCGCTAGAAAAGGTTCAAAGGGCATACCGTCAAAAAACAAGAAAGAGCTTCTCGGAAAGCCCCTCATTAGTTACACCTTTGACATTGCTTCCAAGTTAGATGATAACTATTTCACGTATGTTAGCTCAGATGACGAAGAAATACTTAAGATCGCTGAAGAGTACAATATTAAAAATAATGGACTTAGACCTTCACACTTATCTTCAGATCAAGCTTTAACAATAGATGTAATTAAATACGAACTTGAAATAGCCGAGAAGAAGAATAACTTAATTTTTGATGCTGTTTTACTTCTTCAGCCTACTTGCCCGATAAGACAAATTGACCATCTATTAGAAGCTGAGAAATTACTGGAACAAAATGTAGATGCTTCAATTGTTAGCGTAGAAAAAATTGATAGTAACCACCCATTTAGAATGAAAAGAATTGAAAATGGTTTTCTAATAAACTTTATTGATCAGGGGTTTGAAGATATGAGACCAAGACAACATTTACCAACTGTGTTTATTCGAAATGGCTCTATTTATCTAACTCCAAGAAAATTTATTGTAGAAGATAATTCAATGGTGTCTAAAAAAACTATTCCTATAATCATGGATGAGAAGCATTCTATAAATATTGATTCTTATATTGATTTTCTAGCAGCAGAACATTATTTATCTCGATAAGAAAATACTTTTAATATAAGTATTAACATAGTAAAAGCTAGAAAATATTATAACAGTCTCTAAACTATAATTATTATTAATAGTTTTCTCAGCATCCTTATTAACTATTTCTTTATCTTTATCTTTATCTTGACCTTCTATTCACTTATGCTATCTTGTTCATTGGATGAACAAGCATATGCCTAATTACGTTGTTCTTTTTTGATAAAAGGATAAAATTTCAATTTCCCCTTTCGTATGAAGTTAAAACTCGAAAACAGAGATCATGAAGTATGAAGCAATTACACTTAACTCAACCTAAAAGAATTCTTGTAGCAGGTGGATCAGGTTTTTTGGGCTCTCATTTATGTGAACAACTAATTAGTGAAGGGCACGAAGTAATTTGTGTTGATAACTTCTTTACCGGCTCAAAAGAGAATCTAAATAATATTGCGAACAACAAAAGATTCGAGTTGATAAGGCATGACATAACGATACCTCTCTTTATAGAAATAGATGAGATATATAACTTAGCATGCCCAGCATCACCGATACACTACCAACATGACCCTGTACAAACACTGAAAACATCAGTTGTCGGGTCAATTAACATGCTTGGCCTGTCTAAAAGGGTAGGGGCTAAAATATTTCAAGCCTCTACTTCGGAAGTTTATGGTGATCCAGAGGTACACCCTCAAACTGAAGACTACTGGGGAAATACTAATCCTATAGGACTTAGATCTTGTTATGACGAAGGGAAAAGGTGCGCAGAAACACTTTTTTTTGATTATCATCGTAAACATAAGCTGAATATTAAAGTAGCTAGAATATTTAATACTTATGGCCCAAGAATGCATCCTAATGATGGGAGAGTTGTTTCAAATTTTATAGTCCAAGCCTTAAGGTCTGAGCCTATTACTATTTATGGAGATGGAACTCAAACCAGATCATTTTGTTATGTAGATGATCTTATAGCTGCATTCAGGAAATTTATGGATACAAGTGAAGATATTATCGGCCCTATAAACTTAGGTAATCCTTCAGAAATTACAGTTATTTCTCTTGCTAGGAAAATACTTGATATGACTAATTCGTCTTCTGAAATAATTTTTAAAGAATTACCCTCTAATGACCCAATTAGACGCCAGCCTGATATTAGTAAAGCTAAAGCTCAACTCGACTGGGAGCCTAAAGTATCTTTAGAAGATGGGTTAAATAAAACAATTGATTACTTTACTAAGAAACTAGCGAGTCATTTATAAACGTATGGATTCTCAGTTAGCAATAAACTCCTAACATTTTTTTTAAAGCAATAAGATAAAACAATGAGGTAAAACAATGAAAAATATAATTATTACAGGTGGCTTGGGATATATAGGTACAGAGCTATGTAAAATATATGCTGGAGAAGCTAGATATAAAAATATTACAGTCATAGACAATAGGTTTGCATCAGATAGAGTTTCTCAAATTAGAGACTGGGGAATCAATTTTATACATGGTGATATTATGGATGAGGAATTCATGCAAAATATTTTGCCTGATGCAGACATTGTTTATCACTTAGCAGGCATAACAGATGTAGCTTATACCAAGACAGAATCTAATAGCCAAAAAGATAATAAAATCACCGAGGTAGGAGTTGAGGGCACAAGAAATATTATTAAATATGCCTCAAAAGATGCAAAGTTGATTTTCCCATCAACTCACGTTGTTTTCGAAGGTTTTGACGAAACTAAATTTGATCTTGATGAAAAAGAAACAGTAACCCCTGTTCTTACATATTCTTCTGGTAAAGCACAATCTGAATCCGATATAAGAGATTCTGATATTAACTACATTATTCTTAGACTTGCTACAGTATATGGTCTCTCTTCTGACACGATGAGAATCAATATTATGCCTAACTTGTTTTCAAAAATTACTTCTCAAAATGGGACAATTAATCTTTTTTCAGGTGGAAAACAACATAAAAGCTTGGTCGCAATTTTTGATGTCGTAAGGGCAATGAAGATTCTTGCCGAGGATCAGAATGTTTCTAGAGAAACCTTCCATTGTTCTAATGATAACGTTACTGTTAAAGAAGTTGCTGACATATGTAAGGACATAAATCCTAATGTAGAGCTGGTTGAAACAGATGATGAGATACCTAATTTAGGTTACACAATATCAAACAAAAAAATTCTATCTACGGGATTTGAATTTAAATACCCTTTAAGAGAATCACTTCAGGAAATGATAAATGCATGGTCAGTAAAAACCCAATTCGATACATTAGAATTAATACAGAAAGGAAAGAAAGAATTCATCGACGATAGGGGAAAAATTAGCAATTACGAGCTTACCGAGCCAATTAATTTAATTGGTTACATTGAATCAAAGGCAGGCACAGTAAGAGCAAATCATTATCATCCTATTCAGGAACAAAAATGTTTACTAATAAGCGGACAATATATTAGTGTTTTGCAGGATTTATCTGATCCTGATGCGGTAGTGGAAACTAACATTATTAACTCAGGAGATTGTGCAGTAATTCATCCCAATGTTGCTCATACGATGGTTTTCCTCGAAGATTCAATTTTCCTTAACCTAATAAGAGGCGAAAGGGAGCATGAGAACTATGGTGTTACTCATACTATGTTTTACGAGCTTGTAGATGAAAAGTTTAGAAAGCAAATCGTAGATTATTACAAAGCAGAGTGCAGGGTGTGTGGGAAAAAAGATTTACAAGGGATTCTTTCTCTAGGAATGTCTCCGCTAGCTAATAATTTACCTAACACGTCAAATGAAGATGAGGATTTGTATCCTTTGGAGCTTAATTTTTGTCCTAATTGTAAAAATTGCCAACTTTCTTTTACTGTTCCGGCTTCAGAAATGTTTGATGATTACCTCTATGTTTCCTCCACTAGTAAGGCATTCAGAGATCATTTTTCTAATATGGCCGATAAATTTGTAAAAGATTTTGACTTAAATGAGGATAGTTTTGTTGTAGACATTGGTAGTAATGATGGTGTTTTTCTATCACCTTTGAAAGATAAGGGAATAAAAATCTTAGGGGTTGATCCAGCAAAAAATTTAGTGGATTTGGCTAACTCCAAGGGGTTAGAAACCTTGCACGGCTATTTTGATGAAGTAATAGGTGATCAAATAGTACAATCAAAAGGTAAAGTAGATTTAGTTACGGCATTTAATGTATTTGCACATGCTGATGATCTCAAATCTATAGCAAGAAATGCGTTTAAAATTTTGAAGGATAAAGGCATTTTTATAATTGAGGTTCAATATCTTATGGATACAATTAAGGACCTTACTTTTGATAATATTTATCATGAACATGTCAATTATTGGTCAGTTAAAACATTAAAGTTTTTTGCTCATAATCTAGACTTAAGGTTAGTTAAAGTTGAACATATAGATACACATGGGGGCTCCATTAGAGCCTACATTTCAGCTGAAAAAAATATAGACATAGATGTAAGTGTAGAAACATTCATTAAAAATGAGGAAGAGTATGGCTTGGATAAATTAGAAACTCTAAAAAGCTTCTCCCATAGAATTAGAGAACTTAAAGATATTACTATTGGTAAAATAAAAGATCTTAAATCTCAAGGTAAAACTATAGTAGGTTATGGCTCACCTGCAAAAGCAACTACTGTTCTCAACTATTATGGGATTAGCAGTGAGCATATAGATTATATTATTGAAGACAATGAGTTGAAACATAATAAGTTCTTGCCTGGCATGAAGATACCAATTAGATCCAAGGATAATGCTATAGAAAATCCACCAGATTATATTTTAGTTCTGGCATGGAATTTCTTAGAAGATATCAAGGAAAATAATACTGAACTTTTAGAAAAAGGCTCTAAATTTATAACACTGAAAGATTTAAACTGGGACTAATTCCATGAAATCAATAGAAATATTTCTATCCTCTAGAAATAATTATGAAATGTTGCCAATATTTCTTGAGAATATTGATTTGGAAGGGTTTAAGCTTTCCAATATAGATGATCATTCGTCTGCTAAAGAAATAGCATTAGGTAAGGATATTTGTGAAAAAAATCAAATACCATTTATTCATAATTTAGATAGGGGGTTACAGTGGGCTTGGAAAACCTTTATAGACACTGTACCAATAGAAACCAAGTTCATTGTTTGGTGCACTCATGATGCTTACCCATTGTCTAATGAATTCTTTACTAAATTAAACGAGATCGTAGAACAAGGCTCTTTAGATAATTTTGGAGTTGTAGGATTCAATTACTTTGGTCCGATGGTCGGAATAAGTAATCAAGATAATATTGAAAAAGACTCATGTGGAATTTTAGCTAAAACCCCATTAATGAAAACTCCTGGGAAGGGAGGTTGGTATAGATCTGGTGACATGGATTTAGATTGGGAAACTTATGGCCGACCTTTTGCTGTGGAATCTCCTGCTGATTTTGGGTGGATGATGAATGTCAAATTATTCAAAGAAATAATTGAGCCTTCTAATAAATATCATCTTTTTGGCGCCTGTGAGGATCTTTCATATCAATTCTTAAAGAACAATATATACAATGTTGTACTACCTGATTTTGTGGCTTGGCATAATCAAGAAATAAAAGAACAGGTAAACATACCCAAAAATTCTGCAAACAGATTTACTAAATTAGGATTAGGTAAGAAATATTTTGGTGATTATGGGCCGCATCTTGAGTATTGGAAAGAGAAATGGGGCTGGGATAGAAATGATAGAGAAAGTTTTGAAAAGATTAAAGACTTGTATCAAGGAACTCTTATTCGTGATTTTTATGAACACGATTATACTGATGGTCCGCTTAAGTATTTTGACATCTAACTCACTTATAGTGATTTTTACTAAATGAATAATTCAATATTTTTTAAAATATCTTCTGCGTACAATTTTTTAGAAAAAGCAGATAAGCCTAAATTCTGGACCATATTGATCTTGATGTTTATTGGTATGTTGTTTGAGATTGGAGGTATTTCAATTCTACTTCCCTTAATGACAGTCATTATGGATTCAGATATTGAGAATCAGTATCCCTTTTTAGCACCGCTGTTAGAATTTTTGGATAAACCATCAAAAGAAACACTAGTAATATTCTCGCTGGCAGTAGTTTTAGTTTACTATGCAATAAAATCAACATATTTAATATTTTTAGCAAAAACCCAAGCCAAATTTACTTATCATATTAAGTCTGTAATCTCTCAGAAACTATTTAATTCTTATATTAACCAAAGTTATTCTTTTCATCTTAAAAACAATTCATCTGATTTAATTAGAAATATTACTACGGAAATAACCCATTTTACTGACGGTATATTAAAACAGATACTCTTCCTAGGAGTTGAAACTGCAGTTGTTATTGGCATTAGTATTTTGCTTTTTATTATTGACCCTCTAACAATGTCTGTAATTATTTTTACCCTTGGGTCTGGAAGTGCTTCTTATTATTTTTATGCAAAAAATAATCTTATTAAGTGGGGCGCTATTAGGCAAGAAAATGAGAGCGCAAGAATTAAGCATCTACAGCAAGCATTAGCTGGCATCAAAGAAGTTAAGATTTCTGGGAAAGAAATCAACTTTATAAACGCTTTTAGGAAACACAATCTTTTGGCTAACGAGGTGGAAGGCAATCAGTTTTTTTACACTTTTTTACCTCGAATCTTTCTTGAGACTCTCGCCGTAATAACTCTCATAATATTAATATATTCATTAATATATCAGGGTAAAACTGTTGAAACTATTATCCCTACTCTTGCTGTTTTTGCAGCAGGTGCTTTTAGGATACTCCCTTCCACTGCTAGGATTATGCATGCAATTTCACAACTTAGATTTGAGGCGCCAGTTTTATGGCTTTTTATTAAAGAAATGGAACTTTATAATGAAGTCTTTGCTAAGTTAAAAGAGTCAAATATTGATAATCAGCAAAGCGTAAAACCTATAAAATTTAGAAAAGCTATTCAAATAGAAAACTTAACTTACTCATACGATAATTCTGAGAGTGCGGTCCTTTTTAATATTGATATTGCGATTAATAAAAACGAGATAATAGGATTTGTAGGAGAAAGCGGGGCAGGGAAAACTACTCTAATTAATATTTTGCTTGGCTTATTAGAGCCTACAAAAGGAAGAATATTGTGTGACTCTGTGGATGTGGCTAAAAATAGTAAATCATGGCAGAAAATAATAGGCTATGTACCACAATCAGTTTTTTTAACTGATGATACAGTAATTAGTAACATTGCATTTGGAGAAAAAAGAGAAGATATAGATATCCAAAGAATTAATAAAGCAATTGAATATGCTCAGCTTGAGGAGCTAGTTTCAAGCCTAGAAAAAGGTTTAGAAACTAACTTAGGTGAGCGAGGCGTTAGACTTTCAGGCGGTCAAATACAGAGAATAGGTATAGCTAGAGCTTTATACCATGATCCTCTTATTTTAGTTTTTGATGAAGCATCCAGTGCATTAGATAATGAAACAGAAAAAGAAATAGTTAAGGCAATTGATTCATTGGGAGGTAAAAAAACAATAATTATGATTGCTCATCGAATATCAACTCTTGCAAATTGCAATAAGATATACACTTTAAAGAAAGGTAAACTAATAAAAGAGAGCACTTATGAAGAACTCCAGAAAAATAGCTAGTAGTCTTACTTAAGATATGAAAAAAATTATTATTGAAGCTTACTCTCCGTCGCATTTATTTTTTTTTCTCCCTTATGTTCAAAAAAAAATAAAGCATATAGAGTTGATTTGGCATGGGGAAAAATCATTTATTGAGAACTTGCCAAAAGAGCTTATTCTTCCTGATCATATCTATTGCTATACATCATCTTCTTCAATAAAATCTTGGCGACCTTCTAGATCCGAGGCTAATAAATATCGTGGTTTTTTATTAAGCAATTTTAAAAGAAATCAGGATTATATAATTTATTCACCTTTTAATTATGGAATATACTTTGAACTTTTAAAGCAAACCTTCTTAATTGATGACGAATCAATTATTCTGTACGACGATGGCATGGCGGGATTTCTTCCTAATAAAATTAAGTATAAAATATTCAAAGAACTGTTTTATAGATATCACGGTATCCTAACCTCAGTACCTAATTATCAATTATATGCAAGTCCATCACTGAAAAAAGGATTTTCTATTAACCCAAATTTAATTTATAGAGGGGATAATAAGAATTTACAAATAGAGGATATTAGCGAACACATTGCTGAGTTTATGGAAAAAGTATATCTAAATAATTATACGGAAGAGTTAGAGGATAATTCAGCACTTATTGCTACCCACCACGCTATTGAGAATAATAGAATGAGTGAGAATTCTTATTTTTCAAAAATAAAGGAGGTAATAAATAAAATTTATGAATTAGGAATAAATAAGATTTATTTCTCAATGCATCACCAAGAAGATCACAATAAAAAATATGAACAATATAAATCTTTAGGGATGACTCCTATAAAAAACCAAAATATTCCACTTGAGGTTTTTTGTTGTTCAGAAGAGCTCAAGGTATTAGCTCAACCATTCAATACTATACCTTTTATGGCATCTTCTCTTGGATTATTAAACCAAAAAAAAGTTGTTTCGTATCACTTAGAAAATATGCCTTTGATAAATGAAAGAGTGCTATTAATTAAAAAGTTGTTACGAGAGCAAAATATAGAGCATTATTTAATATAATTATTTATTGAATTATCAACATGACGAAAAGAATAGCTTTTGTGTTTCTTTAAACAGAGAGATTGTAATAGATTATTTCTGTATTTATTAGAGTGATATTGTCAATAAAGGTTTATCTGTTACGTATTCTATTTTGATTTTTCTAATATAGATCCTTTCATATTACCCTCGTTTTTGTTAGGGGAGAGTTATATAAAGATTGATTCATGAGGGGCTCGGCAGCATCGTTCATGAGTCAATGAGATGTATTAGCGACACCCGTTTAAAGACATCTGAGTGGCGTGATGCTATTTTCAGTGATGGCGACTCATTGGTAGTTACTGGACTGGATAAAAAGATGGAGTCGATGACCTAAAACCTATAATCTTGGAAAATATTAACTCAGATAAATATAAAATAATAATCAAAAGTGATTCGGGTAAACATCGTTTCAGAACAATGGCTTAGAGCACTATCATGACACTAAATACAGACAAAAAATTAGTAATCGTCCATTTCAATAGAAGAAATAATGGAGGAAATTTGGCTCTCAAAGACTTTGCAGATAATTTTTGTGAGTACATGGGCTATAGGCGCAGCGAAGTGTTCTTTTCTGAAAATCCTGTAGCGACGATAAAAGCGATTTTTTTAAAAGATCTGATAGTGTTTAGTAATCCTATATTACTTATATTTTTCTGCTTTAAAAAGCGCTCAGTTTACTTTGTGCAGAGTATCGAAGAAAAGTTGTTTGACAAAGAAGATTTCAATCCTTTTGTAGTCTTTTTTTACGCAAAAATTATAAAGTTTTGTTTGAATATTTCTAGAAATATTAAGGTGTTTAACAGTAGTTATACTTGTGCACATTATAGCAAGTTGAGTCGGACATTAGGCTGGTACTCCGTGGTTGATAATTTATATCATAAAATTTTTGAAACTAATAAAAAAAATAAAGCTCTCAAAAATGACAACCAATGTATATGGATTGGGACAAAGCATAAAAGAAAAAAGTTCGACGACTTGCTGAAAATAGCAGTTAATAATCCTCAGTATAGCTTTATATGCGTGTTTAGCGGGGAGCCGCCAATTTTAGACCTTCCAGACAACGTAATCATCAAGAAGAACATCAAGCATTCTGAGGTAAAAATGTTAGTTTCGCAGAGTAGATTTAGTATAGTTACTTCGATATTCGAATCGCTATGTTTACCCGTTTACGAAGGATTGTTATTCGAAAATACGATTTTGGCTGCGCAAGCCAGTTATATTGAAATGAATGGACTTAAAAATCATATCAATACATTTGTCGATGCGAGCGACGTTGATCTGCGCTATGTGAAGCGTTCAGACTATTATGAATTTAAGAATCCTTTACCAATGAATAGTAGTATTTTTAAAAAAGTTCAGTGTGAAATATAAACATTTAATTTTATTTGCACTACTAGTTCCCAGGCTGGAGTTTTTAAATATTCCAGGGGTTAACTCCGGCATTAGGTTCGATGTTATTGCACTATTGCTGGTGTCAATGATCCCTTTATTTGTCAAAGTTTCAAAACCTTCTGTAATGCTTATTTTGATGGTTCTTATCGCTAGTCTTGCCCAGATAATGATCTTTCATGTCGAGTTGCCGAGAATGGTGGTTGGGTTAGGTCTATATGTAAGTATTATTAGTTTTTCACAATTTTCCAGAATTTTATCGCTAGAAGATCTGGTTTATATATGCCATCGATTTCTGATTATAAACTGCTGTTTGCATATCTTTGATATGGCGGTTTTTACTGGAGATAATCATAACTTTACTGGTAGATACGGAGTTTTCAATCAGCACTTTGCGTTTGCTAGCGCATTGGTAGTAAGTTATTTTTTCTTGTTTATTAATAAGCGTACAGACCTTCTGACTAGTATTCTTTTTTTCGGTGCTCTTATCTTGAGTGGCAGTCGAGGCTTAATAGTTGGTGTTTTGATTAGTATTTTGTTAGCGAATTTCAATATACTCAAAAACATAAAAATCTATCTTATGGGCTTGATTATTGTTCCTTTATTCGTGTTAGCGATGATCTATTTCTTCCCTGAAAACATTCATCTTAAGCGGTTGATTTTGACTTACGATGTACTTATTTATGCAGCAGATGATATTGCCAGTATTTTGACTGACCCTGCATTCAGTATGCGAGTTTCAAATATGTATGCCTATTTTGATCACATTGGACATATTAGTAATAGCGCTTTGTATGTCATCATAGGTGGTGGCCCTTATACCTTCCTAGATTACTCTATACAGTTTGGTAAGCCCGGGCATTTTGATAATTTGTATTTCAGAGTGCTCAGCGAATATGGATTGTTAGCATTGGCAATCATGTCGGCAATCATTTTATATAACATTCGAAATAATTACCTTTTAAAGTGGTATATTGTTGCTATGTTGATTGGTGCCGTTGTGAGCGAAGCTATGGTTACATTAAAAGTAGGTCATCTTTTCTTTTTGACACTACTCTTTTATAGAAATAATAACGAAAAATATACTCAGAATTATAGATAAAATTTTTAGTTCTAATGATAAAGAACTCTTAGTGTTTTTCGTATTTGTGGGTGTTTTAGCGATATTCAATTTGAAGATGAAAGATTACATGAGCATATTTGGGGTTTGCATTTGAGGATTTTAATTACTGGTGGGGCGGGATTTATTGGTAGTGCGGTTGTGCGGCATCTATTGGTAAGCTCAAATCTCAGCATCATCAACGTTGATAAGTTGACCTACGCTGGCAACTTAGAATCATTACCACGAGATATAAAAGCTGAGCGTTATTTATTTGAGAAAATAGACATTTGTGATCATGATGCGCTTTTAAGAGTATTTAAAAAATACAAGCCTCGCTACGTTATGCATCTTGCGGCTGAAAGTCATGTAGATCGGTCTATTGACGATCCAAGTGATTTCATTAGAACCAACGTTATGGGTACCTATACGTTACTTGAAGTATCTAGAAAGTACTTTCAAACTTTGACCTCCGAAGACAGGGATTGCTTTCGTTTCCATCATATTTCGACAGATGAAGTATATGGAGATTTAAAAGGAACCAATGATTTATTTGTGGAAACTACCTCTTATGCCCCGTCATCACCTTACTCAGCCAGTAAAGCTAGTTCAGATCATCTAGTTAGGGCTTGGGGGCGCACTTATGGATTACCCTTTATTATTTCTAATTGTTCAAATAACTATGGACCATATCAATTTCCTGAAAAACTTATCCCTCATGTGATCCTTAGTGCATTAGCGGGTAAGCCATTACCAATTTATGGTGATGGGTCTCAAATTAGGGATTGGTTGTTCGTAGATGATCATGCGAAAGCACTTGTTAAGGTCGTTACTACAGGGTTAGTGGGAGAAACATACAATATTGGAGGCCATAATGAGAAAACTAATCTTGAAGTGGTCCAAGCTATTTGTGACTTGTTGGAAGATTTGGCTGCGGATAAGCCATCTAATGTAATGAATTATCGGGACTTGATAACTTTTGTGAGTGATCGCCCAGGGCATGATGCCCGCTATGCCGTTGATGCGTCTAAGATATATCGTGACCTGGGGTGGGAGCCTTCAGAAAATTTTGAGTCGGGTCTTCGTAAGACTGTTCAATGGTATTTGGACAACGTAAATTGGTGGGAGAGTGTGTTGTCTGGAAAGTATTTATTAAGACGGATAGGAATGTAGTTATGGAAGGAAGTTTTAAAGGTATTGTTTTGGCTGGAGGTTCGGGCACCAGATTACACCCTATAACTATAGGCGTTTCTAAGCAGTTGTTACCAGTTTATGATAAGCCTATGATCTATTATCCGATTTCTGTTTTGATGCTCGCTGGCATTTCGGAAATTTTAATTATCTCAACTCCAAATGATATCTCTGGATATCAGAGACTATTAGGAGATGGTTCAAGTTTTGGATTATCCATAGAATATGCAATACAACCAAGCCCGGATGGTCTTGCTCAGGCTTTTACTATTGGAGAAGACTTTATTGGTGTTAGAAATGTAGCCTTGGTGCTTGGCGATAATATTTTCTACGGTCAGCACTTTACTGAAAAATTAAATACCGCTACCACTCGTGTAAAGGGAGCCACTATTTTTGGGCATCACGTTAAAGACCCTGAACGCTTTGGTGTAGTTGAATTTGATAGTGACGGTCATGTGTTGAGTATCGAAGAAAAACCATCTGTGGCTAAGTCAAACTATGCAGTCACCGGGCTTTATTTTTATGATAATGATGTGGTGGAGATTGCAAAGGGTATTAAACCGTCCGCTCGAGGTGAGCTTGAAATCACCGATATCAACAATGCTTATCAAGCCAGAGGTGATTTAAAGGTTGAGCTGTTAGGTCGTGGTTTTGCATGGTTGGATACGGGAACGCATGATTCGTTATTGGAGGCAGGCCAGTTTGTGCACACTGTTGAACATCGTCAAGGTCTAAAAGTGGCGTGCCTTGAAGAGATTGCTTTTCATAATGGTTGGATTTCAAAGTCTGATTTGTTGTGTCAAGCGGAGAAACTTAAAAAAACTAGTTATGGCGAATATCTTGTAAAAGCAGCGAACGGATAAAGATGAAAGTTATTAAAACAAGACTTGAAGGTTGTGTGATAATTGAACCCAAAGTATTTGATGATGAGCGTGGATTTTTTTTGGAGACATTTCAAACAGTCAGGTATGCAGCGGAAGCTAAGATTGAAATGCCTTTTGTTCAAGACAATCAATCAAGATCACCAAAAGGTGTACTTAGGGGCTTACATTTTCAAAAGAAAAGGCCGCAGGGCAAATTGGTCCGTGTTGTAAATGGTGAAGTGTATGATGTAGCTCTCGATGTGCGTAGGAATTCAAGTACTTTTGGTCAGTGGGAAGCGGTCGTATTGTCAGGTGTTAATAAAAAGCAATTTTGGGTTCCTCCCGGCTTTGCTCATGGGTTTTTAGTGCTGTCAGATATTGCTGATTTCGAATACAAGTGTACAGATTACTATGATCCATTTGATGAAGGCGTTATCTTATGGAGCGATCCGGGATTAGGTATTCCTTGGGCTAATGAAAAGCCACTACTATCAGAGAAAGATGCGAATGCACCTTTGTTAGCTGATCTTTTTTTATGAAAATATTAGTAATTGGGGCAGGTGGTCAATTAGGCCGATGTATAGCGGATCAATTGATTGGTGTCGATCAGGAAATTATTCTAGCTTCTCGTTCCGAAATAGATATCACTGATTTTTACGCCGCCCGCATTAAAATCTCTCATATTAATCCTGATGTTGTAATCAATGCTAGCGCCTATACCGCAGTAGACAGAGCTGAGAGCGAGCCCGAAAAAGCAGATTTAATAAATCACTTAGCGGTCGCCCATGTTGCGAAAGTCTGCGCTGAAATTGAATCTTTACTAATTCATGTGTCGACTGATTATGTATTTGATGGCGTGGCTAGTTCTCCTTATAAGGAAGATGAGCAGACCAATCCACAGGGTGTCTATGGGAAAACCAAATTGTTAGGCGAGTTGGCAATAATCCAATCTGGTTGTAAATACGTCATTATTCGTACCGCATGGGTTTTCAGTGAATATGGAGATAACTTTTTAAAAACTATGCTTCGATTGGGATCTGATCGTGAAACGCTGAGTATTATTTATGATCAAATTGGCTGTCCTACCTATGCGCAAGATCTCGCTCAAGCTATTACTTGTATAATTATCCAATTTGATTTAAAAAATGTTAAATCTGGTATTTACCACTATTGCGGAAATAAAGCTTGTTCATGGTTTGACTTTGCCACTATTATTTTTTTGGCAGCTAAAAACGAAGGATATCGAGTACCCGAGTGCTTAACAAAAATAACCTTAGCTGAATACAGGGCTCTTTCTGAACGGCCTTTGTACTCGGCGTTGGATTGTTCGAAAATAAAGACTGAATTTGGTATACAGCCTTCTGACTGGTCCAAAGGGATCAGGTCGGCGATAAAGGCGTTATGAATACGCCTATTTTGCAAAACAATATTGCGGTTGTCTCCATCTTTAATCACGGCTTTAGATTTCCCCCGACATCTTTTAGTCTCTTTAGAAAATTAATCTTTGGTTATATGTAATCTTTCTCAAAAACCACTTGAGCTAGAAGTGGAAAATTCTCGTGTACTAAAATGAAGGAGTTTCCATGAAGAAGTCATGTTACTCAGACTGTCCATCAGTTGCAGTTCTATTAGCTGCTTATAATGGGATGAAATGGATTGAAGAGCAGACTAACTCAATTGTCAATCAACAAGGGGTTAATGTTAAAATTTTTATTAGTGTTGATCTATCAGACGATAGTACGCATGAATGGTGCCAGAATTTGGCTAGGGAAAATAGTCGTGTCAAGATATTACCCTATGGAGATCGATTTGGCGGTCCTGCGAAGAATTTTTTCCGTTTGATAAAGGATGTTGATTTTAGTGTTTTCCAATATGTTGCCTTTGCTGATCAAGATGATATTTGGCTGTCGAACAAGTTAATTCATGCAGTTGGAACTATTAAGACTAAAAAGCGTTGTGCATTATCAAGTGATGTTGTGGCATTTTATCAGGATGGAAGAGAGCTTTTAATTAAAAAATCTCATAGCCAAAAAAAGTTTGATCATTTTTTTCAAGGAGGTGGTCCTGGGTGTACTTATGTGTTCGAATCTATGGCTTTGCAGCAGTTTAAGGGCTTTCTGATATTAAACTGGGAAAAGGTTAATCGCATTTTGTATCATGATTGGGTAATTTATGCGTACTTTCGTGAGCATGGTTTAGGTTGGCATATTGATTCTAAGCCGTTGATGAGATACAGAAGGCATGATTCAAATGTGATTGGCCCAAATTCAGGGTTTGAAGCCTTTAAGAAACGTCTTTCTATGATAAAAAGTAATTGGTATAGAAAAGAAGTAGAATCTATATACGCACTAATTGGCTCAAAAAATCGATCAGAGCTTCAACTGGATCGATTATTTCTAATAAAGAATTTCTGGCAGTTGCGTAGACACCCTGCAGAGGCTATCGCATTGTTATTTTTGTTAATATCAGGTACATACTAGTAACAATACTAGTAGCTGGTGCAAATTGGTATAAAGGTAGCGCTGTTGTTGCGAAATTATTAGAATTTAATCATGCTAGTTGTCCCATTTGTTTGGAAAAACTACAGGCTTGTCAAATAAAGTCGAACAAATAATAATCCATGATTTGTCAAAAATGGTCTTAAAAAGCTGAAGGGAGAAGTTGATGGATATTAGCGATATTGGTTCTATCATGGAATATTTCAGCTAAACTTTTAAATTTTTTGGAGTTAAAGTGAATATTTTATCCTTAATAGACCGAGCACATCCTTTGTTCGATGATGATTTTCTATTGGTCGACGCTCAGCTTAGAGAATTAGTGGCTAACGGGCGATTTTTAGTGGTTGGAGGCGCGGGCTCAATTGGTCAGGCGGTAACTCGGGAGATATTCAGACGGGATCCAAAGACTCTTCATGTAGTGGATATTTCTGAAAATAATATGGTTGAACTGGTCCGAGATATCAGGAGCACAGAGGGTTATGGGAATGGGGACTTTAGGACATTTGCGCTTGATTGCGGTTCAGTTGAGTTCGAAGCATTAATGGTAAATGAAGGCCCCTATGATTACGTGTTTAATTTGTCTGCTTTGAAGCATGTAAGGAGTGAAAAGGATCCGTATACACTCATGCGCATGATCATGGTGAATGTATTTAATACTGTCAAGACATTACGTTTAGCAAAAGCGATGGGAGCTAAGAAGTATTTCTGTGTTTCCACCGATAAAGCAGCTAACCCGGTCAATATGATGGGGGCTAGCAAGCGAATTATGGAAATGTTTTTAATGCGTGAGAGTCTCACCCAAAAAATCTCCATGGCACGGTTTGCTAACGTAGCATTTTCCGATGGGTCGCTCTTGCATGGTTTTAATCAAAGATTCGCTAAGAAGCAACCATTTTCCGCACCGAACGACGTCCGACGTTATTTTGTAACACCACAAGAATCGGGGGAATTGTGTTTGCTCTCCGGGCTACTTGGAGACAATAGGGATATTTTCTTTCCTAAACTAAGCGAGAAATTACATCTGATTACTTTCTCAGAGATTGCTGGTCGTTACCTTAGAGAGCATGGCTATGAACCTTATGAATGTCAATCTGAGGATGAAGCCCGTGATAGGGCTGATGAGTTGATCGCCAATAAACAATGGCCTTGTTACTTCTTTAATAGTGACACAACTGGTGAAAAAGACTTTGAAGAGTTTTTTACTGATAACGAAGATTTAGATATGGAGCGTTTTGAGTCGGTTGGGGTTATCAAAAATCAGCCTGATTTTGATGAGGCTAAGTTAGATGACTTTATGGACGGAATTGAGGGTCTGAGGGAAAAAGGTACTTGGGCCAAAGATGATATTGTTAAATTGTATTTTGGACTCCTGCCAGAGTTTGCTCATAAAGAGACAGGTAAATATCTAGATCAGAGGATGTAAGAATGGACCGTTTTTTTGACATTTTATTTTCCTTGATAGCGTTATTGTTACTTTCCCCTTTGTTGGTGCCTATAGTAATAACGCTAAGAGTCACTGGGGAGGGCGAGGTGTTCTTTTTACAGGAACGTATCGGTATAAGCGGTGAAAACTTTAAGTTGTTTAAGTTCGCGACTATGCTGAAAAATAGCCCAAATATAGGCACGGGTACCGTTACCATGAGGGGTGATCCTAGAGTGCTACCGGTAGGCACATTTTTGCGTAAAACGAAAATAAATGAGCTGCCGCAGCTGTTAAACATCCTTTTTGGTGATATGAGTGTTATCGGCCCAAGGCCGCTAACTACCCAAACATTTGGGGCTTATTCGGAGAACACTCAGAGTCTTATAAAGCAAGTTCGGCCAGGCCTCTCAGGGGTGGGTTCTATTATATTTCGTGGTGAGGAAGAAATAATGCATGGTGCTACAGCCTCCGTTGACTTTTATGCGAATGTTATAGCTCCGTATAAGGGAGCACTTGAGGAGTGGTTTGTCTCGAATAAGAGTCTGTACATTTATTTTGTGGCGATTTTTGTTACAGCTTGGGCGGTTCTTAATCCAAGCACAAAGATAGCCTGGAGAGTTTTTAAGGATTTGCCAGAGCCACCGGCAGAGTTAAAGCAGGCACTTAATTATACTGACTAACTAACTGTTGTGGCTTTTCTTGCCCCCACTTCATACGATCCAATTTCTAAGATATGACATGGCAGTCGAATCCGTCTGCCAACCCCCTCTGAGCATTATCCTTTCAAGCGGCTCACCTTGTTCTAATAGATCAAGTGCTGCACCAACTCTAAATGAATGACCACTCAGCGGTTGTTGATTTGATCCAGCTGCTAATCCCTCCTGCAGTGTTTTTAAGATGGTGCTTATACTTGCGGGATTTAGGCTATTTCCAATATGCCTATGACGGCTAATTGACCTTAGAATATAGCCTTCGTCGCTGATCATACTCCTCCAGTTTTTTAATAAGTCCAACAGTTCTTGGTTGATGGGCAGTATTTTTCCCGTACCGAATTGGTCTGTCTTAGAGAAGTTAAGCCGGATAGCCGGTTTTCCGTTGGCCCCCTTGCAGATGTCCTCAAACTTAAAGGCGCAGAGCTCTGACCGGCGGCGCATTGTTTCGTAGCCGAGCCTTAATAGGACTTGATTTCTTAAACCCCTGAGACTGTTATCGCAGTTGCTAAGTAGCTGGTTGAGCAGTGGCTTGGTGAGAGGAGTAGCCTGCTGCTGTGCCCGTCCAATTTTGCGGTGCATTCTTTTTATGGCCAGTATCACCTCTGGCTGATTGGTAGGGTCGTAGTTTTTGGAGAGTTTTAGTATCGTCCCCAGGCTATTTATTCTTCGCCGGATGGTCGCGCTCTTTTTGACGGTGGCAAGGTAGTCAACGTACTGCGCCATGGCCTCGGCAGTTGCCGGTATGGAGTCGATATTATTGTATGAGCACCAGGTCTGGTATTGAATAAAATCCGACCTATAGGCTCTTATGGTATTTTTGGCAAAGGCGCCATCAAACTTGGCTACGATATCGTCAATCATGTTATTCTACTCGTAGGTAAACAATCATAATGATTCTAATAGAATCATTAAGTAGAGTCAATGGTATCTTCCTCTCAAATAAAAGCAGCGCGCGCTATGTTAGGTTGGAGCGCGATTGAGCTCGCAAACCGAAGTGGGGTTGGTAGCGCTTCTATTAAGCGCTATGAGGTGCAGCCGGGTATCCCTATTGCTAATACCAAAAATTTGATGGTGATAAGAAATACATTTGAAGAGGCAGGTATTGAATTCACCGGCGATCCTTTGGTTAATCCAGGCGTGACCCTACGTATCAAGCGCGACGACTAAATTCTATCTGTTTTATCTTTTAGCTTATGCTTTATACTATTCACTTCAGTATTGATGTGGATATTTTTATGCCTGTTGATCATAAAGTCAGTTCGCTTTTACCCTTCCTATCAAGCCCCAAACTTTTGCCTGATGAATCAGAGGCTGAGTTTCAATCTGGGTTAAAAAGTCTCTTATCCGAACTAGACAATCCCTCGCCCTTGGCCGTTGCGCTGATCAGTCAGCTGAATGAGAGCCTCTGGTGGATTAAGAGGCACACGAAGGATAAAGAGCTGCTGCTCCACGAGTCGATGGCGAGGCTTTTGTCTAAGGCGGGTAGCTATAGCGAGATGTATGATAACCGCAAAGTCTCAGAGGCCCTTGAGCATTATTTGGACGGCCGCGCGGACAAGGATGAAGCGAAATGGATTGATGAGATCCTCGCCGAGTCGAAGCTGACCCTATCCGATCTCCGGGTTAGGGCCTTTAAGGATGCGGCCAAGCACATCAAGATGGTGGATGATCTGATTCACCGTCAGCACCAAACGATGAGGCATCTTCAGCGGAGTATCGACTCCATAGACTATAAGTCACGCCTGATTAAGCGTATGGACCTTGAACTGGCAGCACTTGAGTCAAAGCAGTCTGTGAAGGGGGTTCTTTCGCTTGACGATGAATCATCGTAGGAGCCTTGCAAATCGCTGCAATGCACTTAAATCAACGGGCCCCAGATCGGCGACTGGAAAGCGGGCCAGTAGCCAAAACTCCCGCAAGCATGGTTTAAATAGTGCCCCCGACTTTGACTCATCCATCGAGTACAGGGCGCTTGTCGCTCTCATCGCGGAGGAGGGGTTCTCTGCCTTTGTCTGTGCCGATATCGCCGCGGGGCTTCTTAATTATCGGCGGGTGATGGATGCCTACTACGATACCTACTCCAGCCCCGAGCCGGTCAATGAGTTTATGCGTGATGTGAACGTGAAGGCTTCGAACCCTATCTTTAGCGAGCTTCTCAGTCCGTCGGGCAGTGAGCCCCAAGATGTGCGAGAGATGGCAGCTTTTTTCGCCAGTATGCAAAGGCAGGAGCGGCGCAAGGGTGGGCCGGTATCCCGCCGCTCTTCGGATACCCACAAACTGATACGCTACCAGCGCAACGGCATCGCTCGGTTATCCAGAGCGGTTCGGCGAGGCTAGATTAAAAAAGTAACAAAACGAAGCCAAAGGTTTTGGTGTGCGATAAATAGGTTTATCGATAACCAAGCTTCCTTAATTCCTTAAGACTACCTAACGAAATTCCAAGCCCGCTCGTGGCCATAGTAGGTCATGAATTTTAGGACGAACTCGATACCGCCAATCATTG